>Ga0307414_10001166_pt1 | contig 13492 bp, 16 predicted proteins | sample DK1Ometagenome_FD_203804 | JGI IMG/M metagenome (GOLD analysis project Ga0307414, IMG submission 203804) | Maize rhizosphere microbial communities from greenhouse at UC Davis, California, United States - DK15-O-3 | ecosystem: Host-associated > Plants > Roots > Rhizosphere > Soil | place: USA... | reverse complement strand
TTATTATGTTTGTGCTTATGATAATGCCTTCCAATGAGGTGGGAATACCTCTTTTTGAAGGTTTCGACAAACTGGCACATTGTGGTACATTCTTCGTTTTGACTGTATTGCTATACTGGGGATCTATCATCAAATCTAAAAGGCGAGCGTCCAAATCGATAACTATTTTTAAAGTACTGATAGCTACTGTGATATTTGCTTTCATAACCGAAGGTGCTCAACTGTACTTTTCACCAACACGTATGTCTGATTGGTGGGACATATTTGCGGATGTGGTCGGTATAGGTATGGGAACTTTTGCATATATTTTATACTATCAAAAAAAAGATTTCTAATGCAAAAAAAACACTTAATTTGGCTGATTATAGCCGTGCTGACCACAACAGGCTTACAGTCCTGTAGTATTTTTAAAAAAGACTGTGATTGCCCTTCGCCGATTGGAAAACGAAGATAGGCTATGCTCTTGCTATAGTTGCTACACTTACTTTTGCTCCTGCATCGATCAAGACATTTCCTAGGGATGAAATGGTAGCTCCAGTAGTCAACACATCATCGACAATCAAGATGTGTTTATCTTTTATCGCCCCACTGTCTTTGATGTGGAATATGTTCTCTACATTGTCGTATCGATCTGATCGACTCTTTTTCGTCTGGCTTACCGTAGCCTTTAACCGACGCAACAATGTGTCTGTCCATTCTTTTTCTAACCCCTCCGCAAGGCCCTTTGCAAAATAGCTAGACTGATTGTATCCTCTTGTCCGTAATTTCGAACGATGCAACGGAACTGGTAAGATTAGATCGATCTGTTCCATATCGGAAACCCCTACCAATTTTCGCGCATACATTTTACCCAGATAATAGCCTACCGCCGGCTGATTTCCATATTTTAAATTATGGATGATCTTTTCTACACGCGAGAACTTAGACAGATATAACATGGATACGGCAAATTGAAAGTCTAATTTGCCCCACAACTGGCGCGCTGTCGCACTCTCTGGATCTAAATGAAAATCAGTAAAAGGCAGATGATATAAGCATTCTGTACATAGCAATTCTTCATGAGACAAAAGGGGTGTCTCACATCCTACGCATATACTTGGAAAGAGTAAGTGTACTAGATCCTTAAAATATTGACGAACTACCACATCTTTAGTCGGTTGGTTGATTAAAGATAGTAAAAATAAAGTATGCTGTCGTTTCTTTTTTCTGAAAGTAACTGTCACCAATCGCCATCAGGAACGTTCATGACTATTGGTGATTCAATGGAATCATGAAAGTTCTTCCTTTATCGCCAATTGACCACATGCCGCATCAATATCCTTTCCGCGACTGCGGCGCACATTGGTAATAATACCTTGACTCCGCAAATAAGCTGCAAACTGATCGATTTTATCTGCTTCTGCATTGACAAAATCAGCAAGTGCGATGGGATTGTACTCGATAATATTGACTTTGCAAGGCACATGTTTACAAAAACGGGCTAGTTCCTTCGCATCCTGCAGCTCATCGTTGAAATTGTGAAATACAATATATTCGAACGTAACTGGGTTTCTGGTTTTAGCGTAATAATATTTAAGGGCATCGGCTAGAGATTGAAGCGTATTTTGCTCATTGATAGGCATAATTTCATTACGCTTTTCATCATTTGCAGCATGTAATGAAAGTGCCAGATTAAACCTCGCTTCATCATCCCCTAACTTTTTAATCATTTTGGCGATACCCGCAGTGGAAACTGTAATACGTTTCGCTGCCATATTCAACCCGTCTGCCGCTGTAATGCGTTCAACGGACTTCATCATATTTGAATAGTTCAATAGTGGCTCTCCCATTCCCATGTAAACGATATTGGTAAGAGGCAGGCTATATTTCTCTTCAGCTTGCTTACTGATCAGTACAACCTGATCATAAATTTCATCTGCATTAAGATTACGCTTGCGGTCCATATACCCTGTAGCACAAAATTTACACGTAAGACTACAGCCCACTTGCGAACTAACACATGCTGTCATACGCTCTGGCGTTGGGATTAATACGCCCTCGATGATGTTGCCGTCATAAAGTGAAAAACTACTTTTTATGGTCCTATCTGAACTGATCTGCGATTCTTTAACCCTAACAAAATTAATTGCAAAACCACTCTTTAATTTTTCCCGAAGTGGTTTACTCAAATTACTCATTTGATCAAAATCAGTTGCTGATTTTTGCCAGATCCACTCATAAATCTGTTTTGCACGGAAAGCCTGCTCACCCATTTCGGTAAGTTTCTCTTTCAATTGATCCAATGAAAGACTTCTGATATCCACTAACTTAGTTTCTTCTGCCACACGACAAAGATACAGCAAATTTTATTAGTAGTCCTACTATCTCCCAACGCCTCAATATAGATTACACAAATATTATATTAAAGACCAAGAATATGCCTGAGACTCAATATATTTGCGTTATGAAAGCACATTCCATTCTGTCAACGATAATAGTACTATTTGTCTTCTCTTCATGTGGAGGGGGAAAATATGCCGCCACCGAAAAAATATATAAAAAGAAGGCAAAGCAGTTCGCTGAAGTGTACAAAGAAAGTCCTGTATTAGGGCAACTGGAGAAAATTAATTCCACTGATAAAGAATGGATCGCATCTATTAATTTTGGTTTACGCAAACCCAATTATGTAATGATACACCACACTGCTCAAGATTCATTGGAGCAAACGGTAAAAACGTTCCATAGTGAGCGAGCGGGTGTAAGTTCGCATTATGTTATCGGAAGAGATGGAAAAATTGTGCAGATGGTCAACGATTATTATCGTGGGCACCATGCCGGGTTGGGAAAATGGGGTAATGATACCGACTTGAATTCCTCCTCAATCGGTATAGAACTGGACAATAATGGAATATCCGATCCCTGGCCTGAAATCCAGATCGACGCTTTGGTTCAGTTGTTGACCTATTTAAAAGATGCGCACAAGATTCCCCAGGCTAATTTTATAGGCCATATGGATTATGCTCCTACACGAAAAAATGACCCATCACGTTTCCCCTGGAAAATTTTGGCCGAAAAAGGTTTTGGTTTTTGGTACGATGAGTACTTGGAAGCTCCTCCCCTCGGTTTCGATCCCCGATTAGCGCTACGAATCATTGGTTATGATGTTAAAAATCTGGATGCTGCCATTAAAGCATTCAAAATACATTATATCCAAAAAGACACCACAACAGCTAGCCTCAACGAGGAAGACCTAAAGATATTGTATTCCATTTTCAAGAAGTTCTTGTAGTGTATAAAAATCCATATGCCGCCTTTTAGAGGTTTAACCGACGGAGTGCTCTTACATGCATAATGGTTAATGCCTAAAGAAGTATTCTATTAATACAGAATTGTAAACTTAAAGTCTAAGGGGTGAAAATGTTTCACTAACTCTTTGACCAGATCATCTCCATGCTTAATATACAATGTTGCAAAATTCTCTGTACGTTCTTGTAGTCCTCCGCCGGGAAATAATTGCTCTTTTACCCTTTCAATATGGATTAAGGCTTCTTCGTGGTTTCTCTTGTCGGCTTTCAGAAGCTTTTTCTCTAAATTATTCATCGCCTTTTTAAGACGGGCCTTTACGGCCTCTGCACTAGGACCAAGACTGGGATCAATTTTGTGGGTACGAAGCTTGATTTTCCCAAATATCGCGTTGATCTCCATCCACTCATCCTTTAAATTAAGACGGTAGGTAGTATGCCGTTTGACATAATCATTCTGCAGGGTGAGAGCTGATTTAAAAATACTTTTAAACGTGAGGTCCAATCTAAAAATTTTACCGGCAACTTTATCGTCTGTGATCATGGCCGAGTTACGTGGTATCAGAATCGGAAAAGGAACGCCAAACTGATCGAAATTAGCTTTCAGTTGAAGCCAATAAACAATTTCAGCGCCGCCACCGATATAGGCCAGATTAGGCAGAATTATCTCTTCATATAGAGGTCGCATAACTACATTGGGGCTAAAACGCTCGGGATGAGATTGAATTTCGGCTATTAATTCCGCTTCAGTAAAGTATATATCCTGATTTAAAACTTCAAACCTACCATCCGGATTTTTGACAATCCGTTCCCGGAAATCGTCGGTTAGATAAAAAAAATTACATTCTCTAGCGTGTACTTGTGCTTGAAAACCTTTTTGTTCTAGCTGCTGAGACGTATCGCTAATCGCATGGAAGCTTTTTTCATATAAGATATCATCCTGAATAATATGGGCAAAGAGCTTTTTTAGCTCCGGTTTATCGGCATCAACAATGACCAGACCATACTCCCTAAATAGCGCATTTACGAAAACACGAGTTGCATCTGCTAAAGACCGGTCTCTGCAGTAAGCTTCTTCCACTATCGCGGTAAGCTTTGCAGAATTCTCCGATAGACCCAACATCGAACAGTATTGACGTACCACGCGCTCCATACTGCCTGTATCCATTCTTCCAGTACCCGACACACGTGGAACATCCCAGACTATCTTCTTGCCATAGACACGTGTGTTGTTAATCTCCTCAAAATCATGATCCTCTGTTGCCATCCAATAAATGGGCACGAATTCTTTATCTGGAAAGTCTTTTTTTAAATCGGATGCCAGACGAATCGCAGTAACGATCTTGAAAATAAAATACAAAGGCCCGGTAAAGATATTTAATTGATGCCCTGTTGTAACGGTAAAGGTATTGTCACTCTTTAACAACTCAATATTGGCCGCCACCTCGGGCGAGCCCGATAATAGATCACCATACTGTAGTTGTAACTGTTGGACTAATACAGCCCGATGTTCAAAAGAAGACTTTAACTCGATTTGTCGTTGGAAACCCGCAGTGTCAGGAGAATTGCCATAAAAACTGGCAAGATTTTCATCTGTTGCCAAATAAGCTAATAATGTTTTCGAAAAATTACTGGTGTCTTTATAGTCGATATATGTTGCTTTCATCTACCTTTTTAAAATCTTGCACAAATGTATACTCTTTCGGTATACAAATTACAGTTTTTTCTAAAAAGGTAGGTTTACAGAACGAATTATATCATTTATTTGACAATTGTGAATGATGCCGGTCCTTTACTTTGTAGTCTGGGCGATGGTATTAAATGTATAGCCTACTCCCGAACGTGAGATATTTACCGTAAACTTCTTATTCACGTCGATTTCAAACATGTATTTATCCACTGCAGTACTCAAATCGCTGATACGATATAGTTGTAACTCTACCTTTTTCTCCTCGGAAGGAACATAAGTAAATTTGTTGACGTCAATATCACGGATCAACGAATCCCCCATTATATCGACTCGATATTCTGCCGGATTGCCGTCGATAAGATTCCAGCGTATTGATGGCATAATAATAAATTGATTATCAGAACTATAAGGAGCATCTAAATGGAGCTGTACGCTATCGTTATTATATACCATTAAGGTGTAGTAGTTGTGCTTATTTATTATAAGGGTATCCGTGTATTCGCCAATGGAAAACTTCCGAAGCCCAGCCTGAATATCTTCGTATAACCCTGTCTGACCTGATGGTCCGCCAATTTTTATTCCCTTACTCGATCCAAATAATCCATCAATATTTAATTGATCTGGCAACGTAGCTGTTTTATTAGATACATCGATAACCGAAAGAGACGCAATATCCTCAACGGGATCAATAATTAGCTCCGGCTCAACATGACTTGGATTGCATGCCATAAATAGCGAACCCAACAGAAGGGTGAAGAAGGATAAATTTTTTGTCATATTGATCGTAATAAGATGGTTAAAATAATCTATAACAAACTTAGCGAACTTTCTGTCTTTTTCAAATGTTTTATTTTAAATATTCAAAAGCAGATCAGCTTCGATTTTCATGTTCCGACCAAGCAACAACACGGTTGCACCGTCACATGATTATCGCACAACAGTACCATACAAATCAAAGTCTTCAGCCCGGTGAATATTCACCTGCACGAAATCACCGATACGGGCGTAAGTTTCCTTCGTTTCGATAAGTACCTCGTTATCAACTTCGGGAGAGTCGTATTCGGTACGCCCCACAAAATAATCTCCGTCTACTTTATCGATTAAGACCTTGAAGGTCTTCCCTATTTTTTCTTGGTTGATGTCGTATGAAATACCCTGCTGTACATCCATTATAGCTTCTACACGTTGTTGTTTTACTTCTTCCGGAATATCATCCGTCAATGTATGTGCATGCGTTTTTTCTTCGTGCGAATACGTAAAACATCCCAAACGGTCGAACCTCGTTTCTTCCACCCACTCCAACATTTCTTGGAAATCTTGCTCGGTCTCCCCTGGATAACCACAAATCAGTGTCGTACGTAGCGCTATGTTTGGAACTTTATCCCGAATTTTATCAACAAGATCTATCTGCTTTTGCTTACTTGTACCACGACGCATCGAACTTAACATCTTATCACTGATGTGTTGTAAGGGCATGTCCAAGTAATTACAAATATTACTTCTTTCGTTCATGGCATCCAATATATCCATCGGAAAACCAGAAGGATATGCATATTGCAAACGAATCCATTCGATTCCATCTACATCAGAAAGTTGTCGCATTAAATCCGAAAGATTACGCTTCCCATAAATATCTAACCCATAATAAGTTAAATCTTGTGCAATCAAGATAAGTTCTTTGGTACCATTTGAAGCCAAGAATTTCGCTTCTTTTACTAAATCATCGATTGATTTAGAAACGTGTTTTCCCCGCATAATCGGAATAGCACAAAAGGAGCAGGGACGATTACATCCTTCCGCAATTTTGAAATACGAAAAATGAGACGGTGTCGTTAATAAACGTTCGCCCAATAGTTCATGCCGATAGTCTGCACCTATAGAGGAAAGTAGATCAGGCAGATCATTCGTTCCGAAATAGGCATCTACATTTGGAATTTCGGACTGTAATTCAGGTTTATATCGCTCAGATAAACATCCGGTTACAATTACTTTGTTTATTTTACCCTGATCTTTGAGTTCTGAATATTGCAGAATCGTATCGATCGATTCCTGCTTTGCATTATCGATAAATCCGCAAGTATTAATTACAACAATGTCATTGGCCTGAATGTTCGTCGATTCATGAACGACTTCGATTTGATTACCCTTTAATTGTCCCATCAATACCTCACTGTCGTGTATATTTTTTGAACATCCTAATGTAACGACATTCACACGAGGTTTACTCACCGGTGGGGTAACCTTTGCATATTTTGTTCTCATATTGTTTTAGTCTTGCGTAGTCAGATATGCCCCCTGTCTGCAGTAGGCAGGTATCAAGAAGATATACTTACTACCAAAAAACGAAAAGTCTTTCTCTGAAATCACGGAAAGAGCTTCCTTATCTAAAAAAGCTTTTAATATATTACTTAAATAGTGAATCCACGAAATCCTTCTTATTAAATAACTGTAAATCGCCAATTTTTTCACCCACTCCAATATATTTTACCGGAATCTTGAATTGATCGGAAATACCAATTACCACACCGCCTTTCGCAGTACCGTCTAGTTTCGTCAGCGCCAGAGCATTAACATCAGTAGCTTGTGTAAACTGTGTACACTGTTCTATTGCATTCTGACCGGTAGATGCATCCAGAACCAACAAAATTTCATGTGGCGCACCTGGCACAACTTTCTGCATTACGGTCTTGATTTTACCAAGCTCATTCATTAAACCCACCTTATTGTGCAAACGACCTGCTGTATCAATAATAGCTACGTCGTCACCATTGGCAACGGCAGACTGTACCGTGTCGAACGCCACAGAAGCCGGGTCCGAACCCATGGCTTGAGCCACAACCCGTACACCTACCCGTTCGCCCCAAAGTTGAATTTGATCTACCGCAGCTGCTCTAAATGTATCTGCTGCCCCTAAAACGACATTATTTCCGGCTAATTTGAGCTGATGTGCCAACTTACCTATCGTAGTCGTTTTGCCGACCCCATTAACACCTACCACCATAATAACATAGGGTTTGTGATTTCCATATTCGAAATTTTCAAAATCCGCACTGTTATTTTCTGCCAACAGGTCTTGGATTTCCTCTTTAAGAAGTCCATTCAACTCATCGGTACTTACATATTTGTCACGGGCTACACGTTGTTGAATACGCTCTACGATTTTTAACGTTGTCGTAACTCCAACATCCGACGTGACCAATACCTCCTCGAGATTATCCAATACATCATCATCCACAGTGGATTTGCCAACAACTGCTTTTGTAATCTTGGACAGAAAGCCTTCCTTAGTCTTCTCCAAACCCCGATCTAAGGCCTCTTGCGCTTCAGGAGTCTCCTGTTTTTTCTTGAAAAAATCAAATAATCCCATGAATGTAAACTGTGTGAAGTAATGTATTAATCTTCTTTCCCAAACTTAGATAAAATGCTTTAAATTCACAACCCCAGTAGAGCGCGTCCAAGCATGTCATTGGAAACAAGTGAAGCGAGTTCATCGATTCCCTCGAAAGATATCCGCCCGATCAAGAAACAAGCCGAAATGCAATAGACTTAAACATGCCATACTAAAAAAGCCCTTCTGGTGCAATACCAAAACGGCCTTTCGTGTTTCTAAAGAAAAACTTTAAAAAAGGAATATCTTCTGCTTATTTTGATCCTGCAGCAACAACATCTTTTACGTTGTCATTGTGTACCATACTTTCTTTAAAAGTATACGCTCCAGTTTTTGCAGATTTAGTAGTAATGATAACTTTAGTAAATTCTTTACCGCCACCTTTTTGTAACGATGCAACTGCCTTCTTTGCCATGGTATTATTTTTTTTAAATTAATGGTACCGAACCATCAATAACGTGATTACTTAATTTCCTTGTGAACAGTAACTTTTCTCAAAACAGGGTTGAATTTTTTCAACTCTAAACGCTCTGTAGTATTCTTTTTATTTTTTGTTGTGATGTAACGTGACATCCCTGGAAGACCACTTTCTTTGTGCTCAGTACATTCTAAGATTACTTGTACTCTATTTCCTTTTTTAGCCATTGTTTTACTTTATTAAAATCCCGAGGGACTAATGTTCATGAATATTTTTAATTAACAGGCGATTAAAGACTAAACGTATCCTTTTTTGATAAATTTATTGATAACCGAAGTAATTCCGTTCTTGTTAATTGTTTTAATAGCAGATGTAGACACTTTTAAAGTTATCCAACGATCTTCTTCAGGAATATAAAAACGCTTAGTTTGCAAATTCGGATAGAATTTACGTTTAGTTTTAACGTTCGAATGAGATACGTTATTTCCTGTTAATGCCGTTTTGCCTGTTAGATCACAAATTCTTGACATGATATTTATTTTTAATGTTGTCTATTTACACAAATTATCCCTTTGCACTCTCTGCAAAGAGTTTGCAAATATCTAAATTTTATTTGTGAAATACAATAGTGAAACAAGAATTATTTGAAATAAATAATTCAATAATCGGCTCTTATCGCAAATGTATATCTTTTATAATATTATATTTGTCTGCAGAAGGCAAAATAGTTTTCAACAATTCACAATGAACAAATATCTATTCCGCGGCATTCTCCTTTTAGTGACCGGCATTGCTGCTGTGTATGGTGGAAACATCCTTATGGAAAGCGAAAATAGCAGTTACAAAACTGCTATGGTAATCGGTGTGATTCTATTCGGAATGGGATTTCTCCTAATCATTTATAGTTTTTTTCGCAAAATAGACCGCAAAACTATTTTAGACAGAAGGAGAGAAAAGCAATAAGAAAAATATGCTCCAGAAGACACGAGGAATTGTCCTCAAAGTCACTCATTATTCGGAAAACAGTGTCGTGGCTCAAATATTTACAGAAGACTTGGGGCTTCAATCGTATTTGATCAATGGTGCCAGAAAACCCAAAGCCAAAATCCACATCAATATTCTACAACCACTTCACCTCCTGGAGTTGGTGGTATATTATAAAGATAACAATACACTGCAGCGAATCAAAGAGGCGCAACAGTATCCTACACTGCAGCACATACCCTTAGATATTGTAAAAAGTTCATTAGCCCTTTTTCTTAATGAAGTACTTTATAAAGTATTAAAACATCAACAACCCGATCCGCAACTATTTCATTTCATACAGCAATCTATATTGTGGCTGGATGAAACAGAAAGTCCTTTGGCCAACTTCCATCTTAGTTTCTTAATGAAATTGAGTAAGTTTTTAGGTTTTCTGCCTACGGTAAACCAAGATCAAAAACCGTTCTTTGATCTAATTGACGGTGTGTTTACAGGATCGCTCCCGGCACACCAGCATATATTGCAGGAGCCACATACTACAATATTCCACAATATACTTACGGCCAGTTATGAAGTATCCCATTGCTTTCATATGAAGCATGAGGATAGGATCTACCTCCTGCAAAAAATAATAGATTTCTATCGTCTGCATACGGAAAATTTTGGAGAAGTGAATTCGTTATACATTTTAGAAGAAATATTTCATTAGGCTTCCCAACAGTTATCTCAATATTTGAGTTACTACTAAAAAAACACTGTTGTCCTACACGTAAATCATACAGAAAGTATATTTGTCAATTCGGAATTGATTTTCGATATTTAATGTCAAATTAAATTTATAACAATTATGGAATGGTATCTAAAAGTCGTTCGCGACAATTACGCTAATTTTAACGGTCGTGCACGCCGTAAGGAATTTTGGATGTTCACCTTGTTCAATTTTATAATCAGCTCAATCCTCGCTATTATTGATCAGGTAATGGGGCTAACTTATGGTGTAGAAAATCAAATCGGTATGGAAAATGGCATCTTGCAATCCATCTACGGCCTGGCCGTTTTTATTCCTTCACTAGCGGTTGCAGTTCGAAGATTGCAGGATACGAGTAAGTCTGGATGGAATCTTTTGTGGGTATTTACTTGTATTGGTATATTTTACATATTGTATCTTTATATCGTAGAAGGCGACCACGGACAAAATAAATATGGGCCAGATCCCAAAGAAGACGAAAATCAAGATCCTTTTGCTGGACAACGTCAGGCATTTCAGGACCCCAATAATCCCTACAATACCAATCCGCCCACACCCAATAACCCTTTCGACGGCAATAGACCGATCTAAAAAGGCATTGATAAGCATAAAAAAGCCCGTATTCAGAACTTGAATACGGGCTTTTCACAATAAATATATGTAGAATCTATTAGATAACTTTTACATTTACCGCGTTAAGACCTTTGCGGCCTTGATCCACATCGTAAGAAACATTGTCGTTCTCACGAATTTTGTCAATTAATCCGGATACGTGAACGAAAATCTCGCTCTCTCCAGAATTTGGAATGATGAAACCGAAGCCTTTGGTTTCATTAAAGAATTTTACTACTCCTTCTTGCATTGTATTAAGGTATTATTTTCTCTAAAGATATTAATTTTTTTGAAAAGATGTAATTTTTTTGAAAACAACTTTAAACGCTCGTAGTTGTTCCGTGTCTATCCAATACATAAAAACGGTAGAGTTTTTGAAGTACTTTTACATATATTTAGAATCAAACATTTATGAAAAAATTATTAGGTCTCATTATGTTAACTGGCGCGATGGCATTAGCACAAGCACAAACAGGAAATGTAGAAAACAGTCGTAAGGTAGCGACCAAAGGCTTCTCCGAACGCGAAGTAACGCCAGACATCATTTATCTTTCCATTAATTTGAAAGAATTTTATATGGATGGAAATACCAAGAAAAAAGTTCTTATTGAAACATTAGAAAAGCAGTTGTACGATGCTGCACTGGCAAATGGTGTAAAAAAAGAGGATTTTACCATTCAAAATGTATATAGTTATAACTATAATACGAAGAAAAAGGGAGCCGAACTATTGCAGGCGCGCCAATATCGTCTCAAAATATCTAATCTCAACAATTTAGACGCCATGTTGGATAAAGTAGATCCATTTGGAATTGAAAGTACATCTATTAGTGGATACGATCACTCCCAGAAAAAAGAAATTGAGAAGGAATTAAAAACAGAAGCGGTAAAAGATGCGCGTCGCAACGCAGAAATATTAGCAGAAGCAGATCAACAAGAAGTAGGAAAGGCTTTGGTCATCAATGACAACAGTAGTATGAATTTTAATGATCTCATTCCACAACCCCGTATGATGTCTTATGCAAAAGCCGCCAGCGACTCCGTAATGGAATCAAGTGGAAATGGCCTCAATATAGACATTCGCCCCATCAAATTGACCTGTTATATAGATGTGGTATTTGAGCTAAAATAATAAAAAGGTGCCCTGGAACTTCCTCAGAACAATCGTTTCAAAAAGTTCCCGTGGCTAAAATGCACATGGACAGAAAGTGTCTTTTAACATAAAAAATAGTGCTTAGTTGAAAAAATTAAGCACTATTTTTGTTACATGTCTAAAACAAGAATATTTGCATTAATTATTATCGTCATCATGCTCGCAGCAATTGTGACCAATCCTAAGGAGGAAACGTTTTATTCTGCCGTAAAAGAAAAAGCGACGCTTTTAGTGGAGAAACAGCTCAATTACGAACACCGAGATGCATTAGATCTCGGCATGACCTTATTTGGGAATCGCATTGTTGACGAGTTTGTGGAGAATAATGTGAAGATAAAAAACTATTATCTGTTCTCTGTGGTAAGCCTCAAATGGCAGGGTGAAGAAACTCCAATAGGGGGCGGAGCTTTTAAAAAGATATGGTTTAGTCCAAAAATTGATGAAAAAGCAGAAGAGATCGTTGATATTCTCAAAACATTATAATGTTAGAAATACTCTACGAAGATGAAAATCTTATTGCCATCAATAAACCTCACGGTCTATTGGTACACCGATCTTCCATTGCAGCAGACACATCATTATTTGCACTGCAACTCCTCCGGGATCAAATCGGTAAAACAGTTTATCCCGCACATCGTCTCGACAGAAAGACCGGGGGTGTCCTATTATTTTCGTTAGATAAAGAAACTGACCAGCTGATTCAACCCCTATTTGCCAGTAAAGCGATTAAAAAAAGATACATATCAATATTAAGGGGCTTCTGTGTTGAAGAAGGTACAATAGACTATCCCTTGGCTAAAGAAAATGGTATTATTCAAGAAGCCGTAACACACTTCAAAAAGCTGGCGCAAGCGGAGATTGGTATTCCTTCCGGAAAGTTTCCAACTTCACGTTATTCGTTGGTAGAAGCTACTCCCGAAACCGGGCGAATGCATCAATTAAGACGACATTTTGCGCACATTCTCCATCCCATAATAGGTGACAGGCCACATGGATGCAACAAACAGAATAGGCTTTGGAAAGAACTATTTGAGATGGACACGATGATGTTACATGCGCAATCACTTGACTTTATTCACCCTCGCACACAAGAAAGTATACATATTAAAGCCGCTCTACAACCTGAGTTTCATCGTGTGCTCAATATACTATCTATAGCTAATCCCCAACAAGCATGATCAACAATTTCTTAATCGAAATATTTTTAACCATTACTGGG
>Ga0307414_10001165_pt1 | contig 13498 bp, 15 predicted proteins | sample DK1Ometagenome_FD_203804 | JGI IMG/M metagenome (GOLD analysis project Ga0307414, IMG submission 203804) | Maize rhizosphere microbial communities from greenhouse at UC Davis, California, United States - DK15-O-3 | ecosystem: Host-associated > Plants > Roots > Rhizosphere > Soil | place: USA... | reverse complement strand
TAATCACGCCCGACCGGAAAGGCTGAGGCTCATCGGCCAGCCCCTGATTGGCATCGAGCACGGCCTCGACGCTGCCATTCAGATGGCCGTAAACGTTGTTGCAAATGACATCGAGCATGTCGCCGTCAGACGTCCTGCATGTCGTCGCCATAGCGCTCAAACTCCAAAGTGAACCCCTGTTTGCGAGCAATCCCGCCGTGCAGCAGTGCGGACTGTTCCTCGTTGATGTTTTTCAGGCACCACGTCCCGATCACCTCGCCATAGCCCGTGGTCAACGTCAGCGGTTGCAGCCTGGCCCCGATGGAACGCAGGGTGTCGAGCTGCTTTAAACCGCCTTTGAAGCCCGGATAGATCGTGCCCTTGAGCGTCAACTTTTCATCGCCCATACCGATAGCCTGCTTCGCCGGCCGGCGCGTCAGCCGCTCCTGCGAAGCCCAGCGGAATTCGGTCGAACGGCTCAGCTCGTCGAAAGCTGCCGTGTCCAGGTTGAAGTAATACGGCTCAATCTTCGGATCGCGCGGCTGAATGATCATCAGATGCGGGAACGGCTCGACCGCCTCCGGCGCCGGCGTGGCCTCCACGGCAAAGGAACTGGTGGGCACGATGTTGGCCAGCGACGGACTGACCTTACCGGCGACGTTGTTGATCGCCGTGGCCGCCTTGCCCGCCTGTTCCTTCAGAGTACCCAGCCGATCCTGCACTTCTGCCGCCGCGCGGGTGGCTCGGCCGTACACCGCCACCACCTGACCGACCTTGGCCTGAGCCGCGTCGACGCCGCGCATCACTCGCTGAAGTTTGGCGCCGATGGCGGGACCAACAAACGGGATGTTCTCCAGCTCGGACGCAGCGCCGGTCAGTTCGCGGATCGCACCGTTGACCGGGGTCAGCATGCCGTCCGCACTGCGCCGCCCGGTTTCCGCCGCCTCGACCAGGTACTTCAGGCTCGATTGCATCTGCTCCATGTAAGCCATGAATCCTCCTTACAGGTGGGGTTCGTCGTACAGCTTGGCGGCATTACTCTTCGCCGCGTCCGCCATCATTCGCTGCATGTGCGGCATCAGGTCCTGCGCCAAAGTCTGCGGATCCTTGACGTCGCCCTGCACGGTCACCGGCATGCTCAGTGAATACTGAAACTGCTGATCCACCTTCGCAGGCACCGGCTTTTCCGCCTCCTTGGGCTGGATAGCCAGCGCCGCCGACTTGAGCGGCGCCGTCACCGCCATCGAGCGCGCGACATCCCCCAACACCGGCCGTTGCTGCGCCGCTGACGCCATCATGAGCGGCGTGGTTGGCACCGGCGCCTTTGCCGTTTGCTCGGGCTTTTCATCCTCACCGCCGAACAGCGACTTACCCAACGACCCGCCCAGCGCCGCACCGCCCTGACTGCCCAGGTAAGCACCGATCATGCCGCCGATCGCGGTGCCGATGATCGGCACAACCGAACCGATGGCGGCGCCTGCTGCTGCACCGGCCATGGTGCCGGCCAGGTTGCCCGCGGCCGAACCGTAACCTTCGGCTTTTTCGTCCTTGGTCTTGGCGTTTTGAAAGGTTTCAAGCGCCATCGCGCCGGACTCCAGCAGCGTGCCGCCAGGAATGACCTTAGCCGCCTTGCCGACCTTACCGACGGTTCCTGCGACGACGCCGAGCTTGGACAATGCCCCGCCAGGAACGGAAGGGACTGATGGCGATGGGATCGAAACAGGTGGCCGTGAAACCGGAACAGATGGACGTGGCACAGACGGACGAGGACCTCTCGAACTCGGCAATGACCGGCGCCGAGCGCTGCGGCTTGACCCACGTCCACGTCGGCGCGATTCGCCCGACGCATCCACACCGCCACCCATAGCGCCGGCATTGACGACGAATACCTTTTTGACGCCGTCGTTACCTGCGCCAGTTTCGGCGCCAAGGCCGCCGCCCGTTGCCGCTTCCTTCACCCGCGAAACAACATCCAGGCCAGTCGCTACCAGATCAAGTTCTCCGGGATTTTTACTGCGGGCTTCGCTCCCACTCCGGCCACCGCGCGACCCACGCGCAAGGTTTAGCAGCCCCTTGCTGATCTTGATCGTGCTGAAGATCCCTTTTAAGGCGATCAGCCCCGCCCCGACCGTGGCGATACCGGCAACCACCCCGGGCCCGCTATCCGTCAGCGACGTAATGCCTTTAGTAACCTTGGTCAACGACTCGGCCACGGTGTCCGTCACCGGGCGCAGCGCATCACCGATGCTGCGCATGGCGTCATCCATCGACTGGGCCATTTCCGCCCATTTCTGCGATGACGACTCGCGCCGCTCGGCGAGGTTCTTGTCGAGGATCCCGGTCGCGTCACGCGAATCGTTTTTGAGCTGGCTGTAAAGCGCCTTGTTCTGCATGTAGGCCGACAGTGCGGCCTTGACCTGCATGTCGGCGAACAGGTCGCCGGTGCGCAGGGATTCTTCCAGCGAGGCCATCATAGCCTTGGCCTTTTCAGGATCGGCTTGCTCGCTGATTTTTGCCGTGGCCTCGGCCATTTTCGCCGCACGCGCCGGATCGGTCGCCTGAATGTATTTCTGAGCCAGCGCCATGCTGGTCTCAAGCGTCGACATACCGTTTTGCAAACCGGTCTGCATCGATCCCTTGTAATCAATCCCGGCTTTTTCGTAAGCCTTGACCGTATCGGTCGAACCGATTTTGCCCATCCAGTTTTTCAGGTTGTTGGCCGCCTCGTCCGAACTGCCGGCCTGTTTCATTTGCACCTGCAGCATGGCACCCAATTGTGTCACCGCATCCAAGCCAGTGATGCCGTTGCTCGCCATGTTGGCCAGCAGTTCGGGAAACCACTTGGCCATGTCGGCCGCTTCAAAGCTGCCCGCCTGACCTTGGTAGGCGATCGCTTCCAGCGCCTGCTGCATCTGCTTGGGATCGGTGATCTTGGCGTTCTGCCCCAGGGCGTTGATCATCTTCGCCGTATCGACGCCGCTGGATCCCTGCCCCACGACAAACTTGGCCGCGACAGGCGCGTATTCCAGCGCCTTGCTCAGGTCCATACCGGCGCCGACCAACTGATTGACCACGTCGGCCACATCGTTGCGCGCCATGCCGGTGTCGCGTGAAGTGTCGATGATCTTGCGCGACATCTCCTGCTCTTGCGGCTTGTTGGCAATGCCGGCCTTGATCGCGATGTCTCGCACAATGGCGCCAAAATCAGCGCTGACCTTGGCCGGTACCGCCATGGCACCGACACCTACAACCGCAGCACCGACAGCGCCCTTCACGCCCTTTACGCCAGAATCAATCTGCTGATGGCCCTTGGCTTTCAGCTCGGCTTTGTTGGCCGTCTGTCCCATCGAGCGATAGGCCTTTTCCAGCCGGCCGACCTCGACCCCCTGCTTTTTCAAGCTGTCGAGGTTCGAGTTCAAACGGTTGAGTAGTTTGGACCCACCGGCAGCGCCGGTGTCGTGAGCCCTTTTCCATTCTTCGCGCAGGCGGATGGTGTCGCCAATCGTGCGCTGCAGCACGCGCGCTTTGTTGCCTTCTGCCTCGAGGCGCTTGATGCGCCCCGTCACGTCCTTGAACGCGGCGCCGACCGTGGAACTGACGGCACCGCCGATCACTAGCCCGAGAGCGAGTTTGTTTGCCATGTCATGGCCCTCATGAGCCCAGCACTACAGGTGGCGGCTCAATCTGTGAGCCACCACACCATGTCCGCGAACGGCATCGACTGGATCTCGGCGGCGGAAAATCCGGTTTCCGCCGCCAGACGTTTCGCCGCCGACTTGATAACGCAGGGGTTAAAGCCCGTCGTCGTTGTCCATGCGAAAATAGCCGGCCTGCAAGCGGTTAAAATCCACCAGCTTCAGCCCCTCCAGATCCGCGACAGGCGCACCGGACAATGCAGCAAACAACACCAGCTCGCGCTGCTCATCATCACCACCGACTTCACGGTTGGCCGCCCGCACGTCGCCCACGGTCGGCGAACGCAAGGCCAGCTTATCGACGGTCACGCCGTTGATTTCGCTCGGGCACGACAGCGTCACCAGCACCTGGTCGGTGGTCAGCGACAACCACGCCGGCATCGAGTCCGAATAATCGGTTTTCGGTACCAGGTGCGAATAAGCTTTCTGCACGCGGCGATAGTCGGTCAGTTTGAGGCCTTCCAGATCCTTCAGTCCGACTTCGGCGAGACCTGCGAACAGCATCAGCTCGCGCTGTTCGTCGTCGCCGTTGGCAGCACGGTCAGCCGCACGCACTTCACGCACGGTCGGGTTACGCAGGTTCAGCGTCTCAACGTCGATGCTGTTGGCTTTGGTTGGGCGGGTCAGCGTCACGACCGCGCCATGCGCGCTGAGCGACAGCCAGGCGGGCAGGTTTTGAGCGATTGCTTGAGTCATCTGGATCTATTCCTTACAAGCCGAGCGCGTTGCGCACTTCGAGCAGTTGGTCTTTGCCGTCGATCACCTGAATGCCGGCGACCATGTCGATCTCGTACATCAGGCGCCCGTCGATTTCGAGCTTGTAATACGTGACCGCAACGGCGTGTTTGATCTCGGCCGCATCACCGGCTTTCCAGTCACCCAGATCGACCTCTTTGAGGCGACCGCGCAGGGTGGCAACGACCGCTGTCACCGCGCCCTTCTGGCCCTTGAAGGCACCTCGGAACGTGGCGTTGAAAGCGGTGCCGTCAGCCAGACCGAAGTATTTGAGCGACTCGCGGCGCACGCCCTTGGTGACAAACGAGGCTTCCATTTTTTCCAGCCCCTGATCCATCTCGATGGGACCGGCCATGCCGCCCCCACGATATTCGTCGGTCTTGGTGGTCAGCTTGGGCAGCGTCAGGCTCGGCACGTCGCCGGAGAAGTTCACGCCGTCGACGAACAGGTTGGTGTTGTACAAAGTCTGAGGAATCATTGGTTACGCCCCCTTAGGCTGCTTCAAGCACTTCGGTCATCCACTGATCGGTGACTTCGAAAAGGAAATTCGGGTTTTCTGCAGGCGGCACGTCGGTGAAACGGATGCGCCAATACACCTTGCCCTGGGCGATCTGGCTGGCCGTGTTCAGTTCGGTGTCGGGGAACACTTCAAAGTTGATGATTGCGCCCTGGGCTTTGAGGTCAGCCATGAACGCGTTGAGACCGTTGGTGACATCGGTCACGTAGGTCTTGGTGATCGATCGGTCGACCGCCCACTTGTGCCCGGCCTGCACTGCGTCCATGAGGATGAACAGCGTGCGAACACGGGTAACGAACGCCCACTTCGGATCGCTCGACAGCGTGCGGTTACCCCACAGGCGGTAACCGTCATCGCGAATGATCGTGGTGATATTGGCGTTGTTGAGCAGGTTGGCCCGGCAAGTTTCGTCGCCGTCCAGGTACTCGACCGCGCGACCGGTGCCGGTGATACCCGTCAACTCCTTGTTCGATGGCGAGGCCCAGAAACCGTATTCAGCATCCGTCCAGGCAAACAGACCCGCTGCCCAAGCCGAACCGGGGGCGTCGACCGTCTTGCTGGTGATGGTGTCCCAATACTTGACGCCCGGGTCGACCATGAACAGGTTGCGACTGCCGAAGTTATCGGCGTAGGCCATGGCGGCCTCGTCGGTGGTGCCAGGGCCGTCGATGATGCCGATTGCCCGCAGTTTCTGCGCCAAGCTATCGAGCGCTGTGGCGACCGCCTGAGTCGCGGTATGACCCGGTGCGATCAACAATCGCGGCTGCGCATTGAACAGGCTTTTGCCATCAAGCAGCGCCTGTAGTCCGGTGCGCTGGCCCGAGGCCAGAACGCCGCCGATGATCGCCGAGGTCTGCAGCGCGGGGTCTTCCAGCTTGGCCACACCGATGGCGACGATCACCGCTTTGGCCTTGACGTAGATGGCCTGGCAGGCCTTGGTGATCGCCGAGTCAGGGCCGAAAGCGGCGATGGCTTCGCGCTCGGTGGTGATCAACTTCAGCTCGCCCGCCTTGGCCGTACCACCGCCGAGAACGCCAGGTGTGAAGGTATCGCACAGACCGATAATCGACGACGACGGCAGCGAGATGGTGCGCGCGCCAGTGTCGACCGACGTGGTCGTAACGCCGTGAAAGAAACTCATAAGGGTCAGTCTCCAGAAACGAAAAAGCCCCGCATAAGCGAGGCTGTGAGGGTGTTCGTGTTACGCGTAACGGAAAAGAAAACGCCCCGTCAGTGCGGGGCGTCTATTGGATCTGCTCGATCAACCAGGGCGGTGAGATCGGACGATGATCGATCAGTGGGAATTGATCCCCTTGCGGCCATTCGCGCAACAGCCGGCGGTAGCGTTGCAGGTCGGCATATTGCTCAGGCGTGATCGAGGTCAACCCGCCTTCTTCGACTTCGTCGCGATGGCGGGAAACCAGAGGATCAGTTAAGAGTAATTGCGAATCGCGCCAACCACGCTCTTCAGCAACCTGCGCCTCGTAAGTCGGCTGGGGCTTGTCGATCAACTCCGGGCCGCTGACAGGAGCGAAGTCAATCATCTTCCCCTGTGACTCGCCCTTCAGTAGTTGCGCATGGCGCTCAGCTGTAATCTCGATCACGTCATCCGGCATCGACGAATGAATCGAAGGATCAAAAAAACCGCACTTGGACGGTGAAGCGAACATAGATATTTCTCCTCAGTAGCCCACGGCAAACCATGCGCAGGCTGACGCGACCGAAGCAATTACTGCCGCCGAACCCTTGTTCAACGCTCCGATGTTGTGCGCCGTGAAGCCGCTCCCTGCGACAGTGAAAGTCCAAATCGATACGCTTGGTGCCCCGCCATTGTCTTGGCTGCAAATCCACGCACAGCGGTTTGGAAAGGCCACCGGGAAGGTGGCGCCTACCGACGTCGTCGTGACGCCCGTCGACCCCCACTGAAGAATAAGGCCGCTTGGAAGCTTCTGATAACCGCTAGGTAAAGAGGCCATGAAGGCCGCACTGTGTTTAAGCGCCGCCGTTCCCGAGCCAATCCAGTTGGCACCAACCTTGACTAATTGCAGGTCTTCGCCGGTGCCAACTACGATCGACGTCAAGGGCGATCCATCGCAGGAAATTACGTCAGCCCCGGTGCGCGACAACGTATGGCTGCCAATGCCCGTATTTTTGTAATGCAGAACCGAGCCATCAGCGATGCCTGCCGTGGACGGCAGGAATGAGTTGCCGGCGCCGATGTTTAAGTTTTTGCCAACGTGGCCAGCATTCGCAAATGTGCCAGTCCCGATATCTGCCACACCGGACAAGTTACCTAGCGCGCGCTGAACAAACTCCGTCGTCGCGAATGACTTACCGCTATCAAACTGCGGCTGCGTCAACCAGTTGGCACCCTGCATCACGGCGCAATACTTGAGCGCCGCAGTACCACCCAGTAAGCGCCATTGAGTATCGATGCGGACAAATTCGGCCGTGTCAGCCACCCCCAACACGATCGATCCAACTGAGCCGATTGACGTATACAGCGCATCCCCGGCCGCCGGCTGAATGCTCAGGCCAACCCCGCTAGAGCAAACAAGGGAGATTGTCGCGCCCTGGGCAACGCCCGCTGTAGGGGGTAGCGTGGCCACCAATAATGCAGCCCCTGAAAAATTGTGCATTCCCCCTACATGCGCCGCCGTAAGCGCCGTATTCACCCCATTGGTTGTAAAGGATGAATACTCAACGCCCATACGCTTAACAAATTCGGTATTAGCGAGCAGCTTACTGCTGTCGAATTGACCCGGGGTATTTCCCGTGGGATTGATCAGCGCCGGAGAGTTGATCGGCGCGAAGCCTTGCGTGACGTTCTGGAAGGTCAGCGCCGTGGTGCCCAGGACAATCGCCCCGTCGGTGATCAACTGCCAACGTGTATCGGCCAATGTTGCGCCCTGCTCGACCGACACCAGCAATGCCGAGGTCACCTCGGCATTCGAGTCTGCATCTGCCGCACGCGACCAGCCTGCCGCCACTGCAACCCAAATGCCATTGTCCTTGGCGGCGTTCTGGTTTTTCACCAGTACCCGGTCACCGAGAGTCAGCGCCACGCCGTCAATGGACTGTAGCCCCGTCAAGGCAATGTTGGCCGTTGTCGCGACACGCACCGACTGTTTGCTGTCGAGCTTGTACAGCTCTTCCAGAATCTTTGCGTCGACGTACTCACGCGTCGCCAGCACCACCGACGGGTCAATCTTGAGCTGAATGTTGCCGGCACTGGTGACAATGAAGTTCATCCGCACGATTTGCGTGCGGCCCGAGCCTTGCGACAGCAGCGGTTTGAAGCTTGGCGCGCAATTAGCCACCGCCACCAGATCGCCGTCCGCATCGTAAAGGCCCATTTCGCGGATCCACTTACCGCCCTCGTCGGCCGGGATGATCTGCTCGGCGATGATCACCGCCGGGTTGACCGGGTCAGTCTTCAATTGATTGAGCGGCTTGCGGCGCCACTCATTGAGCAGCTTGGTTTGGTCGGCCGACGGCACCGGGTTGGGCGGATCCGCCAGCCCGTTCGGGTTGGCATCCCCCACGCCCATTTGCGTGATCAGCCAGGGAATGCCGAGCGCGTCGGCGTTCGCCTGCTTGGCCATCCCCACATTCGTAAGGATCGCGAAAAACTGCGAATTCGCATCAATCATAATAAACGTCCAGGGTATCAATGGTGTGTTCGCGACCGACCACGCCAAAGCGGCCAGTGACCTCAATGTCACGCATGACGGGCGGGTAAACGTCGATTTCGTCGCCTTCGTAGAGGGACACGGCGATATTCAAATCGCCTTGAGTTTCCAGGCTGATCGCCAGCCCAGTCAGTTGCCGGGTGACGGGCTTGGCATCGTCAATCAGGCGCTCAAGCTCCTGATACATTTCTTCGGTGATGCCGGTATCCAGCACCCCGACCTTCAGCGCGAAGGTGCCCGGCACGCCCTCAGGCACCGTGTTGAACCACTCGACAATCTCGATCAGGTAGCCGAGCGGCTCGACCACCCGGCGCAACGCGCCGATGGTGCCTTTGTGCTTGTGGATGTAGTACGACGCCTTGATGGCCGCGCGCTTGGTAACTTCGCTCCACCGATAATCCCAACGATCCACCGACCACGCCCATGCCAGATGCGGCAGCAAATGCACCGGGCAGGTATCAGCGTTGTAGAGGTCGCGTAGAGGGACAATCGTCTTTTCGAAGAACGCGGCCTCCATGGCCCGTTCCAGTTGCGTGCTGTTGAGCGGTAGGAGACTTTTCATATCAGCCCGCCAGCCTCACGTTGTAGCGCGTACAAAACGCCGCTTGCGCCTTGGTCGGGGCCAGATCCTGCCAGCCGACCAACTCAACTCGGGCAACGCCGGCAACGTGCAACTGTGCGTCAACAGCGGAGCGGGCGACCTCGACGCCCAAGCGCTTGCGTGGATTGATCCAGCCTGCCAAGCGGTTTTTGGCCTCGGCCAAACTGGCATCCGCTTCCGGCCCAGCGCTGGCCATGTGCAAGATGGCGTCAATCTCGTAACGGATCACCTCTGCGCTCTGCACAGTCACGCGATCACCCACCGGACGGACGTCATCGTCATTCAGAGCAGCGGCCACCGTTGCCAGCAGCTCCGGCGGCGCTTCGCCTTCCCCGTCCAACCCCAGCACCGTGACCGTGACGTAACAGGGCGCCGGGCTTTCAGCCGTGGCATCTGCCACTAGCCCAGAGGCGTTACGCGCATGCAGGATGTAGCTGTTACGCGGGCCGGCCGTGGTCAAGCCCTCATAGGCCAGCTGGATGCGTTCGCGAAACGGATCATCGTCTTCCATGACCTTGGGCACCGGTGGCACTGCCAGCAGATCCTCGGCCTGAATGACCAGGCGCTTCAGATTGACGTTTGCGCCCAAGTGATCGAGATCGCCGCGTATGGCATGCGCCAGTAAAAGCGCCTTGCCGGCATCATTGACTCGGGCGCGGTTGCCGACCTTGTTGTAAGCCCCGACCTCAAGCACTTTCACCACTGGGTCGCTTTCCAGCGCGGCCGTCCAGTTGCCGCCCATGTACCCGCGAAACACGCTCAGCCCGTCCTGATAAACCTCTTCGAAGTCCAGAGGCTCCAGCACGGTCGGGGCCGGCAGCGAAGACAGATCTACGGTACTCATGCGGCCACCTCCAACGTGACGCTGTCGCCTAGGTACTTCCCGACGATCTGCAAATTGATTTGCCCGCCAATGACGGAAATGACGCGCACCTGATCCAACTTCAAACGCGGCTCCCAGCGCCCAAGCGCGCGGGCAACCTCAGCCTGTACGGCACTTTTCCAGCCTTCGTTGATGGGCAAATCGACAAACCGCCGTAGCTTGCTGCCGTACTCCATACGGTGCCGGCGACTGCCCAGCGGCGTGCTCAAGATGTCGGCAATGGATTGGCGCAAGTGCTCGATGCCGGATATGGGTAGGCCGGTGTGGCGATCCATTCCGATCATCGATGTCACTCCTTGATCGGCTCGTATTCTTCGCTGGCTTTCAGGAACTTGACCGCTTCGATGTCGGAGGCCGGCACCACGACCGTTGCCTTGTCGACCGGATAGGAACGGTCAGTGCCGGGGACGATCAACAGTCGCGACGTGTAGAGCTTGTCGCGGTATTTCAAGAGTTCGGGTGATGAGAACGGTGAGGATGCAATTGCCAGTTCCGAGGACGCTTGCACCTCGGTGACGGTCGTATCGATCTTGGCCATCTGTTTCTCCAGGCATGAAAAAGCCCGCACTGGGCGGGCTGTCGTGAATGAATTAATGCGTGTGGTGATTACTGTTGCCGGTGGCGTCAATGATCGCGCCGGCGCTGGTGATGCCCTTAGTAACGTGTAGCGCACCGTCGATCATCACCGCCGCTTTCAGATTGATGTTGCCGGTAGTCACGCTCACGGCCGCATCGGTTACGACCGCTTCGGTGCTGGCCACTTTGATGGTGACCGTACCGCTCGGCAGGGTGATGCTGTAGCTCTTGGCCTGCCAGTCGTAGATCAGCGAGCCGCCGTCATCAAAACGCCAGACCTCGACGTGGTCGCGATTATCTGGAGGCGGTCCGGCATTGCCATACAGGCCCGGGACAAAGGTGCCTTGCGATACGTCACCGCTGGGACTGATCAAACTGCCCTGCTCGCCCAAAGACGGCGCACGCCAGTGCCTGGCCTTGCCCGCTGCGATGCTGTGCCACCGCACCCAAGCGCTGACCCATTCACTGCCATCCGACACGCGACATACCGGCGGCGAAGCGGACAGGTCCACCGCAACCACGTAGCAAGCCTTTACCGCCCCCGCAATCATGCGGTCATGCTGGGCGCTCGCGTAGCTGCTCATATCGCCTCCGCTGAGACAAAGTCCTCTTTGGCGTCGTCCTGGAATCCAATCAGCAACATCACCGGCGGTTCGTCCGGCCAAAGCCATTCCTCCGGGCCCAGATAAACCTGCTGAGTCCATTCCACCAGCCACACGGTGTATCCATCCAGGTGCGGCTGGGTCCAGTCCTGCAGCGATTGCACAAACTCGGCGGGTTCAACTGCCAATCCCCACGTCTGCGCACGCAGCAGCACCGCCAACTGGGTCGCCAATTGCACGGCCTGTTGATGATGGTGCGGCTTGATCGGGTCAGCAATGATCCGAGCCTCGAACTTGCAGACCAGCGAGGTTTCGCCGGTGCCGATATCGGTACCCGGCTCGATCTCGGCCACCTCCAGAAACACCGCTGGCAGCAACACGCGATCCTTAATGTCTGGCCAGGCTGTGACGGTTTGCACGCCAGCCAAGTGGGTACGCAAATGCTGTTCTACGGCCCGATAAAGCTGATCCAGGCTGAACGGTTCTTCAGACATTGCCGATCCTCTTGAGGTACTTCTGCAGCTCAAAGTTGAGTTCCTGCTTGAGGATTTCCAGCAGGCGCTCGTCCGCTTTTTTTACCCAGCTTTCGAAGTGCGGCCGGGCTTGCTCCAGTGATACCTTGGCTTTGGCCAGCGGGAAACGACTGCCGTTTTCTGCAACCCAACCCGAACTCGGCCCGCGACCAGGTGACACCGTGCTGTCGGGGTAGTCGTCCGCGTTGAAATGCTTGCTGGCCGTTCGGATCCAGATGTCGGGCTTGTTGCCGTAGACCTTCTTGAGGAAAGCCCCCTGGTAACGCCGCCCCGCTACTGACACGCCGCTGCCGCTTTGCCGCGCCCGGCCGATCCGGCTGGACTCGATGGCGTTCAACCCGAACCACAGTTTGCCGCTCGCGGCACCGCCGGAAACCGGATAGCTGCGCAACCGCTGACGCACCGCCGCAACAGCAATGCGCTCTGACCGGCTGACGGCTCGGGCAATGTGCGTGCGCAACCAACCCAACGTCTTGTTGATCGCGCGCCGATGCGCCGCAGCGGCCGCTTTCGGTACCACCTTGGCAAAGTCCTGGAACGCCTGAAAATCTGCGGCGGAGGACTGGATAGAGATCATCCCGCCCCCGGCCGAGGGTTTGAAATAGCTGCCGACGCTCATGGCCGTAACCTCAGAATCAGAGCGACCAGCCCGTCACCGCTGGGTTCAAGCTGGATCAAGTCGTAGTCACCGCCGCCGTCCAAGGCAGGCAGGTCAACGCTGACCAGCATGCCCTGCTGCAGACCTTGCGAATCGCTGACGCGGATCTCGAAGCGCGGCTCGCGCAACCCGGTGTTGAGCTTGCCGAACTTGGGTTGCAGCCAGGGCGCGGCGAACATGCCGAACACGGGCTCCTCGCGACCCTCGATCCGTGCGGTGTCGCCCAGCGTTTCGAACACCACCGCGTCTACCTCGGCGATCAGATCGCGAAAGCCCACGGTCAGAGTTCCAGCAGGACCTGCGCACGCGGTCGGGTGCACAGGTGCAACGGGTTGGACTGAGCCTCACCGGCCATGCCTTTGTTGAAAGGCAGCGGCTCGATCATGCTGTAGTAAGGGATGCCCTGGGTGTTGACTGTTTCCATGTAGTCGGCCGGCGCGAACACAGAGATATAAAGGTCGGGGACGCCTTCGGGAACCAGCAGCGCCTTGTCGTCATGAACAAAGGAAACGCCGGCCACCTTGCCACGGTAGCGTTCCCAGATGATGCCGCCGAACTCGAAGCTTTCACGAGCATCACCACGCAGCGCTGCCGCTTGCTGACTGTTGAGGTAGGTCTCTTTGACCGACTTGTGAACGATCAGCTTGTTCCAGAAGTTCTTGCCGCAGAAGGCGCGAGAACCGGTGCTGGTCACGCTGCCGAGCGCGTCTTCCTGCATGTCCAGCGCTTCACCGCACTTGACCCGCAGTTCCGTGCCCGCATCCGCCAGCCCCATGGACAACTTTTGGCGCTCCACACCGAAGCGATCATAGAGATCCAGCAGCACGGTTTTGCCATCGGCGTCGAGGATCTGGCCATTCAGTGCGCCCATACGCTGGAATTCGTGCGTGGCGTCCAACTGGCGCCGCGCCTTTGCCAGCCGCGCATTGACCACGTCCTGCACCGCCTGCAGTTCAGTGCGAGTGCCGAAGGCACGGATGCCTTGGATCTCGTCAGCCTTGATCGTGAAGCGCTCAGGCAGATGCAC
>Ga0307414_10001164_pt1 | contig 13510 bp, 22 predicted proteins | sample DK1Ometagenome_FD_203804 | JGI IMG/M metagenome (GOLD analysis project Ga0307414, IMG submission 203804) | Maize rhizosphere microbial communities from greenhouse at UC Davis, California, United States - DK15-O-3 | ecosystem: Host-associated > Plants > Roots > Rhizosphere > Soil | place: USA... | reverse complement strand
CATTCTTCCTACCCATCGTGTTAATGGCTTTTACTAAGAACATCCCATTGTCAATCGTTTCCTTGATCGGAATGCAGGCGATAACAGTTTGGGTTCCAATGTATATCCGGGCGATATACGTAAAGATGCCCCTCAAAATTGTGACAGCGAGTCTATGGCCAATGTTCGCTGCACAATATGTCAACGTGTGGATTATGTACCGTACGTTGTTCAAGATCTTCGTTCTCAAACAGTCGAAAAACGATTGGGAACGAGGTCACGCCTAACTAATCGTGCCTAAATTAACCATATGGAGATTAATATGTACACTGGAACTTCAGAGCCCTGCGTAGGGCTCGCGCACTTGATAGGTGCATTCCCACGGATCGCCGCAGCCCTTGGTTGTCTCGCCGTTGGAACTTATTTCTTCCCAGTTCTAACCCAGCAGGCTTCGGCAACTTGCTTGGCTCAGAATGGTCAGGTTATTACTGATGAAATCGAAGGCAGCGTTTGCATTGTCCCGCCAACCGCTGAACTACTGTTCAGTGACCTGTAAAGATGACTTTAGGGGCTGGTTAGAACACTAGCCCCTAAATCTTGCCATTGGCCTACCCGCTAATCTACGCTTGATTTGATAACCATTTCTGTTATGTTTGTGTTAACGGAGATCACATCATGCACGACGTTAACATTGACATTACACAGCGGTATTCAATCACCGCGTTTGGTAAGACCTTTGTCTTTACCGGCAGTGACATCTATGATCAGCTTTCTGAGAAATCACTCCATGTGAGCCAGCAGGATTTTGATGAAGCGCAGGCTTATGCGATCATCGAACCTCTTAATGGGTCTGTGTTTACAGATGACGAGCTTGACCAAATTGGCAGCGCGTTTTCATCGTATGAGATAAAGGTTTTGTAATGGAAATTGCATTTACAGTTTTGGCGACTATTGGTGTGATCTATGCGCTGGGCGCTATAATCACTCTTAGTATGCTCTGGCGCAAGGGTGGTGGGATTACATTTAAGGATGTGATCGGTTGCATTTTTGTGTGGTGGATGATATTGCCATTCCTTATTGTGGTTCGGCTATTTGAAACCATGACAACCCCTGAATATATGCGGAAGAAGCGCCGTGGTGGACTTTAGGAGATAACTATGCTTTAGCTTGCAGACTCTAAAAGAGGCAATATGATTAGAACAGTTCAGGCAACTGGTGCAGTTTTACCAGTTTCCAGTGAAATTCATACTTTAACCGTTAATACCCGGGTACCAAGCAAATACCTGCTCGTGGATATCGAAACCGGGCAAGTGTACCGCGGTACAGGTGTTCCTGGGAAGAGCTGGGTAAAGAAACCAGTAAAGGCCTCACTATTAGGATTGTTTATCAAACATATCCTACGTGAGGTTTGAGGATTGGATGATTCATTGTAAGGTGAAAAATTGCAAGAAGGTCATCCCATGTAGACTGCCCCTAACGTGTGGCACCGTGCGGGGCACTTGAAGAGTCAGTTCACCCTGGCGAACGGTGCACGAAACCTAGGATAACTATGTATATGATCCCCAAAGAAAGAATATATTGGATTGCCGCGCATACCATGAATGACATGGATCGCCTGCAGGGATACCACAACTGTATTAGGGTCAATATAGATCATTTCTATGTCAAACAAAATCCTCCAGGTTCACCGGAGAACCTCATAAGCTTACATCCGAGTGTGGATTGGTATCCACAGTTTGTGTATGATGTGATGTGTGAACGGCCTTTCCCTGAAGAAGCAGCTCTGGTGCTATCAATAGAGCCCATGTTCCGAACTTATGCGTTGGTGTCTAATTGTGAGAATCCATTGAAGCTCAAGTTGGAACTTGCATGAGGTTCTTCAATGGCGAACTCATTACTAATCAAATGTGGTTTGATGCTTTTGAAAAATCCAATGTCTTTTGGTTTATAAGACAATACGAACTCAAAGGCAGGTATGGCGTATATGATACCTACCATAGTATGCTGTCATTGGCCTGTGACTCCTTGGAAGATTACCCAACTCTAATCGGTATAGCTTCAATTTATCCGTTTAAGACACGGTTCAATGCAGGTGAATTTAGATCAGATAATCCTCTCGGTCATAACAAACCAAGTTATGCATTCGGCAATCGAAAAGACCTAACCGATGCATTATTGTTGATGAAATTGCAGGGTTATAAGATCAAAGACTGAACCAAATTGGTTGACATGCTGTGGAAATCTGCTATACTGGTTGAGTAATAAGGAGCTAGCGATGAGCAAGGTAGATCAGGCAAAGGCAATTTACGCGGCAAACGTAGACAAGTCCCGCAAGGAAGTTATCCAGCTTATCCAGGAACAGCTGAACGCTACTCCGGTGAGCGCCTCGTCCTACTATGCAACTGCAAAGGCGGCGGCACGTATTGCGGCGGAAGCTGCTCCCAAGTCCCAGATTGTCCAGGATGTGGCTAAGGCCAATAATATCCCGGTTGTGGATATTAAGACGGCGGCACCGGTAACTGTGGAGCCCGCAGCGCAGGTCAAGACGTTTGCAGCATCCCGCACTCGCATAGCAAAGAATGCTCCGGGCACTGACGCTCTTAGTAAGTTCCACGCTGCAATGAGCCCGGAGGAACGCGCGGCGTGGACAGCAGACTTCTACGCAACCCACCCAGACTTCCCGCGTGTTGGAAATAACAATTGATCGTATGAATCCAAAGGCGCAATCTCTATTGGAAACCAAACGTATTTGCCGCCAGGCAATTGTCATGGCTAGCATTTGGGTTCTTTGCTGTTGCCTAGCAATGCTCGTTGGGATGCTGAATCCTATCACATTCATTGGGGCTAGCCTAGGGCTAGTTACCGCGATTGTTTTGTGGTTCCGCAACATTGGTGGTAAGGATTACCTTTGGCGTATCCGTAAGGATGTCCATGTGGTTGGATTGGATCCCAAGGAACTGCGGGAAACACCTTTGGCGGATGAACTTGAAATTCAATTATGGATTACCTCGAGAATCGATCCCAAGGATTATGTGATCCATCCAGACTTTGTTTATGAATTCAAACATGCTAAACATGCAATGGCTATTCAGATGAAGTGGGGCTCAATGTGACTTCTGAGGATTATCTAAAGCTGCGGAAACGAACAGATCGTATGGGCCGCTTCTCTTTAGTCTTGGCTTTAGTTTGGACTGTGAACACCATTGTTACCCTACAGCAGTCCTTGTGGGGGCTCACCTACATTGGTCTCGTTATAATGTTCCTATGGCTGTTTGTGAGTCAGGTTGGGAATTTTCGCTATTGGTGGCGGGCGTTCAAACCCATCCATGTAAGTTTGTTGCCTGCATCTATTGAAGAGTGGTATGGTAACGGGTATAAAAGAGATGAAGAGATAAATGAATGGGCCAAGAAGCGCTTTGGGTATGATGTTTACTGCCATGATCTTGGTGTTTACAGTTTCCGTAAAAAGAAACACGCTATGGCTTTCAAGTTGAAATGGGCCGGTAAGTGAATCCAAATTGCATTCGTGGGATGCATTGGCATGATAACGTACACCCATGGCCGAAGGAAGGATTTGATCCCGTTGTTATGACGTGGTTTCAAAAGGATGCCCCTTGGTGCCTTTATGAGGATCCGGATATATGGGTGGTTCTAACGGATCCAGATTATGCACTTTTTCAATCTGAAATCGCTTGGGGATTTTATGAAACATTCGATCAAGCTGAAGCTCTTGTGAAGCGCCATAATATTGAATTGATGTGTATTAAATTGGCAAAATCACCATAAACATCTTGTACAAGCCAATGATTTAATTTATAAAAGTGATAATGCGAGCGTGGAGAAATTGGTAAACTCAGCAGACTTAAAATCTGCCGCCGTTAGGCTTACGGGTTCAAGTCCCGTCGCTCGCACCAATATTAAGGTTGACTCCAACGTGTACCAATGTTAGAAATATGGTACTATGGAGAATACCAATGGAACCCAGACGCTTTAAGAGTCCAGTAACACCAGCAACGGTCGAAGAGATTCGCGACTGGGCCATCAACATTGTCGTCGACAATGACATTGATTCCTATGACGGGATGCAGATGGGCATGGCTATTACCTTGTCCAGCATGTTCGACCAGCCTATTGCGTATCTACGCGATGTTGGTACTGAAGATGACCCCTGTTATGTGCCTTGCTCGAAGGGTGATCCTGGCGCAATTCCTGTTTATGCAGTTGAGGAATAAAATGTCTGATCAAATTATAATGTTCGATCCATTGAAGGATCTTGACGACACCGCATGGGATAGTTTTGATGCCTGGCATTCCCATATCCAGGCAATGGATCTTGAAGACCTACAGGAATGGGCTATTCGGCTCCGTGAGGAAAACCGTGCATTTTTCTTGAATGAGCAATTGGTAGCTGGTGAATTCTGCGTAACACAGAAGGAACGTCTTTGGCTAGCTGAACGGTTCAAGACAACGCCTCATGGTAATCAGGATCGTGCAGATGAAAATCACCGCATGCTGGCACTCATCGATATGGAACTTGGGGTTCGTATTGGGTGGTGGGAAGATTGGGACCAGGCCGGTCCGATTGATTTTCCTCAGACTTTTAAGATGAGTCAGTTCGGCGATGAACCGCAACTGGCTCATGTCCTAGTGGAACTTAAGATCTTTCCCAGTTTGACTCAGGCCCGTAAGAATGGTTTTGATAAGCCACTTACACTTGGTGATCATGTATTCACTAAGCGAAAGATTCGTGCCCGGGTTATCCCGTGACTCAGGCTTTTGAAATATATTTAGATTTTGAGAACATCCCGGATCGTCTATTCGGGATGACTAAATTACGAGCTATTGATAAACGCCAGATTACAGAAAACATAGTGTTTGATCGTAAAGCAGGATCTCATGCTCAATGGGTTACCCCATCTACGTACTCATATGAGTTTAAGGATATAGAACAAGCTAGTGCTCTCTTAGGGCGTCTGTTTTATGGTGATGCGACTGTTGGCCTACTAATAGACATTACATCCCATTATAATGGACCTAATAGATCTCATGTTTATGAGGCGATCCGGAAATGTTCTCAATTTAATATCCTGGTTTCACGAGGTAATACCTACGTATTAATCAAACGATCACAAGAACGATTAGTTACGAATTCTCTAATAAAGGCAAAACTGGCCACACCATGAACCTACTGAATTATATCCAAACCATTGTTACTGCGGTATTTGAGGACCTCCAATATGACCTCAAATTTGCCCGTGTGACAAAATCACAGCGTGAAGGATTTGACTTCCAATGCAATGGAGCAATGGGACTGGGCAAGACCCTTGGCAAGCCATCCCTTGATGTTGCCGAACATATCAGTGGACGGTTACGGCTCAACCAGGATGTCAGTTCAGTTGTGGTCTCTGGTAACGGTTTCATAAACATCATCGTCGCTGATAGCCTGCTGGAATCTAACCTACATTTTGAGGTTGAGACGGTCGCGGAACCCAAACGTATTCTTGTGGATTTTGGTGGCCCTAATGTTGCCAAGCCCCTACATGTGGGTCATCTTCGAAGCCTAGTCATTGGTGAGAGCCTGCAACGGATCCTCAAGGAACGTGGACACTTTGTGATCACTGATATTCATCTTGGGGATTGGGGTCTCCAGATGGGGCAGTTGATTTCACAACTCCAACTAGATCAACCAGAGCTAGTGTATTTCAATCCTACGTATGTTGGTGCATATCCAGAGGACGCTCCTATTACGTTGGCCCAATTGGAACTTATGTATCCTGCTGCGGCACTCGCATGCAAAGAGGATCCAGCACGAATGGATCTTGCGCGTCAAGCCACGGCGGAACTTCAACAGGGCCGCAAAGGTTATGTAGCGTTGTGGAAAAAGTTCAAAGAGCTTTCCCTCGACGATCAAATGCTAGACATTAAACGTCTAGGTGCACATTTTGATCACCTACTCGGTGAGTCAGATGTTAACCAGCTTGTGATTTACCTAGCGGAGCAACTTACGGATGAACACGTGGCCGAACTTAACGATGGGGCACTGATAATTCCAGTTGCCAAGCCAGATGACCGCAAGGAAGTCCCGCCATTGATTCTACAGAAATCAGATGGTGCAGCCACGTATGGTGCAACAGATTTGGCCACAATTGTTCAGCGCCAGGTCTATAATTTGGATGAGATCATTTATGTAGTTGATGAACGCCAAGCTCAACATTTTGAACAAGTATTTCGTGCAGCGGCGATCTGTGAGATTCCTACCAAGTTAACTCATGTTGGTTTTGGTACAGTAAATGGTCCGGATGGTAAGCCTTTCAAGACCCGTGATGGTAGCACGGTTAAACTCAAGCAACTGCTAGAGGATGCAGTAGCGCAGGCTAGCATCAAGATCAATGACCCAATCCTAGCGGAACAGGTGGGTCTGGCTGCAATCAAATTCGGCGATTTACATACGAATCGTCTTTCCGGGTATAACTTTGATCTAGATAAATTCTTGGAGTTCGAAGGAAAGACTGGACCATACCTGCAATACGCGGGGGTTCGAATTAAGGCAATTCTAGCAAAGCTACCAACAGTGGAAGCCACTCATATTTCATTGACCACTGGATATGAACACGATTTAGCTGTTTCCTGTTTGGGATTTGCGGCGGCTCTAGAGGCGGCAAGTGAAGAACTCATGCCAAACCGTATTGCTGAATATGCATTTGGATTGGCTCAACAATTCAGTCGTTTCTACACAAACTGCCAAGTGCTTGGAGAAGCCCCTGATATCCTGTACACGCGAAAGTGTTTGATTGAATTGACGTTTTCTGTGCTAGAAAAGAGTCTATACCTATTGGGTATAGAGATCCCCAATCAGATGTAGGACATTTTACGATAAGTAATCGAAAGGGAATATATCCCTGGGAGATTGCTTATGTGGGTTCTAGGACTATTGAAACTTATACCGGGTACTTGGTGGATCGGTGGCATTGTTTTAGCATTTGGTGCCCTAATCATTAACAACCATTTTGATCAACAGAATAAGGTAGTTGCTGGTTATGAACAAATTGTTAAGGAAAAGGATATCCTTATCCATAACCTTGAGGAACAGGTGGCCGGGCTCATTATTGATAAAAACAGTTTAACGATATCCAATAATTCATTGGAAATTCACATTGGTTCTTTACACGAAACCATTGATCGTGTAATAGAAGAAACACAACGCATTATAAATTCAGATGGTGCGTTTGAACGTCGACAGGCTGAACTAGAACGTTTGATTGCAGATGAGGTCCGACAGGATCGAATCGAGGCTGTTAGAAATTCTCGTAAAGCGCAATTATTACTAAATTATATCAATAGCAATACCGAATGTTGGATTGCTAATTTCGACAAAGTTGATGGAACTTGTATTCAGGGCATTTGGAGGCCCGAGGCTAATGGACCTAAATAAGCTTGTAATTGTAGGTGCAGTTTCTATTCTAGCGTTGGGGGCTTGTGCAAAGCCTCCTTCGCGTCAAACAACGTTTACTCCTCAAACAACTGTTCGTGTTGTTTCTGAAGTCAAGTATGAACAGCTTCCTGGGATTGACGTCCCAGAAACCCCAGCACTCAAGCCAGTTGCATATGATCTCCCACGAGATACAGCAGCGGCACCGATTGTTAAGACGACCACCGAATGTCTTAGTGTTCCTACGGCGCAGCAGGATCTTGCTTTCTGGGAACGTTGTGGTCAATTCCCAATTGATCCAGACAGTAATATCTTTATTGGAATGGACCAGGAAAACTTTAATAATCTAAACTACAATATGGAAACTCTGCGTCAGTATGTTGCGGTTCTCAAGGAACGCATTGCCATTGCTAATGACCAGAGAGCAGATGCTAGGGCAAGAAACGATTAATGGAAGATCCATACAAGGTTATTGGCGTCCCACGGGACGCTGATATGGATACTGTAAAACAAGCGTATAAAAAATTAGTACTCAAGTGGCATCCTGATAGGAATCAGGATAATCCAGAGGCTCAAGTTAAGATCCGAGAAATCAACGCCGCGTATGACGCGATCAAGAATGGCACTGCGCAAGCTAACCCATTCGCCGGTCAACCATATCCTGGTGGTTTTTCCAATATGCAGGATATTTTCAGAGACTTTGAAAACATGTTTGGATCCGGTGGTTTTCGCCAACGTGTTCGCAATGTTCAAGTTCAATATAATTTGACTCTTGAGGAAGCCTTCCAAGGCAAAGAAGCAGAAATCACATTCAAAACTCCTGATGGTAACGTTAAGACAGTTAAAGTCAAACTCCCTCCTGGACTTGATGATGGTGATTCACTAAGATGCGCAGGTCAAGGTTTCTCATTAGGGACTGGGTTGCCTGTTAGTGATCTTATAATTCTTATTAGCATTCGCCGTCATCAACAGTTTATTCGACGTGGTCCTAATTTGATAACTATGGTTGAGATTGATGTGTTCGAAGCCATGGCAGGTATGGAAACATCAATCCAAAGCATAGATGGACAGACCATTAATGTTTCTATTCCACCAGGCACTCAACCAAATTCTGTATTGCAGACCAAGGGATATGGTATGAACATTAATGGGGTTCGTGGGGATCTCATGATTCAGATCAAAGTAAATGTCCCAACATTTGACCAAACACAGATTGAAAAAATCAAAGAATTTAAAAACCAATTGTAAATGGCAATTCAATCACTTATATTAGAGACATGAAACTTGTAGATTCAACTGCACCAATTCTTCGCCAGCCAGCACAAAAAATTGATTTTCAATCCCTCCCGTTTGATCTAAACGGGGTTGCAGTTTCAATGCTTGAAGCAATGGAACGTGAGCGCGGTATTGGCCTAGCAGGTCCACAAGTTGGCATCCCATATCAAATCTTTGTTATGGGTGACCACCAAAATAAATGGGTGGTAATCAATCCAGAAATTATTTCCTCTTCAGAGGATCAAACCACACAGGCTGAAGGCTGCTTGAGTTTCCCCTATTTAAAACTAAAGGTGAAACGACCTAGCTCAGTAAGTGTTAGATATCAAGATACAACTGGGACTATTATTGAGGAACAGTTGACTGATGTATGGGCCAGATGCTATCAGCATGAGAAGGATCACGTTGATGGCATTTGCTTCGATAAACGAGTTGGGAAAGTCTCTTTGTCCTTAGCCAAAAAAAAACAAGAGAAGTTAACTAGGAGTTATACTAAATGACTAATGTTGATAATCGAGTTGCTGAAGAATTCATTAGGCAGGCCTCTGATTTTGCAACTGAACAAGAACACGAATATGTTACGTCAGAACATCTTCTCTTGGTGATGCTTAAAAATGAAGACGTAATTAATATTTTAACTGAATGTGATGTTGACACCACTGCGGTTGGGTTGAACATTGCATCATATTTGGATAAAAACGTCCAGAAGAACTCCGCTGTGTTCAGGAGTCGTCTAACAAACACGATTCAGAACATTTTGCAGAACGCAATCCGTACAGCACTAACTTCTGGTCGCGTTAATGCACAGGACATTGTGCGGGTTGATGCAAATCATATCCTGCAGGCAATCCTGTTGGAGCGTGAAAATCCAGCAAGTTTCTATTTGCAGAAGAATGGTTTAACACCATTGGCTTTAAAGACTCTTGCAGTGGCGCAGGATTCTTCAGAAGACGAAACCCAGTATATTGATCCACGCATGATGGGCCTGCCACAGCAAATGCAACAGCAAGCGCCTGGTCAGGCAAAGATGACTGAAAAGCGCGCCCGCAAGGTGCTTGAAGATTATACTGAACTGCTGAATGAATCCGCACGTAATAATCGGATTGATCCACTAATTGGTCGTGAAAAGGAAGTCTTTGAAACTTCCAAGATCATTACTCGTCGGCGTAAGAACAATGTGCTGTTGGTTGGTGAACCTGGTGTTGGTAAGACAGCGATTGCCGAGGGTCTTGCCAAGCTGATTGAAGAAAATCGTGTCAGCCCGGTTCTCAAGGGTGCACAAATTTATGCCTTGGATATTGGCGCACTCATGGCGGGCACTCGGTACCGCGGTGATTTTGAAGAACGCATTAAAGAGGTTCTCAAATCCCTAGAATACCTAGGCGAGAAGAAGGGCATCAAAACGATTCTCTTCATCGATGAGATTCATATGATGATGGGTGCTGGTGCTGGTGGTGAAGCAAAGAGTATGGATCTTGCAAACCTATTGAAGCCATACCTGAGCAAGGGAACGCTTCGTTGCATTGGCTCCACTACAAATGATGAGTACCGTAAGCATTTTGAAAAGGATCGGGCTCTTATCCGTCGATTCCTAAAGATTGATGTTTATGAGCCATCAGAAGAGGATACCATTAGGATCCTTCAGGGCCTTGCAAAGAGCTATGAAGAATTCCATGGGCTCACTTATACGGATGCCGCACTTCGCAGCGCGGTCAAACTAAGTGTTCAACACATTAGTAATCGGTTCCTTCCTGATAAGGCCATTGACGTTATTGATTCTGTTGGTGCACACCAACAGGTTCTAGATGAGTCTGTCCGGACTTCGGTAATTGATACCCCGCACATTGAAAACGAAATTGCGTTGATGACAAATCGTCCTATCAACACGGTTAAGGAAGATGATCGGGTTAAGTTGAAGAACATTGATCCAGATCTACGTGCTGCGGTTTATGGCCAGGATGCCGCGATCGACACTCTCGTTGATAGCGTGTTTATTGCTCGTGCTGGTATGCGCGATCATCGCAAACCCGAAGGTAGCTTTTTGTTTGTTGGTCCTACTGGTGTTGGTAAGACTGAAACGGCTAAGCAACTGGCTGAAACCCTCGGGATTCACTTCGAACGCATTGACATGTCCGAGTACATGGAAAAGCATTCCGTTAGCAAGCTGATTGGTAGTCCTCCTGGTTATGTTGGTTATGACGACAATGGCGGTCGATTGATCAACGTGGCTGAGGAACATCCACACTGCGTTCTACTGCTAGACGAAGTTGAAAAGGCACATCCAGACGTACTCAACATTCTGTTGCAGGTGATGGATGATGGTCGCCTCACAAACAGTCATGGTAAGGCAGCGAACTTTAAGAACGTGATCCTAATCATGACCTCAAACGCTGGGGCTAAGGATGCACAGAAGGGTTCCATTGGGTTCGGTAGAAAAACCCATGATGAATCCAAGCAGGACGAAGCAATCAAGCAGGCATTCCCACCAGAGTTCCTAAATCGCCTGGACGCCATTGTTATGTTTAATGAACTTGGTAAGGATCAAATTCTACTGATCGTAGATAAGTTCATAAATCAGTTGAACCTCATGACACTCGAAAATAACGTGACAGTGGAAATTGATACTGCTGCCAAGCAGTGGCTTGCAGACAAGGGCTTCGATCCTCTTATGGGAGCTCGACCTTTGAATCGGGTTATTCATAACAGCATTAAGCGCCCATTGAGCCGTGAAATCCTTTTCGGTGGTCTCGTTGGCGGTGGGCACGTTAAGGTTAGTGTTGAGAGTGGGGAACTTAAGTTTGAGTTCATCCAGGCAGAAGTTAAGGAATCAGTTGATTCTGAATAATTGGTGACTTAGGTTACCTCAAGAATCCCATCCGGGATAGGTTGGCGGGAAACTGCCAACCATATACCTCATTAAAAAGGAGTTTTTTATGAGTGACATAGTAGTAGAACGGACCGCAGTTACCAAAGAAGAGCATCAGGGCACCGCTTGTGTATTTTATGATTCACAAGGTCGAATCCACGATGCGCTAATTACTGCGGTTTGGGGGCCTCAGTGCATTAACGTTGTTTATTGCACTGATGTTGAAGGACAACGTGACAACTACGGACAGAAACTAGTTCGAGCCACATCTGTAATGCATGGTAATGTGCAACAGGCGTGGGGTAATTATTGGTTACTGCCTGGGGAGACACGTGCACCGGTTCCACCAGTGCATGATTCTGCGATCTAAAAACTAAACGCTATGATGCCCGACCTACGAGCGACGGCAAGTAGCAGTTGAAAAACTCCAATGATAGAACACAATAATGCAACGCGCATGATAGAAGGAATTTTTCCATATTATGTTCGTGTGTCTTTGAACGGATGGATGACACTTAAGCGGAATCAAATTTCCGCGGATCATGGTCTGGCTAAACTGTTAGATAATTTAGATAGTGTCTGTTTGAAACATCTCAAGTTGTCATTTGAATTAGCAAAACAATCCAAAGCCATATTCTTTAGAATGGGTAGTGATATTTGGACCGTAGGGTTCAAAACCCAAGAACCTTTTGATGCATTTATTGCTGCAATAGATAAAGAATTTTCTGGTAGGGCCTTTGGCATTAAAAACCCCAAACATCTTCGCCAGCTTGAAGAATTCCGAGATCGTAATTGGGAAATTTTACCAATTGGGTTGGATATTATATCTGCTCGTAATACCAAGTTTAGACTGTACCTGAGGAAGTCCAACGAACCTACTGAACGCATTGAAAAGTTTTTGACTGTTGAGTCAAATAAGAATGAAATTAGGCATTTACAGACTGATACCTTTCATGTATTGTATTTTGATAATGCAAGTTTGGTACTTCGGGCCAAACTAACGTTCCCAAACATTGACAAGATCGAACACTATATAAACGTCGATGAACTGGGAGAAGCTAATGAATGAAAAGCTAATTATGAGTTTGATAGATAAAGGCGTCATCAAACCTAAGACCAACTTGACTGCCGCGGTATCGTCATATGATACAATCGGACAACGACATTCTTCAGTGCGAGAATTTACACTCAAGTGTGTTGTTGAAAACGAAAAAGGTATTTTCTTTGCCGCATATTTGAGTGATAATTCCATGGATAAGGGCCTTTACAAGGTACCACTGCTCAGTGTTAAAACTATTGATGGAATGGATATTAAGAACCTAGCCCGAGTCTATGGACTACGCGCCGATGGTTCCCCAAGTGAAGCTAAGATTTGCCCAATTACTGGCCAGCCAGTTCGCCGGGGTAGAAAGCCTAAGTGGGTTAAAGAGAAGATGGCCCGCATTGCTGCGGGCTTAGAAGAAGCCGATGCCTTCGAGGATGAAGACGAAGACGAAGATTTTGACGAAGTAGAACATGCTGCATAAGGACTTATAACCATGGTAAGGACAGATTCACCGATGCGCTCCGCACATTCTGAAGACTACCTTGCCGAGTTATACGAGTCTAACCTTCGCACCTTGTATTGGGGTATCGAATACTTAAAATATGCTGAAGAGAACGATATTCGTCTTGATATGTCCAATGTGGTTGTGGATCGTCAAGACGAATACCATGTCTATGGACATACTGTGCATGGTGAGGTCATACGGAATTGGTCTCGCAGAATCAAAGACGAACCTATTGATTTAGAATGGGTTAAGACGTTTTGGTTCCTCCAGGCACCTCATGATATGTTTGCTCTCATGGACCTACATATTGGTTCAGAAAATGCCAGATACATTCAGAAGATCTTCGAAGATGATTGGATCAATGGTGTCTATTATGTTGTCGCCGCATGCGATGACATCCGTGAACATGCT
>Ga0307414_10001163_pt1 | contig 13513 bp, 9 predicted proteins | sample DK1Ometagenome_FD_203804 | JGI IMG/M metagenome (GOLD analysis project Ga0307414, IMG submission 203804) | Maize rhizosphere microbial communities from greenhouse at UC Davis, California, United States - DK15-O-3 | ecosystem: Host-associated > Plants > Roots > Rhizosphere > Soil | place: USA... | reverse complement strand
CTTCATCTCCATAATCATCAACCACCTGTATATGAGAGAACATTTCTGCAGGCAGCTGTTTAATAAATTCTTTTACATTACCGGTAAAAAAATCCTTTCCATTGACCCTGATTTTAGTCATTTCTTTTCCCATCGATGTCACTTTTCCTTTCTCATCCACTTCCACTCCCGGTAGCTGTTTCAGCAATTGATCTACATGGTCTCCATCGCGAACCTTATAGGCGGCAGTATTGTATTCCAGGGTGTCTTTTTTGACCTTCATGGCCACAATCTTCCCTTCAATCACCACTTCTTTCAACATTTGGGTATCCGGACGCAACAGAATAGGCTTCAGCTCAAGTGTGCTTTCTCCGGATTTAAAAGTATAGGTACTTGAAGCAGGGCGATAACCTATACTCCTGATGAGCAGGGAAAAATCCGGCGACTGGAACTGATCAAAAGAAAACCTCCCATCTTTATCAGTATTGGTACTCAGGGTATCTTTTCCTGCAATCATTCTGATATTTGCACCCGGGATGGCTTGTTTAGTGCTATCCGTTACACTACCCCTTACAACCAACTTCAGTTGAGCGCTTAGTTTGAGCCCGGAACATAACAAGATGATAAGAAATAAGAAAATCCTCCCAGCAATACTCAATTTAATTTCAGTTTGTAGTCTTAAAGCGGCTAAGATAGAGAAAATCGGCGGTTAGTTGACTAGGAAATGAACAATACGACAAGCATTTCCGGTACTTTTTTCATTTTTACGATCACTGATCCTGAGCTTTAAAACATGGTTACCCTCTTTGAGGTTGCTGCCGAACAGGACATACCAAGGTAAGTGCAGCGACTTGCTCCATTGGGTATATAAATCCAGTTCTTTTTCCGGGCCGTTGTCTATGGAATAAGTGATTGTTCCGGCATCTGCACCGGATACCACAGCCATTCCTACCGCAGTACCTTTAAAGTTCAACGTTAATGTCGCTGCCGGGTGCGTAGCTACCAGCATCGGAACGCGAACAAAGCCCTTACGTGTTCCCAGTCTATCTGCGGGACGCCAGTCGGCCTCCAGCTTCCATCCATCTGAGTAGCTCGCTGTTGTGATCTGCTGATAATGCCCACGTTCAAAATTACCTTTGATCATTGGCTTAGGCAATCGACGAATCCGCTCTTTTTTGTCGCTGGTTAATGCTGCATCCTCAAAATTAAGAGCGAGCAAGGTCCTGATGGTTTTTGCATACACTCCTTGTCCAAATGGAGAAGGATGCAGGTCTTTAAAATCTTTATCCCAACTGAATTCCTTGTTTTCCATCCTGTCCCTGACCTCTTTTGCAAGGTTAATCGATGGCAATCCATAATGGGCCGCAATGAGTTCATGGTTGACAATTGAAACCGGTGTTTTCCCTACATTATAGGCCGTCGTTTTATCCGGGTCAGCGAAAGACATCAATACAATGTCCATATTGGGTTGATGCAGTTTTGCATGTCTGACAATCCCCTCCAGCGCGCTCAATTGCGTCAGGCTATCCGTCCCATTCACTTCATCATTTACAGCGGCTTCCAGAAACAACAAATCTACTTTTCCGGAATCCAGGACATCCCTTTGCAGGCGGAAGGCATGCGGTAAACTGCCCAGCGAAGGAATACCAGCCGCAATAAAATGAAAGGAAGTATTGGGGAAACGGCGCTGTAAGCTGATACAAACAGAATCCCGCCATCCGGGCGCATTGGTAATTGATCCACCAAGAAAAGCAACAGTCGCTGATTTCTGTTGATTAAAAACCCGAAAAGCGTTCGGCAGTCCTTTTCTGGAGGAAATATAATGATGGTTGTCTAAGGGAGAAACCTGTCCCTCAACGTGATTTACAAAGTATAGGAATACGGAAAAAAGCAGCAATAGTCTTTTGGTCATATACAGGTTAACCCTTAGTAAATTAAGGCAGTTAAATATAGCTATTTTAATGATTGGGGTCGTATTGATATACGATCTGATACGGCGTATTTCTCAGTTTTGCAGAGATTACACCAATAGGAAGGTCCTCTTTTTGAGGGGTAGGTTCACAAACAGAATATAGTTTTCCTTTGTAAACGATGGCATCGCCGATTGGCTTGTCAAACTGAACACCCATAGAGATATGTGTAGGATATAACATCGCAATCATGGGCAGATTATAGATTTCTTTAACCAGGTAAAAGAACAATGCTACCCGATCGTCACAGTCACTATGGCTGGCAAATAAGGTCTCTTCCGGAGAAAGCCGTTTCTCCCCACCAAAATTGGCCTGGTCATCCTCATATAAAAAAGCATAACGCGTGAAGCGCATTAAATAGTCTACTCCTTTTTTCTGATTCATTCCTGCTATATTTTTTTTAAGCAAAGGAATCAGTGATCCATAAGTTTCTTTGCTCAATGGAATGTTAAAATAACTTTCAAAATCTACCCCAGGGTAATTGGCGAAGATGGCCTCTACATCCCTGCTCAGTTTAATGTTGAAGTGATACGCTTTATGCTTATACACGAATTCCAGTTTCTTTTCAAAGTAATTGTCAGGTTTAAAATCCGGTAGTTTAGTCACTTTATAAGAAAATGATTTTGTAGCCCCTGGAACCGCGATCGTTACCGGGACCGGCGGATCCTGATTCAGGTCTGCTTTAGGATAGTCGTGGTAATTGAGGCACATGAATTTCTTATGATCCACCATAAAGAATGGAATATCCGAAATGTCTTCATCATTGAAGATGTAGAAAATGATTCTGTCTTTGCTGATCGCGAGTCTGGCATCGTAGCCTGACTTTGCTAAAAGAAACCATTTATATAAGGTATAGCGACTATAATTGTCTCCTTTAGGGCTAATTTGTTGTGCTGTTTTACGGATCAGTTGATAATACAGCCAATCGTTCAGTTCGTATCTTTTGCGGTAAGCGAGCAGGGAATCTATGATCGGCTGGTAATCAGCGGAATTTAATCGTTGGTAAGCGGATCTGATCGACTCCCGGGAAAGCTCAGGTGCAGGGACCACCACAGAAGTATCAATTTCAGTATTAAACGTTCCCTGATAGAATTCAAAAGCAACCCCTTGCTTACCCTGGCCAAAAGTATTTGTCAAAGTAAGCATCAGAAATAAAGTCCCGAAAATTTTGAAAATACGGTCCATAAGAATTGCTTCGCTTAACATTAAATATACACAAACTTTACCTTAAATTAATGTAATATTTATGTCTTTTTAACTGAATAAGGCGAGCAGTTCTTTTTTGGTTAAGGATTTATAGATGGAAGCATCTGTTTTGATCAGGTCCCTGACGAGGTCTTTTTTCGAAGCCTGTAGTTTCCTGATTTTTTCTTCAATCGTATCCGGGCAAATCAGGCGGACGGCAATTACATTTTTCTGTTGCCCGATGCGGTAAGTACGGTCAATGGCCTGGTTTTCTACTGCAGGGTTCCACCAGGGATCAACAAGGTATACGTAATCTGCCTGTGTCAGGTTTAATCCAACCCCTCCGGCTTTCAAACTGATCAGGAAGACCCGGATATCCGGATTGTCCTGAAAAGAAGCGACCACCGCTTCCCTGTTTTTCGTCTGCCCGGTCAGGTAGGCAAAAGAAATTCCTTTTTCCTGCAATTCCTTTTTTATCAGTTCCAGCATGCCAACAAACTGAGAGAAAACGAGGATCTTGTGCTGCTTAGACTTATTTTCTATCTGTTCCAGCAATACCTCCATCTTAGCGGAAGAGCTGCCATAGAATTCATCTTCGCTCAATAAGGCCGGAGAATTACAAATCTGCCTTAGTTTGGTGATGCCTTTTAAAACATTCATGGTATTGCTGGCCACTTCTGCATCCGTCTGATTGGTCAGGTAATCGCGAATTTCCTTTTCATAACCATCGTAAACTTTGCGCTGATCGGCTTCCATTTCGCAATAAATCACCATTTCTGTTTTATCAGGAAGCTCTTTGGCTACCTGCTCTTTTGTTCGCCGTAAGAGGAAAGGGTTGATCCGGTTTTGCAATTGCGTAGCGGCCCTGCGGTCCTTAAACTGGTCGATCGGTGTAGAGTAAATCTCCCTGAAATACTGTTTGCTGCCCAGTAAACCGGGACAGGCAAAAGACAGTTGTCCGTAAAGATCAAAGGTATTGTTTTCTATCGGCGTTCCCGTCAGCACGACCTTGTTCCTGGATTGGAGCAGGCGAACGGATTTATACCGCTGAGATTCCGGATTCTTAATGGTTTGTGATTCATCGAGAAAGATATAGTTGAAACGATATTCCTTCAGGAACCTCACATCCGTAAGCAGCGTGCCATAAGAAGTAATCAGGACTTCGTACTGATCAAAATCACGGTGGTGTTTGATCCGGTCTGTACCATAAATGGTCAGCACTTTTATGGAAGGGGCAAATTTTGCAATTTCCTGTTGCCAGTTAAAAATTAGTGACGCAGGAACTACAATCAGATTGGTATTGTGTCCTATTTTTGCTCTTTGCGAAAGAATAAAGGCGATGATCTGTATGGTTTTCCCAAGGCCCATATCATCCGCCAGACAGGCGCCAAAATTAAATTCATCGAGGAAGTTCAGCCAGTTTAATCCTTGTTTCTGATACTCCCTTAATGTCGCATTCAGTCCTTCAGGTATAGCAACATCCGTAATGGTATCTGAGCCGGAAAGCCTTTTTTTATAGATGGCGAGCTGATCTTTCACCGATTCATCCAGGAGCTGGTCTTCGTATAGCTCTTCAATGGCCGTAAAACTGATCTTAGGCGTTTGGATGTGCTCTTCTACTACTTCTCCTGCATTGAAATATTTGGTGAACTTTGCGATCCACTCGTCCGGAAGGATTCCCAGGGTACCGTCATCCAGCTTTACGAATTTATTTTTATTGCGGATAGACTGGTGCAGGTGCCTTAATGAAACGACCTGATTCCCATATTTAAGCTTTACCGCTGTTTTAAACCAGTCAATTCCACTCCTCACATTGATGGAAATATTGGCTTTATGCTGATTTAAGTTGTTGTTTTTTAACTGATTGAATCCCAATATTGTAATGCCTTTATTCCGCCACTCTTCAAAGGCATGAAGAAACCAGCCGTTTTCCAGAAGCCGGGTCTTATGCAGGTAAAAGCAATCGTTGCTTTCCAGCTGCTCTTCAAAATAAGGATGCTGCCGGACCACATTGGAAGTGAACTGAAGCTCTGTTGCTGCATCTCTGGATAAGGTAAAAAGATTGCCATTCCGGTCTTTTGAACGAATTTGCTTCCTGGATAACACGGGGATTTCCAGATCCCCATACCGCATCACCGGAGTCAGCAATACAAAATCATCCGATTCAGAAAGGTAGATCAACTGTTCATTCTCCAGGTCAAAACCTTTTTCTTCGATTTGCTTTTTCGTAGCTGCCTTCAGGTAGTCATAGGTCACCTTAACTCTGTTTTCAAGCTTGGAGAGGATGTCGTCCTGGAAAGCTTCAAATTTAGAATGGTGAATCAGCATCCGGTCATGGTGCTGTTTGAAGAAGTCAATCACCCTTAAAAAATCAGGATTGTCAATCAAATGAAGGTCGCGGTTCATTTGAATAAAATAATGATACTTCAACTGAATCTGGTCCAGCGCGTAATCCATACCATCCAGTGTTAGTTTTCCCGATACTTCATAAAACTCCTGTCGCTGACTAACATGTAAACTCATGTCTGCGGTTCCGCTTTTTAATTGTATCGGTATAATGGAGCTTGCGGTTAGGTTGGTTGATACTTTAGCATCATGAAGAAAGACATTCAGTTTTAGAGGGTTCTTTGCCAGTGCTTTTAATGCGTCCAGATCTGAACTTGTACGTTCTGAATTGTAGTTGTTTTGAAACTTCAGAACTCCGCTATAGAATTTCAGCTCCTCCTTACTTTCTGTCTTCCAGAGCAGATCTGAGGGATTTATGGTATTTATTGGGTTTTTAAATTTGCCCTCAAGCGTCGTTTGCGCTTCAATCAGCTCCAGTGTAAGGTGGCTATAAAAGCGGTGTTGCCCAAAGACCAATCCCATGGTATGGTTGGCTTTAGCCGCCATGGAAACCGGCAATTGCAGTCCTTGTTTAGGCAGTAGCGTATTTTGAAGCTCTTGTTTAATCTGTCCGTTTAATGGAAAAAATTCCTTCCTTACCGTTTTAATTTTTGTGTTTCCGTTCTCATACTCCAGTTCAAAAAAATCAGAGAGGTTTTCCTCCTTTTCCAGGCCATAATCTTTGGCCTGCTGCTTCATCTTTTCCCTGCGTAATCTGGCATCAAAGAAAAGACGGATCGCCGGACGTTCCATCAGGTTATGCAATGCCTGCGCCTGATGTGCACATAGTTTGCTGCTGCTGTCTGTACAGCCACAGGTCAGGATCGTGACGTTTCCGCTCTGTGTAACGCCAACTCCCGGAAAAGGAATGCTGCTGCCAGGATGACTAAAAAACACAGCATCAATGCGGATATCCTCCGGAAGCAGGTCATAATAACCCCTTGCCCCGGTATCCGGTTGCTCATTGACATGTTTTAATATAAATAAGGTGGTTAATTCTGAAAAATCAAAATCTCTTAAAATGTACTCTTTTCTAACATCCATTTCCTGCGGCGGTTCCAAATGCTAAAGGTAAGGAGAAAAAGAATTTAACCCGACTATCCCTTTCTTTTTGTTGCAATGACCAGTCCGGTTGCCCAGCATTGCTTGGTAATCAGCAGGTCCTCTCTTTTTTCCAATACCTCCAGGAGTTTCGTTGCTTTCTCCGCATGGCCTTCCGGCCAGTTGTCCTGCGGTAACATATCGTCAATGATATAAAAAGCACCAGGCTTGAGCATATCGATCGCTTCGTCCAGCATCAGGTATTTCCCATGCCAGGTATCGGCAAAAATATAGTCGAATTTTCTTTCGCTGTTTCTTTCCAGCCAGTCCCCTCCATCGGTACATTCCAATTTCAATCGCTGGTCAGTATCTAAGAAATCCCTGGCAATGGCTAAAAACCGCTCGTCATTGTCGATAGAAATCAGGGAAGAAGATTCATCCATCCCGTCTAATATCCAGGAGGTGGATAATCCTGTTCCTGTACCCAGTTCCAAAAAATCGCCGCCTGGTTTTGAACCCGCCAGTGTTTTGAGCAGGGAGCAAGTCAAAACATCAGAGGCCATTGAAAACTCTGAATCTATGGTTGCGTGATTAATGGCAACATAGGCCTTCGGGTAGGCCTGTCTGATTTCTTCTATCATTGCTAAAGGGGATCTGGTTTAATTCTTAAATAGTATTTACTATCAGGGCAGAAGATAGTAAAATAGAAGAGAAAATGGAGCCTATTTGAACACTAAGCTTCGATTAAGTTTTCTTTTTCCAATAAAGCCAATACCTCTGTCCAGCTTTTAACCCGCACATGGTGATGTTGGTTCACATTATGTGAAGCATCAAACATAATTGCCTTCCCTTTACAGAAATCCAGATTTTTACAGTGGTCATCAATGAGGTAGTCAGTATCGATAATGCTTTTATCTCCGCAGAAAATGACATTCGTCCAGCTGATGAATGGAAAATGTTCTGCCAGCCATTCGTGCTTTTCTTGTAAGCATTGCGGAAATTCCGTGGCAGCAGACACAATATAGACCTCATAATCTTCCATCAGCTTTGTCACTGCAGCGACTGCCCCCTCCATTACCGGAATTGTCCTGAAGAACCCAGGTGTATATACATATCTTCTAATCGCGGTTTTATCCGGGAAACCTTCCGGTTCTAAAACACCAAGCCTTTCTTCCCTTGGCACCCTGACGCCAAATTCATTTTCGTACCAGTCCATAAATTGTTGTTCTATATCTGCAAGAACCCCATCCATGTCAATTCCAATTGTCTTTTTTATCTTATCCATGTGTTTTTCGTAAATTATTGCAACAAATATAGCAATATTTTGCAGTATATTGCAATATATAAGGTGATTTAAATCCTTATATTTGCAACAATATGATAAAGGAAGAACGATTACAACTGATCATAGAACATATCCGCAAGGAGCGAAAAGTTCTATTGGGTGATTTAAGCAGGTTATTAGAGGTTTCTGAAGATACCGTAAGACGTGACATTAAGGAACTATCAGACCAGGGATTGCTTAAAGCCGTTCGTGGTGGTGCAATTTCCCGCTCTCCTATCCCGCGACATTTTCGTGAACGTGAGCATTATGATGTGAGCCATAAGGGTATTATTGCAGAAAAGGCAGTCAAACTGATCAAAAACGGGCAGGTTGTTCTGTTTGATTCCGGGACCTCTGTGCTCGCAATTGCTACGCTTTTACCGCAAGATCTGCAAATTACCGTGATTACCAATAGTTTTCCTGTGGCCTCTGTCCTGGAAGACCATCCCTGTATAGAAGTGATTTTCCTTGGCGGAAGGTTAAACAAATCTTCCTTCTCCACTTCTGGTTTTGAAGTCATTCAGACGATCAGAGGTATCCGGCCTGACATTTGTTTTTTAGGCATTTGCAGTATTGACCTGATCTCCGGCGTTACCGGAATCAATTATGAAGATTGTCAGGTTAAAAAGGCAATGGTAGAGACTTCTAAACAGATCATCGCACTTGCGACAGTAGAAAAGCTGGGGACCACAGAACCTTATTACATCACCAGTATGAGTGATATTGATACGATTGTTACCGATATTGACCCGGACCATGAAAGCCTTAAAGCTTATAAAGATGCAGGAATCAGACTGGAATAAAACAGCTGATCCCTGCAAATATTGATTTTTAAAACAGGCGTTTTAAAATGGATACCTGTTGCATTAAAAAAGATACCTGGTGCTTAAGAAATTGGAACTGTTGCCTTCCACAATTTCATTGATCAGGTGTTTGTTGTTTTCATTTAATTTCGTCGCCACAAGGGAACGGATGGAGAAGGAGCGCAAGGCGTCAACCACTGATAAAGTACCTTCGGCACTGTCTTTTCTTCCCGTGAATGGAAATACATCCGGCCCACGCTGACACTGACAATTGATGTTTACACGGCTTACCTGATTCACCAATGGATCAATTAATGCCGCAATCTCTTCTTCATCATTGCTAAAAATGCTGACCTGCTGACCGTGAGTGGACTCAATCAGGTAATCGATCGTTTCTTCCAGATCATCAAAAGGAACAACCGGAATTACCGGACCAAACTGTTCTTCCGTATACAGCTTCATTTCTTTATTTACCGGATAAACAATTGCAGGATATACAAAAGATTCATTTACCGCTCCCCCATGTTCATTGATCACTGTTGCACCATTTGCAATCGCATCAGCGATACATTCCTGCAGGTAAGCAGGCTTATGTGGTTCTGGCAGAGGCGTTAAAGAAACGCCGTTTTCCCAGGGCATTCCAAATTTCAGTTGCTCCACTGCTTTCGTCAGCTCCTTTAGAAAGACATCTGCCAGTGTCCGGTGAATAAAAATAATCTTTAAAGCCGTACAGCGCTGTCCATTAAAAGACAAAGCACCCAGAACAGTTTCCTGCACCGCCAGCTGAACATCTGCTTTCGCAGTGATGATGGCCGCATTCTTGGCATCCAATCCCAGGATGGCCCTCAGGCGGTTTACTTTTGGGTGTAGTTTTTTCAGTTCATTCGCAACCTTACTGGAGCCAATCAAAGTCAGCACATTGATCTCACCAGATTTCATCAGGTCAGGAATGATTTTATTTCCCCGTCCATAAATGGTATTGACCACCCCTTTTGGAAAACAATCCCGGAAGGCTTCCAATAAAGGATAATGCAATAAAGTTCCGTGTTTAGGTGGTTTAAATAACAACGTATTGCCCATGATCAATGCCGGAATCAGGGTCGTAAAGGTTTCATTCAATGGGTAATTGAATGGTCCCATACACAATACAACGCCCAAAGGAGAGCGCCTGATTTGTGCCACGATTCCCTGTTCAATGCTGAATCTGGAAGACTGGCGGTCCAGGTCTTTCAATGCATCTATTGTGGCATGAATGTATTCTACTGTTCGGTCAAACTCTTTGACAGAGTCTGCATAAGATTTACCAATCTCCCACATCAGTAATTTCACGACGATTGCTTTCTTCTCTATGATCCTGCCCGTAAATTTCTCTACACAGCTGATCCTGTCGCCAACACTCATGGTCGGCCATTCGCCTCTTCCGTTGTTGTAGGCGGTTACTGCGGCATCCAATGCTTCTGCCGCTTCTTTTTCACTACATAAAGGATAAGTCCCAATCACCTTGCGCTTCAGCCCTTCAGGGGTCTTCAGACAGATTGGCGACAATACCTCATGTACTTCTCCATCCCATGCACGTAGCTCACTATTGCTCAGGTATTCCCGTTGGTGAACCTCTTCTTCTAATTTAAATTCCTCCGGAATTTTATGCTCTTCCACAAAGATGGACTGGAGCTGTTCATTAAAATTCATAGTCATATGGTCGGTTAGGTTAATCTTATTTATAAATCAGTGATCGGTGCATATTTTGGAACAAGGGATTTCATCACTATCCATGCGAGTAAATAAGCCACCGCGCAAATCGCAAACATAATGGTATAGCCTGTTTGTGTATGTCCTAAAAGTTTGTAATGGTCAAAAAGTGCGCCACCTAATTTCGACATTACCACACCACCCATGCCGCCGGCCATCCCACCAATTCCAATCACTGAAGCAATGCTTTTCTTAGGAAACATATCAGAAACTGTGGTGAAAATATTTGCCGACCATGCCTGGTGTGCAGAAGCACCAATTCCAATCAGGACTACAGGGATCCAGAAGCTGATGTGCCCCAGGGGTTGTGCAGCCAGGACCAGTAAAGGGAATAAGGCAATGACAAACATGGCACGCATGCGGCCATCATAGGGCGAATATCCTTTTTTTATGAAGTACATCGGGAACCATCCTCCACCAATACTTCCGATCATGGTCATGCTATACAATACGGTTAAAGGCATCATGATGTCTGTTCCAGTCAGGCTATATTGCACTTTAAGGTAAGAAGGCAGCCAGAACAGGAAGAACCACCAAACTCCATCGGTCATGAACTTACCGAAGGCAAATGCCCAGGTTTGTTTGTATCCTAATAACTTAAACCAGGCTACTTTTTCAGTTGGCGCGACTTCTGCTACCAGAGCTTCCTCCTGCTGATCGCTATTGATATAAGCCAGTTCAGCTGCGTTCATTCTTTTCTGATTTTCCGGTCTATCATAAAAAACATACCAGAAGCCCAGCCAGATAAAGCCAACAGCCCCTACAATGATAAAAGCAGATTCCCATCCCCAGACTTTGGCGATCCATGGCACCGTTAAGGGCGCTAAAATGGCACCAACATTGGCTCCGGAGTTAAAGATTCCGGTTGCAAAAGAACGTTCTTTCTTTGGAAAGTACTCGGCAGTCGCCTTAATCGCGGCCGGGAAATTTGCAGATTCACCAAAAGCCAGGACTGCTCTTGCCAGGATAAAGCCGATTACCGAAACCGGTACCATCCCTAATCCAACCCAACTGATCAGAGCTGCTGCACTGACACCAATAGGTACCGCAACGGCGTGCATGATTGCTCCTATAGACCAGATAATCAAGGCAATGATGTATCCCCATTTCGTGCCTAAGCGGTCTACAAACCTTCCTGCGAAGAGCATGGAGATGGCATATACAAATTGAAATGCCGCTGTGATATTGGCATAGTCGCTATTGGTCCAGTTAAATTCTTTCTCCAGCATGGGATGCAGGAGGCTCAACACCTGACGGTCAAGGTAATTGACTGTGGTTGCAAAAAACAATAATGCACAGATTGTCCATCTGTAATTACCCATTTTAGTCTCTTTCATTATATTTGGCTTTGGTTGGTTAGGTCAATTGGCTGGGCATTATCTGCCCGATTTTACCAGGTCAATTGTCTTTCTGGTTAAGGTATCTAATTCGTTATAATCTTTGTTTTCTAATATTTCTTTACTGATCAGTTTGCTGCCCATGCCTACTGCACATACGCCTGATTTAAACCAATCGCTGATGTTGCGCTGTTCAATCTCCACTCCGCCTGTCGGGATGAATAACTGACCTGGAAAAAGATCTTTAATCGCCGACATATAGGATGGGCCAAGGATGTTTGCAGGAAACAATTTGATCAATCCCGCTTTCAGCTGATGAGCAGTATTGATCTCTGTAGGTGTAAAACATCCCGGAATCCAGAGTAAACCTTTGGAATGAACCAATTCACCTACTTCAGGATTTACGATTGGGCAGACGATAAAATGGGCACCAACGGCGATAAAATCTTCTGCTTCTTTAACCGTTTTAATCGTTCCTATTCCCAGGTAAAGGTCTTGCATTTCCGTTTTAAGTGTCTCTATCAGCATGCTGAAGTTCGCCAAAGCAGCAGGACCACGATTGGTATATTCTAACACTCTGATTCCAGCTTTATATAATGTTCTGATGATGTCCAGACTTACCTGAGCATCTTCAAAATAGAATAATGGCAGGATCCCCTGATCTGTGATGGCTTTTAAAGAACTTTCTTTTGTTTTCATTTCTATATTTTTTACCGTACGTCTTGTTTATTTTCTGTTTAAAAAGTGGTTTCATAAGGCTGAACCACCGGCTGAATGTCTTCGATTTTTGTCGTATTGAAATCCGTGGTCGTGAAAAGCTTCGCAAAGGCTGCGCTGGTGGCAAATCCAAGAATTTCTGCGGGAGGTAACTGATGGTAAAAACCATAGATCAAACCTGCCATATAACAATCACCACTGCCTATTTTTCCGCCGATCTTTTCTGCACGATACTCTTTGGAAGTGAATAACTCATTTTCCGTAAACAAAGTGCTGTAATATTTAACACCGGTTTTGAAATCAAACCTGAAGGTATTGGCTACCGCAGTACATTTAGGAAATGCAGCGATAATCGCCTTGGAGGTTTTTGTTGCCTGTTCCAGGTAATGCGCTTTCAGGTCCGCTTCGACCAGTCCCTCAGGCACCGGAATGCCCAGCATATTTTCAGCGGCCCAGATGTTTCCCATGATGAGGTCGCAATACGGAGCCAGCAACGGCATCACCTCTATCGGATCTTTTCCGTATTTCCATAGTTTACTTCTGAAATTCAAATCCAGTGAAATCCGGATATTTCTTTCTGAAGCTGCTTTGAGCGCTTCTTCACATACTGCTGCAACATCCGCGTTTAATGCCGGACAAATTGCACTGAAATGAAACCAGCTGATCCCTTCAAAAACAGCATCCCAATCAATTACCCCTGTTTTTAAGGTAGAGAAAGAAGAATAATTACGGTCGTAAATTACACCGGAATTTTTGAGATCTTTCCCGTTAGCCAGATAATACAAACCGATCCGTTCTCCCAGGTATTGCATCCGACTGGTGTCTATATTCAGCTGGTCCAGATAAGCAACCACCTGTCTGCTCAGAAAGTTATCAGGCACCGCCGAGAGGTAAGCGGAAGGAACACCCCAAAGTGCCAAAGCTGCCGCAACATTGGCTTCTGCCCCTCCTACATAAAAAGGAAGGTTATTTTCTTTCAGCCAGGCTCCCTCTACATCCGGGGAGATCCTCAATAACAGTTCA
>Ga0307414_10001162_pt1 | contig 13519 bp, 16 predicted proteins | sample DK1Ometagenome_FD_203804 | JGI IMG/M metagenome (GOLD analysis project Ga0307414, IMG submission 203804) | Maize rhizosphere microbial communities from greenhouse at UC Davis, California, United States - DK15-O-3 | ecosystem: Host-associated > Plants > Roots > Rhizosphere > Soil | place: USA... | reverse complement strand
AAGCGTAATGTTCCATCTGCGGGGGCATCGATACTGAATTTCCCTTGATTATCTGTACTTGCACCTTTAGTACTTCCTTTTAAAATAACTGATACTCCCGGAAGAGGGAGTCCGTCGTCAGCACCGGTAACGGTTCCTGTAACTTTCTTTTGCGCAAAAGCAAATGCGGAAAAAAACAGCAATAGGCTGACCATAAAGAGTTTTTTGTAAAACTTATTCATAAATTTTTGTTTAATTAAAAATTAAGCTGTGTTCAATAACAAAGGGAAAATTTGTCTGGGACAGAGGGATAACCATAATAGCGTTATCAGGTCCAAACGAACAGGTACTAGATGAGTCGAATTTTGATCATACGGGGTTTGGTTTAGGTTAGTTGAATCGGTTAATTTGTCGGGAACTCCTCTGGAAACTATTTGGTCGAATAGCTGGTTATATTCCAGAACCGGGTTCAACATCTAATTTATTGTTAATCGGACGTCATTTAACAAATTTTAACAACACAAACGTTTGCATTACCCCATTATTAACACTATAGGCACAGTAAAGAGAGGAGTTTCAATAAATCAAAAAGAAAAGCATCCATCAAAAATCGCAAAAAAAAATCCTACAGAAATAACACCTGCATCCGGCAAATAGCAATCAAAAAAAACACTCCACCAATGTTACACAAACGATTGTTTTCCATAAAAAAGGAAGTTTAGCTCTATAAATCAATGGAAATCATTTTCTATGCGCCTCTATAGCATTTCCCGAGAAAATCAACTCATCTCTTACTGATGGCCCCGAAAACAGGCCTAAACACACAAAAATCAGTTCAAATTCAACCATCCCCGGAATCCCCATTATTTGATTTCTTTATAAGTAAGGGAGGAACAGCAACGCGGAAAATCCGGCGCTTCATTCCAACCGCGTAGAAATTAGATAAATACGGGAAAGCGCTTCATTTCTCAGTTTGAAATACTATTTTTGAACAAAATGTATGTAATCAAAGTAAAAGGCATTGCCAAAATTCCTGACTATGTGCAGTTGAGGGATGATAAGTTCACTTTACTCGCCTATTTCAGGGTCGACAGACCTGACAAATCTCTGGATAAATTAGGTTTAGGCGATAAATTGCCCTATATAATGAGTTTTGTTAATGATTTGCCTTTCGGACAAATTGCTAAATTAGATATTTAAACATGGCAGAAAACGCAGTTATAAATTTAAAGAAGGTAGATGTATTCCAGCAAAAGCACCTGGTCTTATCTAATGTAAATCTGAATGTGGATAAGGGAGAGTTTGTTTTTCTAATCGGTCAGACGGGATCTGGGAAAAGTAGTTTGCTTAAGATCATCTACGGAGACCTGCATATTGGAAATGGCGACGGACAGATTGCAGGCTTTGATTTAAAAAATCTGGCGATAAAAGACGTTCCTTATCTGCGAAGAAAACTGGGCATTGTGTTTCAGGATTTTCAATTACTATCCGATAGAACCGTAGAGAAAAACCTGGAGTTTGTATTGAAAGCTACAGGATGGAAAGATGCTGCTTTAATTCAGGAACGCATTAAAGATGTATTGGAAAAAGTAGGCCTGAGGTCAAAAATCAGAAAAATGCCGCATGAGCTTTCCGGTGGCGAGCAACAACGTGTGGTCATTGCCCGTGCGCTGCTGAATAATCCGGAGATCATCCTTGCGGATGAACCTACAGGAAATCTGGATCCTGATACTTCCGAAGAAATTGTAATGTTGTTAAAACAAATCAGTCAGAGTGGCACAGCTGTGTTAATGGCAACCCACGACTACCATATTATCCGCACTTTCCCATCCAGAATCATCAAGTGTGAGGGCGGTATTGTGCATGAAGATGCACAAATCGTGTAAGTCTTTATCCTGACAAAATATTCTTAATCAGCCATTCTGGTCAGTCTTTTTCATTTAAAGCTGACAGCATGGCTGATATTTTTTATTGGCAAACCTTTTGAGTTTAGATCCAAAAATTCTACTATACCATGTTTAGCAAGAAGAAAAAAAACGACATCGAAGATCCTATTGTGGAAAATACTGCTGATGAGCAGGTAACCAGCGAGCAAGCCGAAGAAAGTGCAGATGCCGCTTCAACTGAAGAAGTTCAACCTGAAATCTCTGTTGAGGAAAAATTACAACAAGAAGTTGCAGCTTTAAATGATAAATACCTGCGCCTGTTTGCAGAGTTTGACAATTATAAACGTCGTACTCAAAAAGAACGCGTAGAGCTTTTACAAACTGCAGGTAAAGACGTGATCATTTCTATGCTTCCGGTATTGGATGATTTTGACCGCGCCAATAAGGCGATGGAAAATGCGACAGAAGTCAATGCAATCCGCGAAGGTGTTGCCTTGGTTCACCATAAATTGAAAAGCGTATTAGGACAGAAAGGCCTGAAAGAAATGGAAAGCATCAGCACTCCTTTTGATACAGACCTTCATGAAGCAATAACAAAGATCCCTGCTCCGAATGAGGAAATGAAAGGAAAAGTTATAGACGAATTAGAAAAAGGATACACTTTAAACGACAAGGTGATACGCTTTGCCAAAGTCGTAGTGGGTAGTTAATATTTTATGAGCAAAAGAGATTATTATGATGTGCTTGGTGTATCCAAGAGTTCATCCGCCGAAGAGATAAAGAAGGCTTATCGTAAACTGGCCATCAAGTTTCACCCGGATAAAAATCCGAATGACAAGACGGCTGAGGATAAGTTTAAGGAAGCAGCAGAAGCTTACGAGATTTTAAGTAATCCGGAGAAGAAACAGCGTTATGACCATTATGGCCATGCTGGTGTTGGTGGTGCTTCAGGTAACGGCGGCGGATATGGCGGCGGCGGCATGAACATGGAAGATATCTTCAGTCAGTTTGGCGATATCTTTGGTGGCGGTGGCGGCAGTCCATTTGATAGCTTCTTTGGCGGCGGCGGACAACAATCTCGTGGTGGTGGCAGACGTGTGGCAAAAGGCACAAACCTGCGCATCAAGGTAAAACTTACCCTGGAAGAGATTGCTAACGGCACAGAAAAGAAAATTAAGGTAAATAAACAGATCAGCTGTAAAACCTGTGATGGATCAGGTGCTAAAGACCGCAATTCGGTAAGCACTTGTCAGACTTGCGGTGGAAGCGGAGCGGTACGCAGGGTTACCAATACAATATTGGGCCAGATGCAAACTACTGCGACCTGCCCTACTTGTAATGGTAGCGGCTCACAGATTACCTCTAAATGTACTTCCTGTCATGGTGAAGGCATCGTTCGCGGTGAAGAAACCATTACCATTAATATCCCTGCGGGTGTAAGCGATGGTATGCAGTTGAGTATGAGCGGAAAAGGTAATGCGGCCCCTAACGGAGGTATCCCGGGAGACCTGATCATTCTGATTGAAGAAGTAGCTCACGAAACCCTGAAACGCGAAGGAAACAATGTAGTTTATGACCTTCATGTATCTATCATTGATGCAGCTTTAGGTTATAGCGCAGAAGTACCTACCATTGATGGTAAAGCGAAGATCAAAATCGAGCCAGGTACCCAAAGCGGCAAATTGTTACGTTTGAAAGGTAAAGGCCTTCCTGAAATTAATTCTTATCACCGTGGTGATCAGATCATCCACATCAACATCTGGACGCCTAAAGCATTGAGCTCGGAAGAAAGAAGTATGTTGGAAAAATTGAGGGAATCACCGAATTTCAAACCTCAGCCAGGAAAGAATGACAAAAGCTTCTTTGAGAAGATGAAAGAATATTTCGAGTAATATTTACTCCTGAAACATAGATTGGGCTGTATCGTTTTTTTTAAATGAGACAGCCCTTTTTTTATTGGTCTTTTTTTGTAACATTTAATCACAAAACGCTACTAATTACATGACTAATAAAACTAATACATGCTCACAATCAAAAATATTGTTAAACAATACGCGACCCACCGCGCATTGGACGATGTCAGCCTGCAGGTAGAAAAAGGTAAAATATTTGGACTTCTGGGTCCAAATGGAGCCGGAAAGACTTCCCTGATCAGGATCATTACTCAAATCACTGCTCCCGATAGCGGCGAGGTTTTGTTCAATGGAGAACGGCTCAATGTAGAGCACATCTCTCAAATTGGTTATCTGCCTGAAGAAAGAGGTTTATACAAAAAAATGGAAATTGGCGAACAGGTCCTGTACCTGGCCAAACTGAAAGGACTTAATACTGCAGAGGCTACTAAAAGAATCCGGTTTTGGTTTGAAAAACTGGAAATGGCCGACTGGTGGAAGAAGAAAGTCGAAGATCTCAGTAAAGGAATGCAGCAAAAAGTCCAGTTTGTGGCTACCGTACTGCATCAACCTGAACTCATCATCCTCGATGAACCCTTTTCCGGTTTTGATCCTGTAAATGCAGATATCATAAAGAATGAAATCCTGGAATTAAACAAAGCAGGTGCTACCTTTATCTTCTCCACCCATAGAATGGAATCAGTGGAAGAACTGTGTGACAATATTGCCCTTATTCACCGTTCAAAGAAAATTCTGGACGGCCCCGTTAAGGAAATCAGGGAACAATACCGCAACAATACTTTTTGGCTGGAATATGAAGGCGACTATAACACTGAACATTCACAACAGCTCTTCGAAGTATTGCAGGCAGAAACTGTAAACGGAAAAACCCAGCTGAAGATCAAGATCCGGGAGCAGCAAAATGCCAACCAGGTTTTATCGGCATTACTTCCACACGTATCCATCAACCGCCTGGATGAAGTAATCCCTACCATGAACGACATTTTCATTCAAAAAGTAACACAAACAGACCAAAAACCATGAACAAAATCTTACTCATCATACAAAGAGAATACTTATCCAGGGTAAAAAAGAAGTCGTTCATCATCATGACTTTACTTACACCGCTGATCGTTGCAGGTTTTTATGGACTGATCATTTACTTTTCCATTCAGGGAGTAAAAGGGACCTTTAATAAAGTCGCCGTAGTCAACAACAACAAATCTTTGACGGAGAAACTTCAGCCGACTAAAAATATAGGTTATGCCTATGTCAATGAATCGCTGGAGGCAATGAAGTCATCCTTAAAGACGACCAAATACGATTATATTCTTTACCTGCCGGAATTCGACATCAGCACTCCTAAGGGCATCCAGCTGATTGGTACTAAACAAGCCGGGCTTTCCCTCAGCAACCGCGTATCCGGAGATATCGAAGAACTGATCCGCACGCAAAAATTAAAAGCATCAGGCATTTCCCAGACCGATCTGGATGGCTTAAAAACCGATGTGAATATTGACACTAAAAAGATCGGTGAAGCCGGAAAAGAAGAAGATTCCAGTGCCGGTGCCAGTACCATTATCGGAACCGCAGCAGGGATATTCATGTTTATGTTCATTCTTTTGTACGGAATACAGGTGATGCGTGGTGTCATTGAAGAGAAAACGAGCAGAATCATCGAAGTGATGATCTCTTCGGTAAAACCTTTCCAGTTAATGATGGGTAAAATCATCGGAATCGCCCTGGTGGGACTGACACAGTTTGTGCTCTGGATCGTACTTACCGCTTCCATCTCCACCCTGGCTGTCAATGCTTTTGTTGGAAAGGATACCATCGCACAGAATGCCTCTGTAGCCATAAAAGCTAAAGACGGAACCAGCGTCTCTCCTGTAGTGAATAGCCCTGTGGACAGTCCGGTATTGGCCATGCAGAAAAGTCTGGCCAGTTTAGACCTGACGAAAATCATTCTGGTATTTATATTTTTCTTTATCGGCGGATATTTATTTTACAGCGCCCTCTATGCCGCCATTGGTTCTGCGGTAGATTCGGAAACAGAGACCCAACAGTTTATGATGCCGGTGATGATGCCTTTACTGGTCGGTTATGCCCTTTCTCTAAGCGTAGTGACCAACGATCCATATGGCCCGATTGCTTTCTGGTTGTCCATGATTCCTTTTACCTCTCCTATTGCAATGGTGGTCCGCTTACCTTATGGCGTTCCGGATTGGCAATTGGCATTATCTATGCTGATCCTCGTGGTCGGATTTATTGGCACCGTTTGGCTGGCCTCAAGAATATATAGAGTTGGCATCCTGATGTACGGTAAAAAGACAAGTCTGAAAGAAATGATTAAATGGTTTACCTATAAAAATTAACCCGAATGAAGGTTGCTGTTATTGACCTTGGAACGAATACTTTCCACCTGATCATTGCTGAAATTACAGCAGATGACACTAGTATTTGCTATAAAACAAACCTTCCCGTACGACTTGGGGAAGGGAAGATCAATGACAATTTCATCATCCAGGAGGCTTTTGAAAGAGGCCTCCTGGCATTGGAAAAGTTTAGCCTGCTCATTAAAGAACATGAAGTTGAGCTCGTCAAAGCCACTGCGACCTCTGCCATCCGAAGTGCAGAAAATGGCAGCAGCTTCGTTAAAGCGGCTAAAAATTATGCAGGGATTGACATCGAAGTAATTAGTGGCGATGAAGAAGCGACCTATATCTTCAAAGGGGTAAGGGCCACGGGGCTGATCAGCGGGACCGCGCTCATTATGGACATCGGAGGAGGCAGCACTGAGTTTATCATTTGCAACAAAGAAGAGTTACTCTGGAAGAAAAGCTACAATATTGGCGCTGCACGTTTAATGCAGGCCTTCTTTCATTCTGACCCCATTACAATAGCCGATCAAAATGCAATTACACATCATTTAGATGCAGAATTAAGCGATTTAAAGGAAGCACTGAACTTGTACCATCCGAAACATTTAATTGGCTCAGCGGGCGCCTTTGAGACCTTTACCGGCATGTTATATCCGGAGTTAAATCTAAAAGAGACGAAATACCATACTATTGACATTCCAGCCTACAAAGCATTATCATCGACCTTCATTGCTTCCAGTCATGAAGAAAGGGAAAAGATGCCAGGACTCATCCGCCTGAGGGTAGACATGATTGTGATGGCTTCCATCCTGACGGACTACGTCCTGTCGGCAGGAAATATCGAAAAATTAAGTCTATCTACCTACGATCTTAAAATGGGTGTATTGGCCGATCTGCAAAATTAAACCGTCCAGCTCTGATCCGCTAAGGCCTTATATAGCTTTTCCGTAGGCAGTCCCATGACATTGGTGTAAGAACCAATTATTTTTTTCACAGCAATCATACCAATCCAGTCCTGAATTCCGTAAGCTCCTGCTTTATCCATTGGCTTATAGTTTTTGATATAATAACTAATCTGCTCAGGGCTCAGGTCATTGAAAAAAACCTCTGTTGTATCATAGAAAGAGCGCATCTCTCCGTTGTATATCAAACTTACTCCCGTATATACCTGATGGTTGGTGCCCGATAGTTTAGTCAGCATTTCTGTTGCGTGGTGTGCATCTTCCGGTTTTCCAAGAATCTCTCCGTTATAGGCCACAATCGTATCAGCGGTAATAATGATGCTTCCTTTGCTATCTTCATCAAATGCTTTGGCTTTCTTCTCTGCAATAAATACAGCGATTTCCGCCGGAAGAAGCTCCTCAGGATAACTCTCATCAACCTCTTTTAACACGACTTTAAAATCAAGATTCATGGCACTTAACAATTCCTGTCTGCGTGGAGATTTGGAGGCCAGGATAATCGGAAGTCTTTGCTGATACATATTTAGATATTTGCACAAAAATAGCAAAAGCGGCCAAAGACCGCTTCTGTTATTTGCATTAATTGTTTTTTATTGGTTTCCTGCAGGTTTTTCTCCATCCCCTCTTCCACCTTTTTTCATTTTATCTTTACGTTCTGCTTTCCAGGTTTCGTAAGTTTTTTTCTGATCTTCGGTTAGCAATGCGCTAATTTTTGCGTCAGTTTCTTCGCTTAGTTTTTTTATTTCCGCCCTTCTCGCATCTTTATCACCTGAATCAGCTTCACGAGCTTTGTTGACCGCATTGGCCTGGTCTAAAAAAATAGCGGTAGCTTTCGTTTTCTGATCGTCATTAAGACCTAATCTCTTCGTCAGGCCTTCTGCATTCTTTTGCGCTCTTTCCTCAGGAGTCCTCATTTTACGGCCACCATCTTGCTGAGCTTGTGCGAATGTAATTACACTGAATAACAGTCCGCAAATCATCAATAATTTTTTCATAGGATTCTAATTAAACCGATTCTATTGTTTTTAAGATTAGAGGAGCCGGAAGGATTTTAGTTTAATCCCCAGAAAGTAACATGCGTGTTACAAAAATAAAAGCAATATTATTTACCTGAATCTGCGGCAGAAGGGTGCTCATCAAACCATTGCTCCTGTACCCGGAGTACTTTTTCAATAATGTCTCTTACCGCGGTTTTACCACCCGTATAAGGAGAAATATATTGAGAAATGGTTTTAATTTCCGGAACAGCATCGGCCGGACAGGTAGGGAGTCCCACCAGTTTCATGACTTTAAGATCAGGGATGTCATCTCCCATGTATAGTACCTGGCTTGCCTCCATCTGGATTTTCTCCAGGTATTGATGAAAGACCTGGACTTTATCAGAAACGCCCAAAAAGATGGCTTTAATGCCTAAACCTTCGAAGCGTTTTTGCATGGCCTGACCTTTTCCGCCGGAGATGATGCAAACATGAAATCCACGTTTCACCGCCAACTGAAGGGCATAACCATCCTTAATATTAAATGTCCGCAAAAACTCCCCCGAATCGGAGGCTAAGATATCACCATTGGTTAACACCCCATCTACATCGAATATAAATGTGGTGATCTCTTTAAGTTTTTGCAGAAACATCAGGTCTAGTCTTGGTTATCTCTCCATTCGTAAACCCAGGCAGACTGGATTTGCTCCAGGTGGCCTTCAGTACTTTCTTCTTTGGTTCCTTTAAAATTAGGTAAGGCTAAAACCCATTCTAATAATTCGGTAAACCTAATACGGTATATTTTGGCTTCATTGAATTCGTCCCCAAATTTCTCATATAACTCCTGAGCGATATCCTCGTGGTCGTTCCAATAAATTGGTAAAGCAAATTTATCTTGCATATTGTTTGTTTGTTAATTAATGGCCTAAAAACTCGGATTGATCCGGGATCGTTACTTCAATATCTCCGCTAATCACTACACACTGGCATCCCAGTCTGGAGGTAATCCTCGGGCGAACTGCGCGGTCAATAAAGTCTTCTTCCTTATCGGAAATTTCCTGAATATCGTCCATTCCTTTAGTCACATATACATGACAAGTACTACAACCGCATACTCCCCCGCAGTTGTGTTGTAATTCTATTCCGTGATCATGGCATACATCAAGAACCGATTCCCCTCCAGCTATTGGAAGTTCTATTGATTCTTTACCCTGCTCTTCAAAATTTATCTTTAATTTAAAAATACTCATAATTAGGTCTCAAAAATAAGCAGCAAAAACCGCAATTACACGATTAATGTGTTTTTTTAATGCTTTTACTTAAAGTTTCATAGATATCCTTCAATTCAGGCATATCTTTCAACAATTCTTTATGTTTTATAATCGTTTGTTCGTCGTTACGAATGGCGGGTCCGGTCTGTACATCTGCAGGAAAAGCATCCTGAACCTTTACAGCTGTTTCCATAATCAACGGCCTTAAAATCTCAAAATCAAGGTCGTTCTTTTGCAAAATGTCATTGCTTAAGGCATATAAGTGGTTTACAAAGTTACAGGCAAATACCGCTGAGAGGTGTAAAATCCTTCTCTTTTCAGAGTTTACCTCATACACCAGCGGACTCAGCATCCGGGCAATGGATTTTAAGGCATCCAGCGTTTCCTGATCTTTGGCTTCGATACAAAGCGGAACGTTCTTAAAATCAAGGGCTTTTTGTTTAGAGAAAGTTTGCAAAGGATATAAAACCCCAAAGTTCATTTCACTCTCCTGAAATACCCCGATGTCTGTCGCACCTGAAGTATGAACCACCATTCCCTTTACCCCTGCCAAAGCCTTTACCACTTCCGGAATGGCATCATCTTTTACCGCAATGAGGTATAAATCGGCCTCAGGGTCAATCTCTTTTAAATCAGAGATCGGCTGTGCCCCCGTTACGCCTGCTAATTCCGCGGCATGGTCCTGATTTTTACTCCAGATTTGAATCAGCTCTGCAGCTCCTGCTTTAAAAGCATTTGCAAAATGTGTAGCCACATTTCCTGAACCGATACAAATAATTTTCATCTCTTTTGGGAATGGTAAATTAAACAGATTTAACCTCTTTTTGTCTTCTCAGGATCGAAAGTAAAAATCCGATCACCATGACAATTGTTCCTGCCCAGTATAAATTGATATAAGGAAACTCAATCGCTTTAAATACCACCCAGTCTTTTGCCTGCTGAGGCTTCTCATAAACCTGAAGCTCTACTTTTTGCTGATCAGGAAGTACCTTGGTAAACCTGAATCTTAATCCCAGTTCATCAATGTTACGGGCAAAATCAAAAGTATTGTTTCCTTTTACCAGGAAAATCGGCTCTGTTTTATACGTCTTTCCGTTAACCACCACTTCTAATGGTAAACCTACGGCAAGATCACCCGGAGCCAATGCCAGGCTTTTCGCCTTTGGCTGGTTGTTCAGGCCTTTTACGGTAATGATCCCGCTGCTGGTATGCAGGGTATCTCCTGTGCTCACGTTTACAATCCTTGGTGCTTTATAATTTTCTTCAGGATTGGTTTCTTCATGATCCCCACGGGTTTGTTTTTTATCCGGTGCACTCGTGATGTGCGTATATACATCGTAAGTAAGGTAATGTTTGGTATCCGGAGAAGCGATTAAGCCCATTTTCTCATTCGCCTGGACATGGGGATTCAATTCAAAATCTTCTTTCAGTTTACCCGTCTCCTCATCATAAACCTTAAAATTTAAGGTAAAGATCGTATTTGGAGCAACCGTTGTATCTCTGGTATAAGTAACTGTATACCTGCCCATTCTCTTAGGCTCGTTTTTGTAGAGGACGATGTTTTCACCAGGTTTCTCTGCCTTTTCAAAATCCTTCACCGGAATGAAATTCGTTGCATTAATAGAGATCGGTTTGTTCGTTGCTGCTGCAACCAATGCACCAACCAATAACAATGCAAATCCCATGTGTGCTACGGCCGCGCCTACCAGTTTACGTTTCCCGCCGAAGGCTTGTCCGAGGATCCTGGCGTTGGCAAGGATGGCGAATACACAACTGAACGTCAGCAGAATATACATTAAATTGGTATAAATATTCGTCAGGTATACAAAGCCTGCGGTGATGACTACTGCAAACAGAATAGAAGCAATCAGACTGCTGTAAAATTTACGGGTATCAGTTCTCTTGTATTTCATGAACTGAGAGAAACCAGAGATAAACGTCACCAGGATGGCAAAAGGTGCCTGCCATTGGTTATAATATTTGATCGCATCAATCGGAGGGGCAAATTTAGTTCCGAATGCGGCATTGAATACCGGTACTGAAGTAGAGAAGATCACCTGAATACAGGCTACGGTAATCACCAATGCACCGATAAACATCCAGAATTCCCTGGAATAAGTTTCTTCATCTTTATTGGTAATCGGCAATTCTTTCCATCTTGAAACCAACAGGTATACCGGTAAAGCCAGGAATACCACATTGTATAAGATCAGGTGACCAAACATACCAAGATCGGTGAAAGAGTGAACTGAAGTCTCTCCAAGGATACCACTTCTTGTCAGGAAAGAAGCGTACAATACCAGCACAAAACTGATGATCACCAAAATAATGGCCGTAAAGAAGGAATGTCCTGTATTTTTGAAAGCGATCATCACATGGACACCTGCAATCAGGGTAAGCCATGGAATGATAGACGCGTTTTCTACCGGGTCCCATGCCCAGAAGCCGCCGAAATTCAGCGCTTCATAAGCCCAGAAAGAGCCCATAATGATTCCTGTTCCCAATATCATCACCGCGAATAATGCCCATGGCATCGCCGGTTTAACCCATTCTTTATATTTCCTTTGCCATAAACCCGTTACTGCGTACGCAAATGGGACGATCATACTGGCAAATCCAAGGAAAAGGGTTGGTGGATGGATCACCATCCAATAGTTTTGTAATAAAGGGTTCAAACCACGTCCATCCGTAATGAATTTCAAATAGTTTTTATAGTTTTCAGCATCAGCAAATACCACTGGCGCCATTTCTTTAAGATTTACAGCTTCCCTCAACAGGATAAAAGGAGAACTTCCGATTCTTTCGCCGAAGATTTGTACGCCGAGCAACATGGAAGTCAGGAAGACCTGTGAGAAAGCAACAATGGTCATCACTCCGTTTTCCCAGGTTTTGGCTTTCCAGATTAAAACCGCACCTAGCAAAGCCTGCCAGAATGCCCATAACCAGAAACTACCCTCCTGTCCTTCCCAAAAAGCAGAAACGATATAATATACCGGAAGGGCTTTGGAAGAGTGAGAATAAACGTAGTAATATTCGTTATTGTGATTTAGGATGAGGTAAAATAAGGTGATTCCTATGCCCAGGATACTTACCCAGTTTATGAAGAATGAAATCCGCCCTAAGCGGGTCCATGATTGATCTCCAAGGTCTTTATTCTTTGCAGCGAAGAAATAGGAAATCGCTGAGAGTAAAGAAGCGGCAAACGCTAAAACAATAAAGAATTGGCCGATTTTACCGGGCAGGAGGTTCTCTCCAATAAATTGTATATCCATTAAGATTAGTTGTATTTTATTACCTGACCGTCCTCTTTCACTTCCACAAGATCATTGTTGTACTTAGAAGGACATTTCATTAATATTTTTGAAGCATAAAAGGTATTATCTTTCATTTTACCGATTAAAACTAATTTTTCTGAACGTTCGAAATCCTGAGGTTTTGTGCCATTGTAAACCACTTTGTTCACAAGGCCCTTTTCATCTTTCATGTAGAAAGCAAAATGATTGGCATCTTTCTGTGCATCGTAATACATCCCTTTCGTTTTTTCCCAATACCCCATAACATGGAATTCGCGCGGATCTTTTGCAGCTTCGGAGAAAGTAGAATAGCTGCTGGTGTCGGCATTCAGACTAATTAAGAACCCTACACATATCGCTATTGTAATTAAACCAATAATTGCACTTTTTCTCATGATGCTAATAAAAATTTAGAATGGTACAAAGATAAAAAATATAAGTACCTAAAATCTTTTAGGGCTGTGCAAATCACTTTGATGACGATTTATTGATAGTTCTCTGACAAAAACACTAAGATTGAAGCAGTTCCTTCCGGGAAAACAAAAGTTTTCTATGTTTTCAGATACTCAGATTTAATGAATTCCGGCATTTCCCTACGGAGTTTCAGCACTTTTGGCCGGGAGATTTTCCGGATATAGCTATCCCATAAATTACGTTTATAGTAATCCTGGTGTTCCATTTCTGCCGGATAAATGATTTTAAAAGGAATTAACTCGGTAACTACAGGATTTTTTCGATAAATAGAGGCTTCCAGCCGATCAATTACCCGCCGAATGGTCCGATATTCTTCCGGCGAGCGAAAAAAAGCGATAGAACGGTATTCAATTCCCAGATCAGGCCCTTGTCCATCCACCTGCGTGGGATCATGTGCGTGAAAG
>Ga0307414_10001160_pt1 | contig 13521 bp, 9 predicted proteins | sample DK1Ometagenome_FD_203804 | JGI IMG/M metagenome (GOLD analysis project Ga0307414, IMG submission 203804) | Maize rhizosphere microbial communities from greenhouse at UC Davis, California, United States - DK15-O-3 | ecosystem: Host-associated > Plants > Roots > Rhizosphere > Soil | place: USA... | reverse complement strand
GATCAAGGGCGCGGCGCAGCTCCTCGCGCGCAATGCCGATGCGAACGGCGAACGCTTCACGACATTGATCTGCGCCGAGGTCGATCGCATCACGACGCTGATCGACCAGATGGAGCATTTCTCACGTGGCCAGCCGATCGCCTGCACCCCGATCAACCTCTATCCGCCGATCCATCAGGCGATGGAGGCCGTGCGCGCCCGCCAGCTGCCAGGCATTCGATTTGCAGAGGATTTCGATCCTTCATTGCCACTGGTCCATGGCAATCATGACGCCATGGTGCAGATTTTGCTCAATCTCGTCACCAATGCCTGCGAAGTGCTGGCAGCTCGCGACGACGGGGTGGTACGGATCGCGACCGCCTATCGCCACGGACTGTCGATCGACAATGGCGACGGGCGCGGGCGTATCGCGCTGCCGATCGAGGTCAGCGTCAGCGATAATGGCCCGGGGGTTCCCGCCGACATTCGGGGCGACCTGTTCGATCCGTTCGTGACCACCAAGCGCGACGGGCGGGGGCTTGGCCTTGCGCTTGTCGCCAAGCTGGCCCGCGACATGGGCGGGACGGTCCAGCATATGCGCGACGATGACTGGACGCGCTTTCGCGTTCATCTGCCCGCTGCGCGCGGCTCGGCGGCGAAGGAGTAGCCGGGGTGAGCGACGGCAAGACGATTCTGCTGGTCGAGGATGACCCGACGATCGCAATGATCATCCGCGAGACGCTGGTCGATGAATGCGCGATCTTCGCTGCGGTCGCGAGCGTTGCCGAGCGGAATGCCTGGCTGGTCGATCACCTTCCCGATCTGATTATCACCGACGTCGTTCTGCCTGACGGCGACGGGATCGATTCGTTGCCTGGCGCCGGGGTTGATCCCGACACCCCGGTGATCGTGCTGTCTGCGCAGAACACGCTCGACACAGCAGTGCGTGCGACGGGCATCGGCAGCTATGATTATCTGCCCAAGCCCTTTGACCTGGAAGAACTGACGACCAGCGTGCGCGCTGCGTTGCAACGCGTGCGCGCAGAACCCGCAGCGAAGATCGACCCGGGACAGGCCGATAGCCACGGGCTCGTCGGCCGCGCGCCCGCGATGCAGGCGGTTTATCGCACCATCGCCCGCCTCGCGTCGAACGATCTGGCTGTCCTCATTCTGGGCGAGTCGGGGACGGGCAAGGAGGTCGTCGCGCGGGCGATCCACGCAACAGGGCTCCGGCGGACGGGGCCATTTGTCGCGATCAATATGGCCGCGATCCCGCGCGAATTGATCGAAGCCGAGCTGTTCGGGCATGAGAAGGGCGCCTTCACCGGCGCACATAGCCGCAACGCAGGGCGCTTCGAGCAGGCCGCTGGCGGCTCTTTGTTCCTCGACGAAATCGGCGACATGCCGCTGGAGGCGCAGACGCGGCTGCTGCGGGTGCTGCAAAGCAACGAATATTCGACCGTAGGTGGCAGTCAGGCGCTGAAGGCCAATGTCCGCGTCATCGCGGCGACCCACCGGGACATGCGCACGCTGGTCGCCGATGGCCGGTTCCGCGAAGATCTTTTCTACCGCCTCAATGTCATTCCCGTCACGCTGCCGCCACTCCGCGATCGCCGCAGCGATATTGCGGCGCTGGTCCGGCATTTTGTCGATGCGGGGCGCCATTCGGGACTTCCCGATCGTCAGTTCGCGCTTGCCGCGATGCAGTTGCTCGAGCGCCACGACTGGCCGGGCAATGTTCGCGAGCTTGGCAATGTTGTTCAGCGTCTGGCGGTCCTGTCGCGCGATACCATTGTGAGCGTGGGCGACGTCGAGGCCGTCTTGACCGCCAGCGGGGAAGGGGGGCTGCCCCCAGCGCCGGCCGATAGCATCAGTCGCGCCGTCGACGATTGGGCGCGCGAGCAGCTCGCGGGCGTCGAATCCGACGGCGAGATCCACAGCCAGCTCGAGGCTATTGTGGAAGCGGCGCTATTCCGCCGTATCCTCATCGACGTGCGTGGCAATCAGCTCGAGGCCGCCCGGCGGCTCGGGATCAATCGCAACACGTTGCGCAAGCGGCTTGGTCAGCTCGATATCGACCCCGCCAACCCCTGACAAAGCGGCGCAAGGCGATCGGCCGATCATAATTTGCGCCGATGCGTGACGGAAACGCACTTTGTGTGTTTTCTATGCAACAGGATTGTCGTAACGAAGCAACAATGGCGTCTCTAGCCCCCTTGCCCATTGACCGCGATTCCGATGAGCAGGACGCGCATTCCAATGGCTGGCAGTTCGCTGCGCCGGAATATTATACGCTGGCGGTCATCGTCAGCGTTGCGATCGCGACCTATATTTTCGTTACCGGGGATGCGCAGAGCGAGCGGTTGCTCACGCCGGCGCTGGTTGCAGCCATCATGGTTGCCAATCTCGTTCCCGCCATGGCGTTGATCGTCCTTGTCGGCAGCCGCGTCGCCCGCGCCCGCGCGGTGCGGTCGATGGCCGGGGGCAACGGCCGTCTGCACGTCCGGCTCGTCGCGCTGTTTTCGCTTATCGCTGCTGCGCCCACGCTGTTGGTCGTGATCTTTGCCTCGCTGCTGTTCCAATATGGCGTGGACTTCTGGTTTTCCGACCGGTCGCGTGGCATGTTCGAAAACGCCGCCAGCCTCGCGCAGGGCTATTACCAGGAAAATCAACGCGAAGTCGGCGCCAACACGATCGCCATGGCAAAGGATCTGGGCAGTTTTCTGTCGCGGGTGCCGATCGACGATCCCGATTTCTCGAACTATTATCTTCAGCAGGTGGTCGTCCGGAATCTGAATGAATCGGCCATCATCGAGATTGGCAGCGACGGGGTCGCACGCACGCCGGCGATGATCGATCCCGACAATCGCGCCGCCGAAAGTCGCATTTCGCCGTCGATGGTGAGCCGCCTGGACGCGGGCGAAGAGGTGGTGGTGGCGCGCCAGTCCGACCGGATCGAGGCTGCCACGCGGCTTCCCGGTCCGCGCCGTGCCTATCTTTATGCATCGCGCGACGCCAACGTGCTCGGGCTTCAGCAGTTCGAACGCGCGCGCACCGTCCTTGCCGATTACAACGGGCTGTTTCAACGGTCGCAGCAATTACAGTTGCAGTTCAACGGCGCGCTCTATCTCGGCTCGCTCCTGCTCCTTGCGCTTGCCGTCGTCGCGGCGATCGTTGTCGCCGATCGCATCGTCCGTCCGCTTGGTACGTTGATCGGCGCGACGCGCACCGCTGCGGGCGGCGATCTGTCGGTGCGCGTGACCCCGCCCGCCAGCAATGACGAAATCTCGGTTCTGACGCGTGCCTTCAACCGCATGACCGAACAGTTGCAGGGACAGACCGGCGCCCTAGTCAACGTGAACGAGCAGCTGGAAGCCCGGCGCAGTTTTATCGAAGCGGTGCTGAGCGGCGTATCCTCGGCGGTCGTTTCGGTCGATACGGACCACCGCATCCTGCTAGTCAACGCGGCGGCAGAGCGGCTGATCGGCCAATCGGCGGAGACGCTGACCGGCCAGTCGCTCGCCGACGTTGCACCCGAGCTCGCCCAGCTGCTGACCGGTGACGAGCGTGAGGCGATCGTGCAACTGGCGCGTAAGGATGCAGAACCCGCGACGCTCGCGGCCAAGACGGTTGTGCAGGGAGACGGCTTCGTTCTCAGCTTCGAGGATATCACCCAGCAATTGCTCGACCAGCGCCGTGCCGCCTGGTCCGACGTCGCGCGGCGCATTGCGCACGAAATCAAAAATCCGCTGACGCCGATCCAACTGGCTGCCGAACGACTGCAGCGGCGCTTTGGCGACAAGGTCGAGGGCGATCAGGCGACCTTCCGCCGCCTGACCGATACTGTGATCCGCCAGGTCCATGATATGCGGCGAATGGTCGATGAATTTTCCAGCTTCGCACGCATGCCCAAGCCTACCTTCGGGGTCGAGGATGTCCGCGACATCTTGCGGCAGGCGGTGTTCCTGTTCGAGGTCGCCAAGCCCGACATCGCGTTCAGCATCAGCATGGCGGACGAAATCGAACCTTTGGTCTGCGATCGCCGACTTTTGTCACAGGCCTTGACGAACATTGTGAAAAATGCGGTAGAAGCCATTGAAGAAAAGCCAAAAAATCCGGATGAAATGCCAGTCGGCCGTATCCATGCCGAACTGGTTCTGGCATCGGGTGGTGAAATGGTCATCCGCGTTAGCGACGACGGAATCGGCTTGCCCGAAGCACGCGAAGCGATCGCCGAACCCTATATGACGACCCGGCAGGGCGGCACCGGGCTTGGCCTCGCAATCGTGAAGAAGATCGTCGAGCAGCATTATGGCGAACTGGATTTCGCTGACAATCCGACGGGGCAGGGGACATGCGTAACGCTGATCCTGCACCCCGACCGGCTGCGTCCGCTTGCGGGCAAGGGCGGGGATATGACGACAGGACAGATGGAATCCGTACCGGGGCGGATCAGGAACCGGCAGGATAGAGAAGATTATGGCGCTTGATATTTTGATCGTCGACGACGAACGGGACATTTGCGAACTGGTAGCCGGGGTCATGGAGGACGAAGGTTATGAAGCGCGCACGGCGTCCGATAGCGACGCCGCGCTGGAGGCTATTCGTCAGCGGCGCCCTTCTTTGGCGCTGATCGACGTCTGGCTTCAGGGGTCTCGGCTCGACGGGCTGGGGCTGGTGGAGGCGATCAAGGCGTTCGACCCGACCCTGCCGATCATCGTCATCTCGGGGCATGGCGGGATCGACACCGCAGTCGCGGCGATCCGTCGCGGTGCTTTCGACTTCATCGAAAAGCCGTTTGAGGCCGAACGCCTGCTTCACCTCGTGGCGCGAGCGACTGAAAATGAACGGCTGAAATTCGAATATGAACAGTTGCGGGAAAAGTCGGGCCGGTCGGATGAACTCACCGGCACCAGCGCCGCAATCAACAATGTCCGCGCGACGCTGAAACGCGTTGCCGGCACCGGGAGCCGGGTATTGATTACCGGTGCGCCGGGGGTCGGCAAGGAGGTCGCGGCGCGCGTGTTGCACGGCTGGAGCGGACGACAAAATGCGCCGTTTCGCGTCATTTCTTCGGCGCGCATGGATCCGGAGACGGTCGAGATCGAATTGTTCGGGTCGGAAGCCGAGGACGGGTCGATCCGCGTCGGTCTGCTCGAACAGGCACACGGCGGCACCTTGTTCCTCGACGAGGTCGCCGATATGCCGCTGACGACGCAGGGCAAGATATTGCGGGTGCTGACCGATCAGAGTTTCAACCGCGTCGGCGGCCGCACGATGATCCGCGTCGATGTGCGCATCATTTCGGGCTCGGCGCGCGACCTGGTTACCGAAATCGCCGAAAACCGGTTCCGCGAGGATCTCTATTACCGGCTCAACGTCGTGCCGGTTCATATCCCGCCGCTGCGCGAGCGCCGCGACGATGTGGCCAGTCTGTGCGATCATTTCATCCGCCGCTATGCCGCCGATCGCCGTGTCCCGCCGCCCGAGGTCAGTTCCGATGCGATGGCGGCGCTGCAGGCGCATGAATGGCCAGGAAATGTGCGCGAACTGCGCAATGTCATCGAGCGTGTGATGATTCTGGCGCCGAGCGACCGGTTGGCGCGGATCGACGCCGACATGCTGCCGGCCGAGCTGGTTCGCGGTGGAACCGATATATTGCCCAACAGCGAATCGATCACTGCCATCCCGCTGAAGGAAGCGCGCGAGAATTTTGAACGCGAATATCTGCGTATTCAGATCAACCGTTTTTCTGGCAATATTTCGCGCACGGCGACCTTTATCGGCATGGAAAGGTCGGCACTGCACCGCAAACTGAAACTTTTGGGGCTTACCGAGAGTTCGGAGGGAGAGGGGTAAAGACTGCCCCTAGACCTGTGACCAGCTTTGTCCCATATTGCTGCCGTCACGAAGATCAAAGACACCGGATCAACCGGAATCGCAATGCGGCTTTGCCGCCAAGAACAGGAGACCAATGTGTCCGATAAAAATCAAAATCTCCAAGATCTTTTCCTCAACGCCCTGCGCCGCAGCAAAACACCGGTGACGATGTTTTTGGTCAAGGGCGTCAAGCTCCAGGGCATTATTACCTGGTTCGACAATTTTTCGCTTCTCCTCCGCCGCGATGGTCAGTCGCAGCTGGTCTATAAGCATGCGATTTCGACGGTGATGCCGTCGCATGACTTTGACCTGTCGTTGCTTGGCAACAACATCCGCGAAGTCCCTGCCACGAAAGGCAAGGCGTTGCAGGACGTCTTCCTGAATGCTGTGCGGCGGTCGGACGAATCGGTGACGATGTTTCTCGTTAACGGCGTGATGCTGCAGGGCGATATCGTGGCATTCGACTTGTTCTGCATGTTGCTCGAGCGCGAGCGGCAGGTGCAACTCGTCTATAAGCACGCGATTTCGACGGTGCAGCCGAACGGTCCGATCAATCTCACCGACAGTGGTGAAGATGGCGAAGCGGACGACGCCTGATCGATCCCCTGACCCCCAAGATGACGGATAGCGTAGAAGAGGTCACGCGTGGCGCCGCCGCGTTGCTGGTCGTGCCCGAATGGCGCGGCCAGCGCCTCTCGCGCGATCTGGATGCGCGCGCCGAAGAGGCAAGGGGGCTCGCCGTCGCGATCGGGCTAAATGTCGTTGCGGTGCACCCGCTACGCTTGCGGCAGACGCGCGCCGCGACCTTGCTGGGCGTTGGCCAGATTGGGGCAATCAAGCCAGATATCTTGGCGAAAAATGTTCAACTGGTGATCGTCGACGCGGCACTGACCGCGATACAGCAACGCAATCTGGAAACCGCGTTCGAGACGAAGGTGATCGATCGCACGGGTCTGATCCTTGAAATTTTCGGCGAGCGTGCCGCCACCGCCGAGGGGCGGTTGCAAGTTGAACTTGCCCATCTCGACTATCAGGCGGGACGACTGGTGCGCAGCTGGACCCATCTCGAGCGCCAGCGCGGCGGCTTTGGCTTTCTCGGCGGTCCCGGCGAAACCCAGATCGAGGCCGATCGTCGGATGATCCGTGATCGTATGGCACGCATCCGGAGAAGCCTGGAAGATGCCCGGCGAACGCGGCAACTTCAACGTGCGAAGCGGCAACGCGCACCCTGGCCCGTGGTGGCGCTTGTCGGCTATACCAATGCTGGGAAATCAACCTTTTTCAATCGCCTGACGGGCAGTGACGTCATGGCGGAAGATATGCTCTTCGCCACCCTCGACCCGACGATGCGTGAAATTCGCCTACCCGGCATCGACAAGGCTATCCTGTCCGACACGGTCGGTTTCGTGTCCGATTTGCCGACCGAACTCGTCGCGGCCTTCAGGGCGACGCTTGAGGAAGTGACGACCGCCGATCTGATCGTCCATGTCCGCGACATCGTCCATCCGGACAGTGATGCGCAATATGACGATGTGCGTGCGATCCTCGACTCCTTGGGTGTCAACGGACCGCAGGACGGGGAAGGGGATCGCGACACCCCCGCCGCCATTCCGCAAATCGAAATCTGGAACAAGATTGATACGGCGCATTCCGAACGTCGCGACGCGATCGAGGAAATGGCGGCGCGGCGCCCCGACGTCGCGCTCATATCGGCAGTGACAGGCGAAGGTGTGGAGGCGGCGCGCGTCCTGATGGCGGCGCAATTGACCGCGCTCCACGAAACGCAGCGGATATTTCTGAGCTATAGCCAAGGTGAAGCGATGGCATGGCTGCATGCGCGCGGCGAAGTGCTGACCGATGAACCCGCTGATGACGGCCATTGGCTGACCGTCCGGCTCGACCCGGCCGACCTTGCGCGTTTCGAACGGCTTTGGCCGACGGCTAAAGCCGCTCCGACGCCTTGACCGCCTGCCAATGCGCTTCGAGCGTATCGAGCGACAGGCCGGTCAGGCTTCCACCGACGCGATCTTCAATCCCGGCGAAACGGCGCGCGAACTTGTAGTTTGCTGCTCGGAGCGCGCCTTCGGAATCGACGCCAAGGTGCCGCGCGTAATTGACTACCGCAAACAGCAGGTCGCCGATCTCTTGGGCGCGCTCCTGTTCGCTGGTCGCAGCCTCGACCTCTGCCAGTTCCTCGATGATCTTGCCCCGCGGCCCTTCAACATCGGGCCAGTCGAAACCAACCCGCGCCGCGCGCGATTGCAATTTCTGCGCACGCAGCAAAGCCGGCAGCGATAGCGCGACGCCGGCAAGCGCGCTCGTCGGACCATCGGCATCGCGTTCGGCGGCCTTGATTTGTTCCCATTGCACGCGGACGTCGTTCGTTTTGGAATCGCCGAAGATATGCGGATGTCGCCGTTCCATTTTGTCGCTGATCGCGGTGGCGACATCGTCGAACCCAAATAGGCCGCGATCGGTCGCGATCTGGCTGTGAAAGACGACCTGGAGCAACAGGTCGCCAAGTTCGTCGCAAATGGCGTCGGGCTGCCCGCTGGCGATGGCGTCGGCAACCTCATAGGCTTCCTCGATTGTATAGGGGGCGATCGATTCAAAATCCTGCGCGAGATCCCATTCACAGCCGCCATCAGGGTTGCGCAATTGGCGCATGGTGGCACGCAGCCGGTCAATGGGAGAGGGCGAAGTGCTGGAGGTCATGTGTGTTAAGCCAACTTTGAAAAGAGAGTCTTTTGAGCATGTTTGAAATGAGGCTCTAACATATATCCCGCGCTGACCTCGCGAAGAACTGGGGCCGGCGTCGATATTATTATCCGATAATATATATTATGTTAAATTAATGGCTGTCGCTTCACCATGGACGCGGCCCCGGCATGACACCATTGGCTTCATCCAACTCGCATCCTTTGACACGGACAGGCGTTAATCCTTCTCAACCGGAAGGACCAACACGTGAAAATTCCATATTATTTTGCTGGTGCGCTTTTGCTGGCAGGTTGTAATCCGCCGTCAGACGAAAAGGCCAACACATCGGCGCCGGTCAACACCACTCAGGATAGCGATAGCCTCGCATTCATCGCTGCCAAGGATAACGCGACCGTTTTCAATGCGCCCCCTGTCCTGCGCGCGCAGGTCCTTCTCGACCATCTCGGCTTCTCGCCCGGCGCGATCGATGGAAAAGAAGGCGCATCCTATGTTTCGGCACTTCGTGGATTCCAGACAGCTTATGGCCTCGATGAAACCGGTAAACTCAACGCAGCAACCGAACAGGCGTTGCAACGCTGGCGTCAGATACCCGCAACGCGGCTCGTGATCATTCCTGCCGGCTTCGCCAAGGGGCCCTTCGTGCCTGCCTTCCCCAAAGACGCTGCCGAACAGGCCAAATTGCCGGCGCTCGGCTACCGCAATCTGACCGAAGCGCTGGCCGAACGTTTCCATACCACGCCCGAGACCCTCGTTGCCCTGAACAGCCCGTCGACCCTGGTCGGCGCGGGCCTCCCCTTCCGCGTTCCCAATATTCCCGACATCGACCGTGCGACGCTGGGCGAGGATGCGCGGGGCTGGAACGCGACGCTCGAACGGCTGGGTGTCGCGCCCACGCAACCCGCCGCCGCAAAGGTCGTCGTTGATAAATCCGAGGGCGTGCTGAAAGTCTATGATGCGGACGATAAACTCGTCGCGCAGTTCCCGGCCACCATGGGAAGCAGCCGCGACCCGCTTCCGATCGGGACGTGGAAGATCCAGGGCGTCAGCCGTAATCCCGATTTTCATTATAATCCCAAGCTCTTCTGGGACGTCAGCAACAGCAAGGAAGCGGTCTTGCTTCAGCCCGGCCCGAACAGCCCGGTCGGCGTCGTGTGGCTCGATCTCAACAAGCCGCACTATGGCATTCATGGAACGAGCGAGCCGCATACGATCGGCCGTGCCGAGAGCCATGGCTGTGTCCGGCTGACAAATTGGGACGCGGCGCGGCTCGCGCAGATGGTTAAGCCAGGTACACCCGCGATATTCCAAGATTAGCCTAGCTGAGAGAGGGACTCCGGGCCGCGTTGCCGTTGTCGAACCATATCGCCGCGGGTTTTCGCTCCACCCCGCCTTTTCGCCCGGTCATCGCCGAAACCGGACGCCCCATTCGCGGGTTCGTCTCCTGTGAGACTTCGATTTCTCGTGAGAAGAGCTTTCCGATCCCGTCGGCCGAGCATTTCAGGAAGATATGATATGCAGCTGTTCAGTCCCGATCTTTTATGGCCAATCTTCGGCGCGATCGTCGCGGGAGGCATATTGGGTGCTGAACGTGAGTATCGCGCCAGTCCCGCGGGACTGCGTACCCACATTCTGGTCGCCCTCTCCTGCTGCCTGCTGATGCTGTCGGCGGTGCATCAGATGGCATGGCTGAATGACGCGCCGCCTGAGGTTATCCGGATTGATCCGGTACGTATGGCGCATGGGATATTGACCGGCGTTGGCTTTTTGTGCGGCGGGGTGATCTTTCGCGAAGGTTTTAATGTCCGCGGGCTCACCACGGCTGCGTCGCTCTGGACGACCGCTACGCTTGGTATCTTGTTCGGGATCGGTTTCTACGAACTGGCGATTTTTGGCGCGCTGGCATCGCTTCTGGTTCTGGCTGCCGTGGCCATCACGGAAACGCGCGCGCCGCAGCGCCGGGTCGTGCATCTTAAGGCGCGCTATCGCCGGTCGGCTGGTATGTCGTTGTCGGCATTCGGCGCGACGCTCACGGCGCACGGTCTCGACGCGATTACGATCGACCAGCAACTGGTCGACGACATCATGGAGTATGGTGCAATTGCCCATGGCTATGAGGAGGAGCGAGGCGAGCGTCTCGCGGCGAGTTGGACCGCCGACCCCGCGGTCACCGGCTTCGAAATCCGTCCGCAACAGGCGTAATGCGCTCTGCCTTAGGGAACCAATAGCGACCGTGCGCGTTTCATCTATCTGTCCATTCGACGGAATGGCAGAATTTAAGTCCCGTCTTCGGACGGACTTTAGGAAAGCCCCGTTGCAGCGATGTAACGGGGCTTACCTGTTTCCGGCCCAACGAGCGAAAATTGCCGGCACTCAATATATCTCATGCCAGTTTTCGACTTCCGACGAGCTATTTGCCAATCCCAGGCAGATCAGGCCCGGCCGAGCGACGGAGGTGCCGAGCCGCTCAAGCCGATATTCCAATCGTCGACACTGAAAGCCGTCAACGCGCTCTTCAGACGTCACCGTCAACGTGCCCTTGGAGGCTTTGCCCTGCCAGCGATGCGTGTGGCCCACCGGCCAACTGCCCGCACGCTTGGCCCGCTCGTTATATCGCCCGCTAAACTCGTCGAAGGGGAAAGTGGGCCGGCCATCGAGCTCGATCCCGCCTTCGCAATCATTGCAACTGACTTCGCCGAACTTGTTATATTCGGTCTTTTTTGCCTCGACATCGGGGGGCGTTTGGAGGTCGTCGATATAGCGAACCTTGGCCGCCGTTGGCGGCGCGGAGCTGGCCGAGGCGGGCGCCGTCGCCTGCGCATCCTGAGGGGGACGCAAAACTTCCTCGCTCGTTTCCCCGTCCGGGCGTGGAGCGACCGCATCATTGACCGCATCCTCCACGATATTCTCTGCGGTTCGTTCGACCTTTTCCACCGCGCGATCGGCGAGGCGTTTCAGAAACCCCTGAGCCTGCACTCCATTGGCGAAGGCCAGAAGAGCAGTAGCGGCGGCGGCGGTGCGCAAAAGATGTTGCATGATGAATTCCTGATTTCTTTAGGATACAGAAAAAGTCAGCCGAAATCGGTGGTTAGTGTCGCAGTGAGCCGGCGCGGGAAGTTGTAAAGATAGACCCCCGACGAGCCGTTCGCCCAACCGAACTTGTTACCGATGTTCGCCAGCTGGACCCGAAGCGTGGCCGGTCCCTTGCCAATGTGGAAACGATAGCGCCCGCCGACCGATGCGATCGCGCGCGCCGGGATGACAAGCTTGCCATCGGTGCTGGCGATGCGATCGGACGTGCTTTCGACGACGAGGTCGATCGAAAAATCGGGCGCGAAAGTCGGTCGGTAGTCAAGAACGGCAGTCGAAAGCCGGCCGAAGCTCGCCAGCGGTTTGCGCCCGACCAGCCCGCTGTCGACGGCGTCGCCCGACAGTTTGGCATCGATCAACGCCGTCCCGGCAATGGCGGTAAGCCCCGGTGCAAGTTGGCCCGAAAGCGAGAATTCCGCGCCGCGGTGGCGCACGTCGCCAAGCTGGCGAAAAACCCGCGCGGCATCCAGCGAATAGAAGGGCTTTGTAACGTCGAACAAGCCGGCCACGACACGGATGTCGGGCGTGATCGACCAGCGAACGCCGCCGTCGATCTGGCGTGTACGGATGGCAGGGGGCGCGTCGTCCCGGTTGACCGCGACGCCGGGAGCGACCGGGCTTTCTTCGAGACCCTGGGTATAGCCAGCATAGAATGCGAGCGAGGGCGAGGCATGGAATGCGGCGGTGGCGTTGAAGAGCAGCGGATTGTCGGTCGTTTTGATCACCGGGGCATCGGGATCGAGCACGCGCTTGCGATAATTTGTCTTCTGGAGGCCAAGACTGATCTCACCGACGTCTTTCCACCTGCCCTCGTAAGCAATTCCCGCAGTCCATTGACGCACGGTGTCGCGCGTCTGCACGCCAAAAACCGACACGGGTTCGGGAAAGACGACCGGCTCTTCAAGTGGATGATTGCCGACGAAGATCGCGGTATCGCCGCCATAACTGCGCACACGATTGCGGCCTTTGAAGGAGAGGTGCAGCGCGTGAAGTCGCGGCCCTTCCGAAAAGCGTCGCGACAACCGGACTTCCCCGCTTGTCGACGCCGAACGGCGGCCCGGTTCCGCGATCACCAGTTCATCGGCCGTACCATCCTCCTGCACTTCGAGGAAAAGCTGGGTGTGCGAACGGTCGAGGTCGAGGATCGAGCGAAAAACACCTGCCTTCAGTGTCCAATCGCCCATCACCGCCGATCCGATCACACCGCTATTGACCGTTTGGCCATCGTTCGTCGCCCATTTCTGGCCGAGCCGCTTCACGCGCTCGATCCGCGGGGGCAAATAATCGCCACCCGTCAGCAACAAGGGCTGGCTTTCTTCGTCAGAAATTCCGGTGCGGCTCCAAAAGGGGGTGATGGTGACACCGTCGACCGGCGCCCAGCGCGCGACGAGGGCGGCGGTGCGATAGTCCGCGCGCCCGCCCGTATGCGTCCTGTCGGCGATCAATCCCAGCCCCGCGCCGACCGCCAGACGGTCGGTGACCGGAAGCTGCGCATCGACCTCCAGCGCCGCCGCGCCCAGCGGACCCAGCCGCGCGCCGAGACTGACGAGTGATTTTCTGCCCGGGGTGCGCAGACCATAGTCGGCGATGCCCGTCGGCGCAGGAAAGGGATAGCTTTGCGCCGACAGTCCGACGCGCATCTGCAAGCTGCCGATCAGCCGGTCGGTGAAACTACCCTGCTGGTCGATATAGAGGCCATCGAGACGGATATTGCCCGCCTCCGCCGCCGAGAAACCGCGGACATAATTGGGGTTATAGATACCGATCTGCTCGCCGCCGATCGAGGTGCCAAAGGCGTCCTCGGCGCTCGTGGTCGCATTATCGTCGGCGCGCTGGGCGAAGGCGGCGTTCGGC
>Ga0307414_10001159_pt1 | contig 13522 bp, 12 predicted proteins | sample DK1Ometagenome_FD_203804 | JGI IMG/M metagenome (GOLD analysis project Ga0307414, IMG submission 203804) | Maize rhizosphere microbial communities from greenhouse at UC Davis, California, United States - DK15-O-3 | ecosystem: Host-associated > Plants > Roots > Rhizosphere > Soil | place: USA... | reverse complement strand
CGTCGCGCTCGTGCTGTCGTTGATTTCGACGGGGTTCATCGGCTTCGGCTTGTGGGTCCATCACATGTTTGCGACGCCGATACCGCAGATGGGCCAAAGTCTCTTCACGGCGGCCAGCATGATGATCGCGATCCCGAGCGGCGTGCAGATCTTCTGCTGGATCGCGACGCTCTGGGGCGGCAAGTTAAATATCAAGACGCCGCTGCTTTTCGTGCTCGGCTTTTTTGCGATCTTTATTCTCGGTGGTCTGACGGGTGTGATGCTGGCTTCAGTGCCGCTTGACTTGCAGATTCACGACACGTTCTTCGTGGTGGCCCATCTTCACTACGTTTTGATCGGCGGCTCTGTGTTTCCACTCTTCGGCGCTTTTTATTACTGGTTTCCAAAGTGGACCGGGCGCATGTTGAGTGAGCGTGCAGGACGGTGGAATTTCTGGTTGATGTTCATCGGGTTCAACCTCGTCTTCTTTCCCATGCATCAACTCGGACTCAACGGTATGCCGCGACGCGTCTACACGTACTTGCCCGAAACCGGTTGGGGAACTCTGAATATGATCGCGTCGCTGGGCGCGTTCATTCTCGCCGGCGGTGTGCTCGTCTTTGTAATCAATGTGATCTGGGCGCGTTACGCAGGCGCCGTGGCCGGTGATAATCCGTGGGCGGCTGACTCGCTGGAGTGGGCCACTACTTCACCGCCGCCGAATTACAATTTCCACAATTTGCCGGTGGTCCAGGGTCGATATCCGATCTGGCAAGCAACTGCCGATGCGCCGGTGGTGCGCGGGCTGAGCACTACCAAACGCGAAACGCTCGTGACGAGTGTGATGGATGCGCAGCCGGAGCTGCGCTTTGACATTCCGGGTCCATCGATCTGGCCTTCGCTCGTCGCATTATCAACAGCAGTGATGTTCATTGCCGGAATCTTCACGCCGTGGGCGATTTTAATCGGCGCGATTCTTGCCGGCATTGCGCTGACGTGTTGGTTTTTCGGCGATCCGAATTACGAAAACAAGACCGCGCGCGAAACGGGAGAGCGCTCGGAACATGTTGGACCGGCGCCCGAGTTGCGACCGAAAGAAGTATGAGTACACAGGTTGTCATCGACGTTTCCGAACTGCCGCATCATGAGTTCGATACATACGATCCGGTGTGGTGGGGAAATAATCTGCTGCTCACGATCGAGACGTCGATGTTTGGCATTCTGATCGCGACCTACTTTTACCTGCGACAAAACTTTCCCGAGTGGCCACCGCCGGTGGCCCAGCTCACGGCAACTCTTAAGCCGTTGCCACAACTCGGCTACGGAACTGCGAACACGATTCTGCTGCTGGTGAGTTGTATACCGATGGTATTGACTGACATCTCTGCGCGTCGCGGCAACAGAGGTGTGTCGCAGATCGGTCTCGTCGTCGGCGTGATGTGCGCGCTGGGCGCTCTCGTATTGCGCGGGTTTGAGTTCTCGGCGATGTACTTTCGCTGGGACAGCAACGCGTACGGCTCGGTCGTTTGGTTCATGCTTGGGATGCACATGATGCATCTCGCTATTCTGACCGTCGAAGCGATCCTGCTCGCGGTTTGGATCTTCACGCGCGAGTACGACATGAAACATCGCGTCGATATTGTAACGATTGCGATCTACTGGTATTGGGTGACGGCAATCTGGCTGGTGCTGTACGCAATCATCTATTTCACGCCGCGTTTGGGATGACGACGATGGACCAGGAACAGCAGGCAACAACTCCGAGGGCGCTGTGGACGTTGATCGTGGCGGGCCCGGCCATCGTTGCGATCCAGATGCAGGCAAACTTTATTTTGGTGCGCCAGGCATGTTCCGCGCAGCGCAACGTCGCGTTGTATGCAGTGATTATCCTAGCGATGCTTTTGACGATCGCGACTGTGCTGGTCGCGATCTCACTCTGGAAGCGTGCGGGTACCGTATGGCCCACGGAGGCGATCGATCTGGCGAACCGCATCAGGTTCATTACAGCGTTAGGGATATTGAGTAGCGCGATGTCGTTCCTGGTAATCCTGGCGCAGGGGATTGCGACGGTGGTTTTCGATCCATGCCAGTTGTAAAGAAGAAGATGTTTCACGCAAAGACGCAAAGACACAAAGAAAAGACGCGAAGGAGGCTACAGTGATTCTTCGTTGCGCCTTATTCTTTGTGTCTTTGCGCCTTTGCGTGAAACCGGTTCTGCTGTTTCACGAAGGCAGGCCACACAACTGGCATGACTTGATTCGCGCCTGGAGCTTCGAACCGCTCGTCGTTTTATCGCTTATAGTTTCGGCACTACTGTTTATCATCGGTTTCCGGCGCGCGAGATCGGTTCGCACGTGGGAAGCGATCTGTTTCGCACTCGGCTGGCTGGCGCTATTCGTCGCCCTCGTCTCGCCCATGCACGCGTGGGGGCAAGTGCTGTTTTCCGCGCACATGACACAACACGAAATACTCATGCTCGTCGCTGCGCCACTCCTCGTGCTTGGTCGACCACTTATCACATTTCTCTGGGCGCTGCCGTTAGACTGGTCACGCAAACTAGGCAAGTTTGCGAAGATCAACGCGCTCAGTCGCCTCTGGCACACGTTGACGATTCCACTCGTCGCCTGGTTGGTCCATGCCATTGCTTTGTGGATCTGGCACATCCCGGTGCTGTTTGAAGCAGTGCTTCGTTACGAGTGGGTTCACACCGCGCAACACCTCTCATTCTTCATTTCGGCGCTGCTGTTTTGGTGGGCCCTGATACATGGACCACAAGGCGCAATGGGCTACGGCGCCGCCGTGCTCTACCTCTTCACGACCTCGGTTCATAGCGGCGTGCTGGGCGCGCTGATCACTCTCGCCGGCTCCGTTTGGTATCCGTCGTATGTTGGTCTGACAAGTTCGTGGGGACTTACCCCACTCGAAGATCAACAACTCGGCGGTCTGATTATGTGGATACCGGCAGGTCTCGTTTACGTAATCGCCGGACTCGCGTTGTTTGCGGGCTGGTTGCGTGAAGCTGACGTGCGCGCGATGAAGCGGGAGCGTTTGGAGCTGGCTCCATGAAGAAGATTCTGGAGATCGCGCTTGGCATCGTGACGAGCGTTGGTGGCTTTCTTGAGATTGGCTCGATTGCCACCGCAGCACAAGCCGGCAGCGACTTCTCGTTTCAACTGATTTGGGCCATTGTTCTCGGCGGTATCTGCATCATCTTTCTCGTCGAACAAGCCGGACGCTTCGCGGCAGTCAGTGGGCGCACCATTCCCGACGCGATTCGCGAACGTTTTGGCTTCAACTACTTTGCGTTTCTTTATCTGGTGCTGGCGCTCGTTAGTCTGATCGTTCTCGCTGCTGAAATTGGCGGCGTTTGCATCGCGCTCGAACTCGCGACGGACGTCAGTTTTCAGTGGTGGGCCATACCGGTCGCACTTGTCGTCTGGCTCATCATCTGGAAAGGCACATTCGGAGTCATCGAAAAAGGTGTTTCCGTACTCGGATTGGTAACACTGAGCTTCGTCGTGGGCGCGGTCCTGATCAATCCGCCCTGGTCTCAGGTCGCGCAAAGTGCGTTGCCCTCGCTGCCGCAACATAACTCGGTTCACTACTGGTTTATCGCGGTCTCGATTCTCGGCGCCACGATCTCGCCGTATCTCTATTTCTTCTACTCTTCGGGCGCGATTGAAGACGAGTGGAACGAAGGCTACGTCGGCATCAATCGCATCATCGCCACCGGAGGCATGAGTTTCGGTTCAGTGATCTCGATCTCAGTGTTGATACTCGCCGCGATGATCTTCGCGCCGCAGGGCGTGAAGTTCGAACACTACTCGCAACTGCCGGCACTGCTCACGCCGGTTTTTGGATACTGGGGTTACTGGTTCATCGTGGCGTCCATCGGGATCGCATGTCTCGGCGCAGCGATGGAGATCACGCTCGAGATTGCGTATCTCACGGCGCAGGGTTTTGGTTGGAACTGGAGCGAGAACCAGCGACCGCTCGACGAAGCGCGCTTCAGCGCTGCGTACATGATCGCGATTCTTATCGGCATGTTGCCCATTCTCGTTGGCATCGATCCGCTGACGCTGACGATCTTCGGTATGGCGTTGACAGCGGCAACGCTGCCGGTGTCGATCGTGCCGTTTCTCTTCTTGATGAACGACTACAGCTACGTGCGTGTTTATCGTAACGGCTGGTTCTCGAATGCGGTGGTGCTTGTGATCATCGGGCTCGCGTTTGTGTTGGCGGTCGTTGCGATTCCTTTGCAGATCTTTGGAGGCAGCTAATGGATTTGATGCGGGATTGTTTGGATAAGCAACTCGAAGACAGCAATAAACGGCGGATGGGTCGAGTGGATGGAATAATTCTCGAGGTTGAAGACGGTCGCCAGCCGCGTGTTGCTTATATCGAGGTGGGAGTGAAGACCTTGATGAATCGTTTGAGTTCGCGTTTGGGAAGTCTGGCGAGTGAGCCGTATCGCATTGCGTGGGGAAAAGTGAAAGTCGGACTGAATAAAGTCGTGGCGGATGTGGAGGCGGAGAAGACGCCGGCGCTGGAGTGGGAACTGTGGTTGCGCAAGAAAGTGATCGGACGGATTCCGGGGGCATAGATGTCGAAGCGACAGTTACATGTAGAACTACTGTTGGGTGAGAAAGTTTTTGCGCTGAATGGTGTGTCGGTCGGGCGGTTGGAGGAGATCCGTACTGAAGTTAACAGAGGGCACTATTATGTGACGGAGTTTCTCGTGGGAAGTTATGCAGTGCTTGAACGTTTGGCGGCGTGGCGCATTGGGCGCGCGGTGCTGCGTGTTGTCAGAGCGCAGCGGAAAGAGGGCTATCGGATTCGTTGGGATCAATTGGATCTTACTGATCCGCAGCGGTTGAGATTGATGTGCGAGGTTGATGAGTTGATGCCGTTATGAAGGCGCGAGAATATTTCACGCAAAGCGGCAAAGCCGCAAAGGAAAAAGCCGCAAAATTCTTTGCGTCTTTGCACCTTTGCGTGAAATATTCTTTCTTGCTTATTGTCTTTGCGAGTTGCACCCACAAACCCTCAGGTCCGCTCGCATTCGTCACCAACGAACGCGACGGCACGATCACTGTGATCGACACGAAGACAGACACAGTCTACTCAACCATAAAACTCGGCGGACGCCTGCGTGGCATTCGTCTGAGCCCCGACAAGCAAAGGATCTGGGTTGCGATCAGTTACCCGACCAACCAATCCCAGGGCGAAGACAAGATCGCCGAACTCGATCTCAACGGCAACATCGTCGCCAGGTACGAAGCCGGTACCGATCCGGAAAACTTCGTCATTGACGACAACGCCACACGCCTCTACATCGCCAACGAAGACGCCGGCACTGCGTCCATCACCGACGTCAAAGCAAACCGCGTGATCGCGAGCATGCCCGTGGGCCTCGAACCCGAAGGCGCGGCGATGAGTCCCGATGGCCGTTGGGTTTACATCACCTCAGAAAGCAGCAGCAGCGTCAGCGTCATCGACACACGGAGCGGCGAGGTCGTGAAACAGTTTTTGGTGGGCGCGCGCCCTCGTGAAGCCGTCTTCACCGCTGACAGCGCACGTGCCTACATCACGGCAGAAAACGGGAACGTCGTATCCGTCGTCGACACTAAAGATCACTCCGTCGTAAGGACCGTCCAACTGCCGCGCGGCGACGGTCCGGCACAGTTAAAACCGAAAGGCGTTGTCGTTTCACCGGATGGCAAACGTGTCTACGTCGCGACGGGACGCGGAAACAGCGTGGCCGTTATCGATGGCGAACAACTCGCGTTTATCACATTAATCCCGGTCGGCCAGCGACCGTGGGGCATCGCGCTAACCCCTGATGGTCGAAAACTTTACACCGCAAACGGCCTCTCAAATGACGTCACCGTTATCGACACGGGCACAAACAAGGTCGTCGCAACGGTTAAAGCCGGCGACGGTCCGTGGGGCATCGCGCTATAAGCTTTTACGCTATCAAACTTAAATATGGTATAAATTCCTTCCCCTTTACCCCTTTTGTACCCCTAAACAATTTGGCCCCTTAATATTGATCTCCCTGGAGGACTGAGTGATCAAACAGAATCGTCGTAATCGTCCCCGGCCGCTCGACGGTCTGCGAAAGGAACCCACCGGGGTCCCCGGATTTGATGAAATCACCGGCGGCGGCTTGCCCGCCGGCCGCGCCAGTCTCGTTTGCGGCAGCGCCGGCGCCGGCAAGACGCTCTTCGCGATGGAATTCCTCGTACGCGGCGCCACGGTCTACAACGAACCCGGCGTCTTCATGTCGTTTGAAGAAAGCAGCGAGGAACTTGCCACCAACGTCGCCTCGCTCGGATTCGATTTAAACCAGCTCGTAGACGACAAAAAGCTGGTGCTCGACTACGTCTTTATCGAACGTTCGGAGATCGAAGAGACGGGCGAATACGATCTCGAAGGACTGTTTCTACGGCTCGATCACGCCATTAACTCCATCGGTGCAAAGCGCGTCGTCCTCGACACTCTCGAAGCACTCTTTTCCGCATTACCAAACGAAGCAATTATCCGTGCCGAACTGCGGCGACTGTTTCGCTGGTTGAAAGAAAAGGGTGTGACTGCACTAATCACTTCCGAGCGCGGTGAAGGCAGGCTGACTCGTTATGGTCTCGAAGAGTACGTCGCCGATTGTGTGATCCTGCTGGACAATCGCGTGCAAAACCAGATCTCCACGCGGCGCATGCGCATCGTGAAGTATCGCGGCACGTCGCACGGCACCAATGAGTATCCGTTCCTGATTGACGAGAAAGGATTTTCTGTCCTCCCCATCACGTCGCTTGGTTTGTCTCACAAAGCGCCGACCGAGCATGTCTCAACCGGTATCGCACGAATGGATAACATGCTCGATGGCAAGGGACTTTATCGTGGCAGTTCGATCCTGGTTTCGGGCACAGCGGGCACCGGAAAGAGCACCATCGGGGCACACTTCGTCAACGGGGCTTGCAGGCGTGGTGAGCGGGCGCTGTTTTTTGCGTTTGAAGAGTCGCAGGATCAAATCATACGCAACATGCGTTCGATCGGTATCGATCTCGAGAAGTACGTGAAAAAGGGATTGCTGAAGTTTCATAATGCGCGGCCTTCGACCTGGGGATTGGAAGTCCATCTCGCGATGATTCACAAGACCATTTCAGAATTTTCTCCGTCGGTGGTCGTAATCGATCCGATTACAAACTTTCTCGCCGTAGGTGATCGTACGGAGACGAAGGCAATGCTCACGCGGCTAATCGACTTCCTCAAGTCGCGGGAAATTACGGCGATGTTTACGAGTTTGACTTCCGGCGGACACGATCTCGAAGACTCCGAAGTTGACGTGTCGTCGCTGATGGATACGTGGTTGCTCGTGAAAAATATTGAAACGAACGGCGAAAGAAATCGCGGACTATACATTCTGAAAGCCCGTGGAATTGCGCACTCGAACCAGGTGCGTGAATTTTTACTCACGGACAATGGTATTCAACTCGTCGATGCCTACGTCGGTTCTGAGGGAGTGTTGATGGGCTCGGCGCGATCGTCTCAGATCGCCCGCGAGAATGCTGTAGATGCCGACCGCAAATTCGCAATGGAGCGCAAGCAACGAGAACTGCGACGCAAACAGGAACTCTACGAAGCACAACTCATGGCGTTGAAAGGACAATACGAAACGGAACGCGATGCGATTCTGAAAGAGCTCGATGAAGAAAAGCAACGACAACAGGAAGCGGCCGAACAGCGGCTCGCGATTGCTCGCTTGCGACGGGCTGATAATGGAGAAGTTCAACTTGAAGGTAATGGTGCCAGAAAATCTCGGAAAGGAGCTGTTGCCGGATGAAGACCCCCGCAAAGAAGTCGCGTCGATCGACTAACGGGCTATCATCACAGACCGACGGCGATGCTAACCGGTGGAATTTGCGCCTATATGTTGCCGGGCAAACACCACGGTCGCTCACGGCTTTTAAGAATCTGAAGGAGATCTGTGAAGAATATTTGAAGGGACAGTATCACATCGAAGTAGTCGACCTAATGGAGAACCCGACGCTCGCGCGTGGAGATCAGATACTCGCGATTCCAACGCTCGTGCGGAAGTTGCCGCAACCGATCCGAAAGATCATCGGCGATCTCTCCAACACTGAGCGTGTGCTGGTTGGTTTGGATATCCAACCACGTAGTAACTGAAAGCGTGTGTAAATGCCATTAAGACGTGCGAAATACATTTTACGTTTATATGTGACTGGTTCATCCACTCGATCTTTGCGTGCCATCCACAACCTGAAGAAGTTGTGTGATGAGTACTTAGCGGATGACTATGATCTGAAAGTGATCGATATTTATAAGAACCCGGATGCGGCGCGCGAGGAACAAATTATCGCCGCTCCGACCCTGGTTAGACGATTGCCCCAACCACTGCGACGGTTTATCGGGGATCTGTCGAATACAAAGAAGCTCCTGGTCGGGTTGGATATTCACGAGGAAACTAACGATCAACTCGGCGGCACCCATTAGAAACAAATGACAATGGTACGAGAAAGTTCAACACAGGAAGACACTGAAATCGTCGAACTCAGGCGCCGGCTTGAAGAAGCGGAAGAAACTCTGCGCGCGATCCGTGAAGGCGAGGTAGATGCTCTCGTAGTGGATAGTCCACGCGGAGAGATGATCTACACTCTGACCAGCGCCGACTATCCTTACCGTCTCATGATCGATGAGATGAACGAAGGCGCTGTCAGTGTCTCTCCCGACTCGTTGATTCTCTACAGCAATCGTAACTTCGCCGGCATCCTCGGGTTAAACGGGAGCAACGCGAGTGGTATTCCTTTTGGTGACTTCATTGTTCCCGCCCTGCGTGAACAATTTCTTCAGGACCTGGAACAGGCACGTGAACAAAGTATTCGTCGCGAATACACGCTTAGCCCCGGAAATGGCCGCGAAGTTCCCGTGCTCATGTCGTTTGCGAAACTACAGCCGCAGACAAACTCGATCGGTATTGTCGTTACTGATCTAAGCGCGCAAAAAGCACTCGAAGAGAAACTTCGCCAGGCAAAGAATGGACTCGAAGAGCAGGTCGCCGAACGCACGAAGGAGTTGCGTGAAAGTGAGGCACGTCTCTTCGGAATTCTCGAACACAGCGCGGCCGACCTCAAAGCGATGCGACGTCTCAACGAGATCGGAACGCTCTGCGCCAAAGAAGGAGACGACATCGAGGGCTGTTTGAGAGACGTCCTTGGCGTTGCGATCGAGATCAGTGGCGCAGCGAAGGGAAATATTCAATTGCTCGACCGCGAGTCAGGCGCGCTTAGACTTGCAGCGCAGAGTGGTTTCGATCAGCCCTTTGTCGAGTTTTTCGAGAGCGTTAGCGATGACGATACGGCGTGTGGCGTAGCGCTGCGCACTAAGCAGCGCGTGATTATTGAAGACATAACCAAAAGTGAGATCTATGCCGGCCAGGCTTCCTTCGACGCGATGCGTGATGCGGATGTGATGGCCGTGCAATCGTTGCCGTTATTGAGCAGCACCGGCAATGTTCTCGGTATGATTTCTGTTCACTTTGCGCAAACCCACCGGCCAAGCGAACAAGAGATGCGCTTGATCGATCTGTTGGCGCGACAAACCGCCGATTACCTCGAGCGTAAGCGAGTCGAAAAGGAACGCGAACACCTGCTGGCGCGCGAACACGAGCTTCGCCAAACCGCTGAAGAAGCGAACCGTTTGAAAGATGAGTTTCTGGCGATCATGTCGCATGAGTTGCGCAACCCGCTCAACGTGATTCTTGGTTATGCGGAGTTGCTGTTGCGCATGGATGTGATTAAGGAGTCGCCGAATCTTCATCGCATGGCCGACGCGGTAAAGCGAAATGCAGTGGCGCAGTCTAAACTGATTCGCGATCTGCTCGATCTTTCGCGGCTGCGGAGTGGCAAACTCGAGCTCAATCGTGAGACTGTCTCGCCCGTTGTCTCGATCGAAAACGCGATTGAGACTGTACGCCTCGATGCCGATAGCAAAGGCATTGAGATAACGGTGTCGGCCCCGGATGAAATGATGTTTGTGCAGGCGGATCCGGTCAGGCTGGAACAAGTTATCTGGAACCTGCTCAACAACTCGGTGAAGTTTACGCCGCGTGGTGGACGCATCGAAGTTCATTTGGAGGAACGAGACGATGAGATTGTGCTGACAGTCTCTGACAACGGGCAGGGAATCGATGCTTCGTTCCTGCCTCACATATTCGAGATCTTCCGGCAGGCTGATGCGCGCACAAATAGAGCACAGGCGGGCATGGGTATCGGTCTCGCTGTAGTCCAACAACTGGTTGAATTGCACGGCGGTTCAGTCGACGCGTTTTCAGCGGGCACGGGCAAAGGTGCGACGTTCACGATTCGATTGCCGCGCAGTATTGATTCGAAACGGCCGTTGGCGCCTGTGCTCGATCTGGGTAACGGAACGCTGAAGGGATTGGAAGTGCTCGTCGTGGATGATTCAGAAGACACGGCGGAGATGGTCCAACACTTGTTGGAGATCGGCGGGGCAACAGTTTGCGCAGTGACGAGTGGGTCTGAAGCGTTGCGCATCGCGCGCGAAAGAAAGTTTGACGTTGTGTTGTCGGATATATCGATGCCGGAGATGGACGGATTTCAGTTTTTGAGTGAGTTGCGCAAGTTGCCCGGCAAAGAAGATCTGCCGGCAGTTGCGTTAACTGGTTTTGGTCGCCCTGAAGACGTGCAACGCGCTTCCGACGAGGGCTTCTACGCCCACCTCACCAAACCCTTCGACCTCCAAACCCTCGCGCACTTGCTCCAGAAAATACCGCGGATAAACGGAAATTCACGCGGATGAGTCTTCCGGACCACGGATCAATTTGATTGGAACGCTGGTGGCCGTGCGCTCTTTGGGGTAGCGGACGGCATTCTGAACGTACCTCACGCCATCAATCACGTCATCGACTCTCGTGTGTGTGTGGCCGCAGACGTGGACGGTTGAGCCGAGCTGTCTGATTTGACTGTCGAGCCCCGCGCAGACGGAGACGCTGCCGAGCCAATCGATTCTTAGGTACTCTTTCGGTGGCAGCAGGTCTTCTCGCGGCAGGAAATGTGAAAACGTGATGACGGGCGCGTCGTAACTCTTCAGGTGTGGTTCGTTCAGACGGAGAAAGTAATCCGGAAGTGGAGACACATTCGAAGGCCACTTACAGAAGTGAAAATCAGCCCACGCCTGGCGCGCAGTCCTTTCGTTATTCAACTCCGGATCAAACACGCCGTCGTACCACGAGAAAAGCGGCACCACCCAGAAGTCTTTGAAGCGTAACGGAGTCGTGGTTACGTTCAGCTCAGCGCAGAGTTGAAGAACGCGTTGCAGCTTTTCGATTGAGTCGTACCCGACGCCGCCGCGCACCCAGAGTTCGTGATTACCGGGCGTGAAGAGTAAATGACGAAATTTGGAGCGGAGTAGTTGAAGCGTATCGCGGATGATCTCCGGTCGATCCGAGATATCACCCGCGACAATCAATGCATCGTTACGATAGTCGCTGTCCGAGATCTCCTGCAGCCAGCGAAAGTTTTCTTTGTAGTCAGTATGTAAATCCGACGTCGCAAAAAGACGCATGCGACGACTATATCAATCCATCACTTCGCAGCGGTAGTCGTCGATGGAGCGGCAGCTTTCTTCACGTATTTGTCGTACCACGCAAGATAGCGCTCCCAACGATCACGTTGATAACTCGGTCTTTGAATGCCGTGGTTCTCGTTCGGATAGATGATTAGCTGTGTGTCGATGCCCAGGCTACGGAGTGCCTGGTACATCTGCTGACTACCCTGAACGGGAACGTTGAAATCGCGTTCGCCGCCGAGAAAGAGTGTCGGCGTCTGGATTCGATCTGCGTGCAGGAACGGATACGAGATCTTTACATACGTCTCCCACGCTTTTGGATTCCAGGGTGGTCCAATCTCGTAATCGTATTGAATGATGTACTGATCGGTGCCGTAGAACGCGACCGTGAACGCGGTGCCGGCGCCGCTGGTGGCGGCTTTGAAACGATTGTCACTCGCAATCAGGTAGTCAGTCAGAATGCCGCCGTAACTCCAACCGCCGACCCCGAGTCGATCCGGATCAGCGACACCCATCCTGACGACGTGATCGACTCCCGCGAGTAGATCCTGAACTTCGTAGTTGCCCCAGTCCGCAAAAATCGAACGCGAGAACTTTTGCCCGCGACCGGAACTGCCGCGATAGTTTACAGCGAGGACCGCGTAACCGTTGGCCGCAAACACCTGCCGTTCAATGCTGAATGAGTGTTGGTCCTGTCCGTTTGGACCACCGTGAATGCGCAACAGCAGCGGCACTTTTGTGCCTTTGACGTAGCCGACCGGATAGGTCAACAGTCCATTTACCTGCGTGCCGTCTTTGCTCTTGAATCCGACTTCTTCAGTCTCTCCCAGATCGAGTTCAGCCATGAGCGCGTCGTTCTGGTGAGTGAGTTGGCGCAGCGATTTTCCTTCCCAAACGTGGATCTCGTTGGGTTTGTTATCGCCACCCGTTATTACCACCGACTTTCCGGCGACGATGTTCCAGTTGTAGATCACGACCGGCGGAGACAGTAAACGTTGCACTGCGCCACCCGACAGGCTCGCTCTAACGGGATATACGGAGCGATCGTCAGTTACGAGAAACTGAATCGACTTGCCGTCGGGCGTGAAACGAGGTGAAGAAGAGACACCGCGGTCGAGATCCTCAGCGGCTTTAAAGCGGGTCGGCGCGCTGCTGCCGTCCGATGGAACGAGCGAGAGATGGTCCATGTTATAGGCGCCATATTGCCGCTCATCACCTTCGATGAACGCGATCCATTTCGAATCGGGACTCCATTCCGGACGCGCACGACTGGCGCGCGTGTTGTTTGGCGTGAGCTGTTTCTCCACCGCGCCTGGTTGAGCCTGCGCGACATAAAGCTGCACTGACGGATCGCGATCCGGATCGTCCGAGTGATTACTCATGAAGGCGATGCGAGTGCCGTCGGGTGACCAGACGGGTGAGCCCTCGTCCCATTTGCTCTTCGTGAGTCGCTCGAGTTTCTTCGTGGCGATGTCGTAAAGATAGACGTAAGTATGACGGCCGCTTAACAGGTAACCCTGACCATCCTGTTTATATCGATAACGATCGATGACGATCGGCTTAGGGACGCGTGGTGTGGCGCCGGGTTGCGGCGATGGAGCCGCTTCGGCCTCCGGATCGGGATCGCCGACCAGCAGTGCCAGCCGCTTCGAGTCAGGAGACCATTCGTGGCCCTGCAAACGTCCCTTGAGCTCTGTAAGCTGCGTGGCTTCACCGCCATTGCGATCGAGCAGCCAAACCTGATTGCCGCGCGTCTTGCCTGGTCGTGATGAAGTGAACGACAGGTATTTGCCGTCAGGGCTGAAGCGGGGCGAGTTCTCGCTCTCGTTGCTGAAGGTGATTTGTCGATCGTTGCTGCCGTCGATGTTCACCATCCAGATGTGCGAATTGGATTTGTCTTCCTTCGCGTCAGTAGTGCTGACGACGTATGCGACCC
>Ga0307414_10001157_pt1 | contig 13543 bp, 17 predicted proteins | sample DK1Ometagenome_FD_203804 | JGI IMG/M metagenome (GOLD analysis project Ga0307414, IMG submission 203804) | Maize rhizosphere microbial communities from greenhouse at UC Davis, California, United States - DK15-O-3 | ecosystem: Host-associated > Plants > Roots > Rhizosphere > Soil | place: USA... | reverse complement strand
CTCCCTCTTAACGGATCGACCGCTATCATCATGGGAGGCAACAACAAAGGCAAGTCTACTCTGCTGACTACGCTCAAAAACCGGCTCTTAAAAATGAAGCCGGACCACCTGGTACGCCACGGCGAGACCGAAGGTCTGTACGTCATGGAGTTCACCACAGGCGACCGCATCGAGTGGGAGCTGTCCACTAAAACAAAAGCAGGCGAGAAGATGACGCTCATCTCTAAAGACGGCACCAAAACTTCCGCTATCACCGAGATCATCAAATTTTTCGGACCCAGTAACTTCGACATCGATAAGTTTCTGAATGCTACACCTGCAGCGCAGCGTAAGACGCTGGAGACTTTATTAGGTCTGGACTTCACTCAGCTTGACGAAAAATACGTTAAGGCCGTAGAAGAACGGAAAGACGCTAATCGCGACGTAGAGCGCCTGGAGGTGAACTACAAAGGAAAAGTGGTGGATAATGAGCTGCCTTTAGAACCCACTCCTACCGAGGATCTGGAGAAAGAACTTTTAGGCGTTGAAACGCATAACGCATACTACAATCAGCTTGTAGAGAAAGAAACCGAACTACTGGCCAGGCGTAAACAACTGGAGGAAGAACTCGCAAGCGTTAATCATAAACTAGGCCAGCTGGACGAGCAGTTGTCTACTCCTGAATTGCAGCCTAAGAAGCCCGAATATGTAATCGATCTTACCGACAAACTCCATATCCAGAAGCTTAAAAACGCCCGCATCGAAGAGAACAATAAAACCCGTATCGCTCTGGAGGAGCTGGCGAAACTTAAAGATATCGCACACGCCAAAGATATGGCCGTTAAAGATATCGTCGAAGAGAAGGATAAACTGATACGTGCAGCCAACATGCCCGAAGGCTTTGGATTCACCGAAGATGGTATCACCTACAAAGACCTTCCTTTGACCCGTGAGCAACTTTCGTCCTCTGCGATATACATTGCAGCCCTTAAGCTCGCATCGATCAACGTAGGTAACGTAAGGATGCTACATTTCGATGCTTCCTTCCTTGATAAGAACTCACTTAAAGAAGTTTTGGCTTGGGCCGAAACCGAACAGCTCCAAATCCTCATAGAACGTCCGGATTTTGAAGGCGCAGATATACGATATGAAATTATTGAAGAAGATTGGATTAACTCTTAAAAATTAATCGTAAATTAGCATCGCTGTTCGATTATGAAAATACTTAAAAAGATCCCCGCATTCACATTGCCTCTTTGTCACCAAGACAGATCGGACAGCCTTTGGGTTTGCGGGACTTTTTAACTATGACTAAGACTTGCGGAATCTATAAGATTACTTCTCCTTCCGGTAAAATTTACATTGGCCAAAGCGTATACGTAGAAAAACGCTTACGAGTATATAAAAACATGAAAACTGGACGCCAAACCAAGCTTTTACATTCACTATTGAAGTATGGTTTTCAAGCACATACCGTCGAGATTTTACACACTTGTACTCCTGCAGAACTTAACAGCTGGGAAATATATTTCATAGATGTGTACGATTGTTTTAACACAGATCACGGTCTTAATTTAAAAGCAGGAGGGCATTCAGGTGGAACGCTATCTGAAGAATCCAAGAATAAATTGCGAAAACCCAAATCCTCCGAAGCAAAGGAAAAATATAGACGAGCGGCACTAAATAGAGTGGTATCTGTGGAAACAAGAGAGAAACATCGACAACGAATGTTGGGCAACAAACATTTGATCGGGAGGAGATTAACTAAAACTTGGAAACCTATTTACATGAAAGATGGTGAAGGATTGATTCTTATGTTTTTAAGTATAAAAGATTGCCAGGAAGTAGTAAAAGTGCATGAAGACTCTATACGAAAGGCAATCAAATTAAATAGAATGGCTAAAGGTAAATGGTTCTCTTTAGCTCCTTTTAATTAAAGAATAAATAGCCATGCAAAAATTCGAACTAAAGGACGACCATACAGGCGAAGTTCTGGCCACTTTACGAACAACTTCACACGTATTAGAAAATATGGAACTAAAAGAGCAAATTAAAAAACAGGATAAGCCGCCCAGGAAACGTAAAAAACATAAACTGGTGTACCGCACTTCGGAGGACATAAGACTGAAAGGAACTGGTGGCGCATGAACGAACCAGAAATACTAGGAGAACAGCCTTTCTGCGAGCACCTTCACAAACCCAAGAAATCCAAGTGGCAGACGGTGTGGAGTGCGGTACTGTATACGTTAGTAGTAATGGCCTACGTGTTAGCCATAGGAATATTTCTTATAATGTTATTTAGATGGTGATAAATATAGTATCTGACGCTTCCGTAAGTACGCCTCATGCAGGAATTGCGTACTGGATCGACTGTTACCAGTTTGAGTTTCAGTATGCAGCTTATGCCGGTACCAGGAAAATAGCGGCAGCAGAGCTTTACAGTATCAGCCACGCTTTAGAGAGTTTACTAGACAAAGATACCATTCCCATAGAAAAGATAAACATCTACACGGATAGTACGGAAGCCATATATAAAATAAAGAACTGTGTTGGAACAAATGTTCTGTACAACATGATAGACCTAACCGTAAAAAACGGCATGAGATCCCGACAAGTGTTTGATTTATTTTCTATACAACACGTAAAAGCACACACGAAAGGCAACAGTCTTTTGCAACACAAAAACCGCTGGTGTGACATGATGGCCAAGCAACACCGCGTAAGTAAAACTACTTTTAAGGCCGCTATTTTTGACCATTCAGATATATTGTTATGAGAACAGAACAAGAAATAAAAGACGAAATTCAACGATTAACGGATATTCTATATGACGAAGGCAGCGATTTAGATTTGCAAAGTCACGGCGAAATAGATGGGAGAATCTATTCTCTGCAATGGGTAATAGGTACTCCACAAATAGAAACACAAAGAATAAATACCGAATGGCGATGAGAGTAAATTTTAAATATGACGAAAACGGAGATATTAAAGTCGTAGAAGATCCTAACGGCATGTGGGAGTTGGTGCCTTCTCCAAAACCTGCTTTTGATCTTCTCAATCAAAATATTAAAGTGGATAAACTTCCTCCAAACTACGTAGCAGGCGTAGATCCTTACCAGACGCATAAATGCGATTTATGTGATAAAGAATTTAACCACGAACCGCTTCCCGTTACGGATGAAAACTATAACGTAGATGAAGGAATAATTTCCTGCGGATGTCACATTTATACTGGAGAAGATGACTAATAAAGAATACTACGAGAAAAAAGATGGCCTCGGATACGTTATGTATTTGCACGAAAAGTTGGCGAGGTTTAATGCGGGACTTATAGGGCCGCTAACTTGGCAGGAGTTACAAATATTAAAAACCAGAAAACTATGTCGGAAAAAATATTAGTATACGATTTAGAGACTACGGGACCACTATATTACCGTCACGCCATCCACCAATTAGCAGGCATGATCGTGATCGACGGCGTGATAGTCGAGCGCTTTGATCTCAGGATACGTCCGCATGAGAAGGCCGAAATAACAGACAAAACCTTAGAAGTAGGCGGCGTTACACTGGAGCAGATTATGGCCTATCCGCACCGGACAACCCAGTTCAATGCTTTTATCGCCATACTCGAAAAGTACATTGATCCTTACAAGCCGGAAGACAAGTTTTTCTTATTAGGATATAATAATTCGTGGTTTGACAATGAATTCCTACGTAATTTCTTCACACTGGAGAACGACGAAAGTTTCGGCTGCTGGTTCTGGCAGAACACGATTGACGTCATGATTCTGGCCACGTATTATCTGATACCAGACAGACACCGAATGCCTTCGTTTAAGCAAAAGCGCGTAGCTCTATGGCTCGGCATTCCGGTCGATGAGAGCAGACTCCACGACGGTATGTACGATTTGGAGCTGGCATACCAGATATATTTGAAAGTTAAAGGCCCCACAATAGACGATTGGTAGATATGAAAACAGCAGAAACGAAATGGGAATACTGGTCCACTCTTGCTAAACAGTGGCTACCCATAAAGAATCCTTCCAAAGCACATACTTTTAAAACTACACGTAAAATAACTAAATAATATATGCCAGAAACTATTAAAAACGACGAGGTAAACCACCCGTCACACTACACAGATGGTAAGATCGAAGTAATCGATTTTATCGAGGATAAGAAGCTAGGCTTCCATTTAGGTAACACCGTTAAGTACGTATCGCGGGCCGGTAAAAAGAATCCTGAAAAGTATATAGAGGATTTGGAAAAAGGTAAGTGGTATCTTGAACGAAAAATAGAAAAACTTAAAAGCGGTGATATGACCGATTAATAGTAAAAATAACCCTTGTAAATAGTAAGGGTTATTTTGTTATATTTGAGTTCTCTTTTGAAACTCACCCTAAAAAGTCCTTGTCGCCAGATCTGGGCTTTTTCTTTTTACAAAATATTTGTAACTCTTCATCTATCGCCTCGCGCAATTCGTGCCCCATAAATATTACTATGCTTCCAGGTTCTTCTGGCGCGCGGAGAAACAATCTTACCATTTCTTCCGGAACTTCTTCCTCGTCAGTGTAAATGGATAACATAATTAGCGGTGCAACACTAAGCCCTATTTCTTTTGCATCTGGTATGCAAGCTATTAATTCTTTCTTCGTCATAATATTGCGGTATAAAAAAGCCCCGATCATAACGACCGAGGCTTGATTATCTGTGTTACAGGCATTTTCAAGTGCGCCTAGGCAAGCTCATACATTTCTGCCGCTACTTATGCCTTACGACTATTTATTTGTTTCCTGCTCCGTACTTTCTTGCCATTTCAAGGATGCTATTTTCCTCACGGATAACACGGATAAACTTTAAATAGGACTTCCTGCTGTAGCAGCATCTGCAAACGGACTGTCTGGCTGACCGAACACATCTTCGGCGCGTTTACGTGCTCCGCCCAGTGGATCTCCGTCTTTAGTTTTCATCACGTTCTGCAAACTCACTCCGATACCAGCGTTACCAGCGGTGTCGTAAGGATACAGTTGAATGTGAACTCTTCCGTACATGCCAGAGTAAACATCAGTAGGATTAGTAACACGCTCTCTCTTCTCGTTTAGTACACCAGGAGGTTTGTCTTGCGGAGTTTTAGCGTTCAGAACCCAGTGTCCCGCACATTCAGGATTATCCGGGAAGTGGATATCTCCGTCCTTAAGAGATACGTTCATAGTAGCTAACCTGGCTGCACTGAACGAGGCGAAAGGTCTCTTACCTTCCGTTACTCCATTCTGACGAGCAGTGTCTCTTGCTTTAGCCAAAGCTGCTAAGGTGGCAGCATCCGTTTTAGGAATAAGAATCTTCACGCTGTACTGCGGAGTTCCGACATTGTTAATAGCACGAGGCTCCATTAGAGTTACGTAGCTTAAACGGCATTCGCCTGTTACGATTTCATTTGCTTGTAGTGACATACTGTTTTACGATTATATTAGTTATTAAATTTATTGATTATTTCTTAATTATTGTCCTGGTAAAGGAGAAAGTTTTGGTTTAGTAGCCTGTTTAATTCGGATCTTTTCGATAATCTCCGGTTTAAGTATGCGGGCCAGCTCCGTTTCTCCGTCCTGATGCATGTCAAGCCCCGAAGCCAGGCATAGTGCTGCAAGTGTTACCATGACACCACCTACTTCCTGCGAAGGTTCACCGGCAGGTCTGCTGAATACGTAGTCTACAAGTTGAAGCACCTCATCCTTTGTACAACCGAGAGATTGCAGCAGTTCGAGTGATTCTTCCCCAAAGCGGTGGTTACGCTCAGCTACGTCACGTGCTATTTCTCCGCCGAAGCATTCTAGTAACCACGGATCTACTCTTTCTTGGAACGACGAGCTATTTTTCATTCTATTTCTTCTTTAATTTCAACATCTTTAAACACTGCAGCAGCGTTATCAAAATCTTTTCTAGGATCATTCGCCGGTACAAGCGTAGGCTTTCCAGCTGGTTTACGAAGATCAGGTTCTACCAATTCTTTAAACGCTTTGGCGCCTATGTTCTTTGTAAGCGCGGTAATACCAAGTAACTTACGAGGAGTGTAAATTTCATCGGTGTATCCCGCTTCGAGTAACTTCTTTTCGGTATTACTAGCAGAAACAAATACCCGGTCGCTCTTACCTTCCACCAACTTCATTCCTTCCCACTTCTTACCTTTCACGGCTTCAGCCAACATGTACTCTTCGATATCCTTAGCCCAAGCTGCAAGTAAAGAAGCTTTCTTAACAATAGCAGGCAACTCTTCGTCAGTCAGCTGATCGTGTTTCTTTAGCTCGTGTTTGAAAAGATCCAGGTTATAATCTGCCAGTGCTTTGCATTTTACACGTGCCCTGCAGAACTTGCAATGGTTACCTGGTTTATATTCACCTTCTCCGGCGAACGCAAGTTTAGCTTTAGGGCGTAACTCGTCGTTAGCCCACTCCATAAGCTCAGCTACGCTAATCTCCCATTCCGTGTTATTGCTCAGACGAGGCTGAAAGATACCTACGCTTACAGTATCGATGTCGTAGATCCAACCCCACCAGTTCAAAGCGCCCAGAGCATATACTTTAAGCTGCGTATTGTTGACTGCCGAGACAGGCACACCTTTACCGTACTTAAGATCTCTGAACCGCAGATGGTTAGCAGAAGGTCGTACCCGCATATAATCGCCTGTACCGAATCCTTCCGGAACATGAGAAGTAATGTCGAGTCTGGTTTCTACTGCATGTATGTCACCGGGCTGCGAGTCTTCTAAACAATAATCTGCGTACTGCTCAGCATGGGTTAACATTTCCGCGTTGTAGAGTGGGTCTCGCGTTAAGAAATCTAATTCCAAATTAAAGGCCGCTTCTGTTACCATTTGCAGTCTTAACTTGATAATAGCCTCGCCAATAGCATGAGCCAAAGTTCCTTCCTCAGCAAATACGCTTGTAGTGTTTTCAAACTGCTGCTCGAACCTGGCCGAAGGAGTACAAGCCATCCAACGACTTGCGCTGGAGGGTGATAATACGGCATGTGCTGATGCTTCGCCCATTATAGTTTGCAGTTATGAAAGGCGCACAGTGATAGTACGCCTTTCTTGTGAGTAATTGACCTTTCGTCCATCGGACTAAATATAGTCAAGGTCGTTGTAAACAGCTTCGTAGTCTTTCTCCTGGATATCAGAAGGTTTCTCACAAGGCGTACCGTCTGCTTTTTTGAAAGTACCGATCAGCTCCTTCGCTTGTTGTTTTTTGTCGATTAGCGTACCGATCTTTTCCCTTATGGTTTGCAAGGTAATAGACGTTGCTGCAGGAGCCGCTGTTTGAGCTGGCGCAGCAGAAGCAAGCGGATCAGCGACAGGCGCACTTGTTGCTGCAAGCGGGTCTGCACTGGGAGTGCTTGCAGAGGCAAGAGGATCTGCAACAGGCGCAGGAGCTGCTAAAGGATCAGCTACCGGTGCGGCAGTACTTGCAAGCGGATCAGACGTGTTCATCGGAACGACTACTGCTTCTGCAGGTTTCTCAGCCGCAGCTGCTCTGCTTCTTGTTTTGGGTTTCTCCGCTACTGGCGCCGGTGCTGGAGTTTCTACCGTAGAAGGCGTTGCTGTTGTGATAACAGCAGACCCGCTACCTAGTTGAGCGAATGCTTCTCTTGCTTCTTCTATGGAATCAGCTTCGATGTGGATGTTGATTTTGATCATAACGTTTATTTGTTTTCTATTTATATCAATTATTACTTGATTCTACATACATATTCTTGGCCACTCTCGTTGTCTTTTTGAACGCGGAACTTCATACCTTTTTCTTTAATGGTTTCCTTGTTAAAATGTATAGCAGAATAGATGGTAGCAGCAGGCGTATCTCCTAGCGGCAGACACTCTTCTACGGACATCTTCTCCATTCGTTCAAACCATGTTAATTTCACTTCCATGCCGACAAACATAGATAAAAGATTTTAAATAAAAAAAAATAATTTTAAATAGTTTTATGAAAACTTTTTTATATGTTTGTCGTCCACTATGAGTTTAATCGATCACATCAAAGCAGAGATAGCATCCGTAGGTGGCGCAAACCATCTGGCTTTAATCATAGCCAAGGAGAGCCCCGAATGGTTTAATCTGTATTACATTGCGAAATTAAAAGCAAAAATAGTCAACGTAGAGTCTTCCCGGAGACACAGGAAAAAACTCCCAAAACCTCCTAAATCAAAAAGAAATAGAAGATGGAACGTAGATGACGAGGTATTCCTTCGTGCGAACTTTGGAAGGATGAAGACAAACAGACTGGCAAAAATATTAGGCAGAACCACACCGGCTTTGGCCTTAAAGTTTGCGGCGATAGCTACAGAGGAAGAAAAGCAATGGGTGGCTGAAAACGGACTTTATAAATATAAAAGGAACAACACCAGAAAATGAGATCTCTCCACATAGATATAGAATCTTTCAGCCCGGTTCCTATAAAATCAGGAGTTTACCGGTACGCTGAGGAGGCAGAGATCATACTGTTTGCCTATGCCTACGATAACGACCCGGTGAACGTCGTAGATTTGCTTTCAGGTGAAGAGATACCTGATCAGGTAATGTTCGATCTTACCAATCCTAACGTTATAAAAAAAGCGTTCAACGCGGCTTTCGAACGGGCACTCATGCAGGCCTACTTCAATACGAAGCTTCCCGTAGAACAATGGGAGTGCACCCAGGCACGGACCGCTATGTGTGGATTACCGTTGAATCTTGAACAGGCAGCTATGGTGCTGAACCTGCAACAGCAAAAAGAAAAAGGCGGAAAAGCGCTGATAAATTTCTTCTGCATACCGATTAAAAAACCAATAAAAAAGAACGATTTCCGCACCCGCAACTACCCGGAGCACGATCCGGTAAAATGGCAGCAATTTAAAGATTACAACGGCAAGGACGTGGACACAGAACGCGCTGTTTGCCGCGCCCTTAGCTTCTACCAGATCAGTGACTTTGAACACCGGCAATGGTGTCTCGATCAACGTATAAACGAGAAAGGCATATCAATTAACGTTCCCTTCGTGAGAAGCGCTATATCGCTGATTAACTACTACGAAGACAGCTTACTGCAAGAGTTTATGGATATTACTGGTATTGATAAACCCACCAAGTTAGGCCAGTTAAAAAAGTGGCTGTTCGATGAAACTGGCGAAGTAGTAGATAAAATTAATAAAGAAACTATCCCGGATATCATCAAGAACGCTGATAGCGAGCGCGTGCTGCGAGCCATGGAGATCCGAAAAGAATCTTCCAAAACTTCCACCAAAAAATACCCTACTATGATGGCCGCTCTTTGCAGAGATGGCCGTGTACGTGGACTCCACGAATACTACGGAGCGAACCGGACCGGTAGAGCTGCGGGTCGACTATTGCAGCACCAGAATTTACCCCGAGGAAATTATAAAAATATTGAGCCAGTCCGTGATCTGGTAATGAAGAACGATCCCGAATGGCTGGAATTCACTTACGGAGCTATTCCTGATGCACTGTCTTCTTTAATCAGAAGCGCCATTGTGCCCGCTCCGGGTAATAGATTTATCATAAGCGATTTCTCAGCGGTGGAAGCAAGGGGCCTCGCGTGGTTAGCAGGAGAGGAATGGGTACTTGAAGTATTCAGAACGCACGGTAAGATCTACGAAGCTACAGCTTCCAAAATGTTTGGCATACCGATAGAATCAATCACTAAAGATTCTCCGTACAGGCAGAAGGGAAAGGTAGCGGCGCTGGCCCTTGGATATCAAGGGTCCGTTGGTGCACTTGTGAAAATGGGAGCCTTAAGAGAAGGCATTTTGGAGGAAGAGTTAAAGCCTATCGTTAATGGATGGCGAATCGCGAATCCAAAAATAGTTATGTTCTGGAGAGCGTTACAAACAGCTGCGTTATATGCAATCGAAAACGGAGTCAGAACTAAAGTATCCGACATAGAAATTGGCGGCGAATACAGAGCGCCTGATCGCGGAATAGAATTCTACATGAAAGGCCGTTCTTTGTTCCTGAGATTACCTTCCGGGAGAGAGTTGGTGTACGCCAGCGTAGGAATAGAAGAAGGAGAGTTCGGTCCAAAAATTACTTATTGGGGTATTGATCAAACCAAGAAAAAATGGAGTAAATTAGACACCTACGGAGGCAAGTTAGCGGAAAACGTTACACAGGCTCTCTGCCGTGATTTACTGATGAACAGCTTGCAAACCCTGGACCGGGCAGGATATGATATCGTACTCCATGTCCATGATGAGGCCGTGGTGGAGTCTCCGGTCGGGAAAGGATCACTCGAAGAAGTTAACGAATTAATGACGCAACTGCCTGCCTGGGCCTCGGAATTTCCGCTCGACGCCGAAGGCGGTGAAAGTTTTTATTATAAGAAATAAGTGGTAAGTATGAACAAAATATTAGATATCGCCACCGCATCCTCGCGTTCACAGCTTATGTGGGCAAATGAACAATGGTCGTGGGATAAACTCGCCCGAAAGCTATCCGTAACGCACCGTACCGCCGAGTCCTACGATACGTATATGTCTTCTCCTAAACCAAGGCAGGCGGAGATAAAAGATATCGGAGGATTCGTCGGCGGCTATCTTATCGATGGGCACCGTAAAAAAGGCAGTGTTAAATACAGACAACTTCTGACACTGGATATCGATTACGGATACCCGGATCTCTGGGACGATTTTACGATGTTTTATCCTAACTCTGCTTTGGTATACTCTACTCATGCTCACTCAATAATAGCTCCCCGGTTCAGGTTGCTGATCCCTCTGGACAGACCTGTAAACCCGGAGGAATACGAAGCTATCGGAAGAAAAATAGGAGGAGTCATTGGTACGAAACACCTGGACCGCACCACTTTCCAGGCCGAGCGAATGATGTTCTGGCCATCCACTGCCAGAGACGGCGCCTATTACTTTAAAAGACAAGAAGGAGAATGGCTATCGGCTGACGCAGTATTGGCCGAATACAGAGACTGGCGCAACGTCTCAGAGTGGCCTTTGTGTCCTACCGAGACGGATATTATCAAGTCAGATCTTAAAAGGCAGGAAGATCCCACGGAGAAAGAAGGGATGATCGGCGCGTTCTGCAGAACCTATACCATCTCCGCAGCCATCGATGAGTTCCTTCCCGGTGTCTACGTCCACGCAGGAGATGACCGGTTCACCTACTGTGAAGGATCTACAGCAGCCGGAGCAGTGTGTTACGAAGATAAATTCTTATACAGTCACCACTCGACAGATCCCACCAGTGGGCAGTTGGTTAATGCCTTCGATCTGGTCCGCATACATAAATTCGGAGCAGAAGACAAAGATCCGACACTGCCAATAGGTAAACGCCCTTCGTTCAGTCTGATGAACAATCTGGCACGCAGAGACGCTAACGTGATCCGTGAGCTGGGCATATTCAACCTTAATTTACCGGAAGGCTCAGATACAAAATGGCTGGAGCTTCTGGAGGTAGATAAGAAAGGGAATTATCAGCCGACCATTGAAAATTTCCTGCTGATTCTGCGTAACGATCCGAAACTGAAAGGCAAATTCGCCTCCAATGAGTTCGACTATTTGTTGTACATCCGGGGCGAAGTACCATGGAATAATTCTACAAAATTCAGAGAAATAAACGACGACGATGAGGCAGGCTTGCGCCACTACTTTGAAAACGAGTACGGCATGTACCACTCGGCCAAGAGCAGAGACGCGTTTGGCCTGGCCTGTCAGGATAACTCGTTCCATCCGGTGCGCGAGTACCTGGGCACATTAAGCTGGGACGGAATACCTCGATTAGATACACTGTTCATTGATCAGCTCGGAGTAGTGGATACAGCTTACACCAGAGCAGTTACACGCAAGTCTTTAGTAGCTGCGGTGGCCAGAGTAATGAAGCCGGGGATTAAGTTCGACTATATGACCGTTACCATCGGTAACCAGGGAAAAGGTAAGAGTTCTTTGCTTCGTGATTTAGGAGGAGAATGGTTCTCCGATACGCTGGACAGCGTGACCGGAAAAGAAGCTTACATGCAGATACAGGGTGTCTGGATGCTGGAAATGGCGGAGCTTTCCAGTATAAAGAAAGCAGAAGTAGAAACTGTGAAAAAATTCATCAGTGCGCAGAAAGACCGCTACCGCGTACCGTTTGCCAAGCATAACGCCACCTTTCACCGTCAAACTGTTTTCTTCGCTTCGACTAACGAGTTTTCCTTCTTAAAAGATCCCACCGGAAACAGGCGATTCTGGCCTCTGGTAGTTACTCGCAAGTACGAGCCTGGCACTATAAATCCCGATCCGATATGGGCAGAAGCTGTTTACCGGTATGAGCAGGGCGAAGCGCTGTATTTAACCGAGGAGCTGGAAGCTATGGCGGCGAATCAGCAAATGGCTCATACGGAGATAGACGAACGCTCCGGTCTGGTAGAAGGGTTTTTGAGTATGAAGCTTCCTTCGGACTGGGATAAAATGGCGTCCTTCGAGCGCGTATCCTATATCAGTTCGTATTCTGAGGATGACGTGAAACCGGATTACATTACAAGAAACAAAGTATGCGCAGCCGAGATATGGTGCGAGCTGCTTAATAATAAGTTCCCGGATATGACTCCCTATAACACAAAATTTATTCATGCGATTCTTATGAACATGCCCGGATGGGTTCGCGGAGGATCGCACAGTTACAAGAGATACGGTACGCAGCGCAGCTATGTCAGGATCGACAGCATGGAGGAAAAGGTTGCAGCGATAGAAGAGGAGTGGGCTGAGTTATGAGAGTATTAATAGCATGTGAAGAGAGCCAAGCTGTAACAAAAGAGTTTCGTAGGCTCGGGTATGAAGCGTATTCGTGCGACCTTCTACCTTGCTCGGGCGGCCATCCTGAATGGCATTTTCAAGAAGACGTATTTGAAGTACTCAAACAAAAATGGGATGTGGTGATCTCTTTTCCGCCGTGTACGCACTTAACGGTCTCCGGGGCAAAGCATTTTGAGAAGAAAAGAGCAAACGGGATGCAGGAAGAAGGTATACGTTTCTTTTTTGAAATGTGGAAAGTAAGTGATTGCACTGAAAACCCTATAGGGATTTTAAATGGTGGTCAGTACATTAAACAATGGTTTCCGAAAATACATGCTGAAATGGTGCAGGCCGGTTTTCCTTTTAAACCCCATCAAGTCATACAACCGTGGCAATTCGGTGACGAAGCACAAAAATCCACTTGCTTATGGTTGAAGAATTTACCTGTATTACAACACACAAAAATAGTAGCTAAAGGTGATTTTTATGTTTCTCCGCAAGGTAAAAAATTACCCGCTTGGTACGGAGACGCTGTCGGGAAAGACGGTAAAAAGTTGGCTTACAACGGCCAGGAAATTAAAAAAGTTAGATCCAAAACTTTTCCCGGTATCGCCAAAGCGATGGCAGAGCAGTGGAGTGATTATATTTGGATAAACTCATGATGGGACCAGAAGCAAAATTAGAAAAGAAGTTCAAAGACAAAGTGAAGAAAGTTGGTGCCATATCTTTCAAGTTCGTCTCTCCCGGTCATTCCGGTGCGACCGACAGGCTGGTATTGATACCAGGCGGGGCA
>Ga0307414_10001155_pt1 | contig 13549 bp, 14 predicted proteins | sample DK1Ometagenome_FD_203804 | JGI IMG/M metagenome (GOLD analysis project Ga0307414, IMG submission 203804) | Maize rhizosphere microbial communities from greenhouse at UC Davis, California, United States - DK15-O-3 | ecosystem: Host-associated > Plants > Roots > Rhizosphere > Soil | place: USA... | reverse complement strand
CGAAGTTCAAGCCCGGCAAGGGCCTGAAGGACGCGATCAACGCCTAAGACTGCTTTTAGGCGTATGTTCTGTGAGGTCCCGAGCGCTTTGCGTCGGGACCTTTTCATTTGGCGGTTGACGATTGCGGGCAAGCGCCCTAATCAGAGCGCCATTCGCGGAGCCAAATGGTTCGGCGGGCGATTAGCTCAGTTGGTAGAGCGCCTCGTTTACACCGAGGATGTCGGCGGTTCGAGTCCGTCATCGCCCACCATTTCCCGTCGCCGTAATCACCACATCTTCAGAAACGACATCAAGCATCGAGCGTTTACGCTTGTGGCTAAAGAGTTTTCCACAACCGTGAACCCATTGTGAAAAATCTCGCGCGAATGACGAAGAGGGTGCTTGACTTAGGTGGGGGTGCCCGATACATCGACCACACGTTGCGCAGACGAGTTGAGTTTGCCGCTGCGGGAGTAGCTCAGTTGGTTAGAGCGCCGGCCTGTCACGCCGGAGGTCGCGGGTTCGAGCCCCGTCTCTCGCGCCATTCTTTTCAATGACTTGAGAGGATTGGCGGGATCGAGTGTCAACTCTCCCTTCTAACTATTTTCATTTTTTCTGGCTCTGTTTTTCGCTCAGAAGTCTGCGCACTATCCTGAGCGCTCCATCAGTTGCCTGAATCGCCGCCCGGTTGCCATTCGTCTAAAGCAGTGTCCGGGAGAGCCCAGACTCCGCGCGGAAGGACTTGAATGCCTCAAGCGAGCGGATGGAGTGGCCGTCGTCGATGGATGCCAGGTCGAGTATGATGGTGTTGGCGATGGTCATCGGCACCACAAGCGATTGGGACTCGCCCGCGGCACCGCGCGACACCGCGATGTGTTGATCGGGCGCTGGGTCGATGCGAGCGCCGCGCAGATCGGTGATTGCCAAGGTCGTGGCACCACGGTCGCGGGCAATGGCGCGCACCTCGTTCATCACCGGGACGGCCCGCCGGAAAGCCAGAAGCCAAAGAACGTCCTCGCCCGACATCTGCGCCAACGCCTCGGGCAATTGATGCATCTGGCGCGCCAGGTCAACCGCCGCATAGCCGGAGCGATTTAGCCGGAGGGCGATGAGACCGGCCAGCGCGCCGAAATGGCCACGCCCAAACACAAGGACTTTCCGGCTCTTGCGGATGGCCTGGGCGAAGCTGCGGATTTGCGCGTCGGTGACGGAGGAGCGCACCTGCTCAAGCGCGGCAATCTCGCTGTTGAGCACGGAAGAGAGCACGCTGCCTTCCTGGGCTTTGACCAGCCGAGCCGCCATGCGGGCGGCCGGGCTCTCGAAATCGCCCATTCCATCCATCAGGCTCGACTGGATAAAGCTGCGGAACTCGGGATAGCCCGAAAACCCCAAGCGGCGCGCCAGGCGAACGGCCGAGGCAGGATGGACACCGGCGCGCGAAGATACCACAGCGCCATTCTCGATTGCCGCCCGAACCGGATCCCGCGTCAGGACCTCAAGCAGGCGCTCGTCCGCCGGGGTCAGTCGGGTCGCGTTACGGGCTATGAGTTCCTGTAGGGCCTGGGAGACGGCATCTTTGGTATCGATCACGGCGCGTCCAAATTTGTCGCAGGGTAGGGGGATACTTCCCTGATCTGCCCACCGAGATCAACGCGCATGCCGCTGTCGTCGAACACCAGTGCCCGGGAAAGGTCGTAGCTTACCCAGAGATTGCTGTTGGCGGGCGGCAAGTCGGCGCGGGCACAGTTGAGCGTCAGTCGTCCGGCGGTGCTGTCGCAGTGAAGGATCATTGTGGCGCCGGTCATTTCAGAGAGCATCATGCGCACGGGCAGCCCGGCTCCGGATGGCGTACCTGCATGTATGGTCAGGTGCTCGGGACGCAAGCCAAGTGTCAGATTGGAATCGCCGGTAAAGCCGGGAACCGATCGGGCCGGCAGAAAATTCATGGGCGGCGCGCCCAAGAAGCCGGCGATGAAGCGGTGCGCGGGCCGGTCGTAAATGGCTTCCGGCGTATCGAACTGGAGCAGATGCCCGTCCTTCATCACCGCGATTCTATCGGCGAGCGATAGGGCCTCGGTCTGGTCGTGGGTGACATAGACGATGGTTGCACCAAGCTGGCGGTGCAGCTCCTTGATCTCGGTGCGCATGGCGATGCGCAGCGCATTGTCGAGGTTAGACAGCGGCTCATCCATGAGGAAGATGGAGGCGTCGCGGGCCATTGCGCGGCCCATAGCGACGCGCTGGCGCTGGCCGCCGGAAAGAGCTGCAGGCTTGCGATCGAGGTACGGATCGAGCTGTAGGGTCTGGGCCACGTTTTCGGCCCGGGCATTACGCTCGTGCCTGGGTATCCCGCGCAGTTCGGGGCCAAAGGCGATGTTTTCGCGCACGCTCATATGCGGGTAAAGCGCGTAGTTCTGGAAGATCATGGCTATGTCACGATCCTGCGGCGGCAGGTCGTTGGCGCGGGCGCCGCCAATATGGATGTCGCCGCCATTCGCATGTTCGAGCCCGGCGATCAGGCGCAGCAGCGTGGACTTGCCGCAGCCCGAGGGGCCGACGATGACGATGAACTCGCCGGCCTCGATGTCCATGGAAAGACCATGCAGTACCGGAGCGCCATTGGCGTAGCTCTTGCGAATATCCTTGAGTTCTATCGCACTCATACCGGGCGCTCTTCGGTAATGCGGTTGCGAATGGCGATGGCCAGGGTCGGGCGGTCAGTGGTGAACACCTTAACCCCCATGGCCAGCGCTTTTTCGATCTGCGGCGTGGTATGAGCGGCCCAGCAGCCAAACTGGATGCCTGCGGCGCTGAAAGCGGCCATCAGCTCGGCATCCGCATCATCGATATTGATCCCAATCTCGTCGATCCCGCGGGCGCTCAGGAGTTCGGCCACCGCAGTGAGGCCGAGCTGGCGCAGCACCGGCGGGCTGACAAGCCAAAGGCGCGGACGGGTGCTTGCGGCGCCCAGTTCCTCCAGGGTTTCGAGAAGAAAGGAAGAGAAAGTGGTGCGGGCGAGCATGCCTTCCCGTTCCAGCGTCGCGATCACGCCGGGAACGAAATCGCGATAGGCGCGGCCGTTAGAGCCCGGCTTGATCTCGCAGCGAAATTCCACGGAGGACGGCGCATAGATGGCGCAGAGCTCCGTCAAAGACAACGGATGCTCCCCAGCGCTGTAGTTGATCACCGCCCGCCGCACGTCTGCTTCCGACAATTCGGCGATGGCGCCGGCAGTATCAGTGGTGCGATCGAGGGTGGCGTCATGGTGCACCATGATGGCGCCGTCACGGGTGGGGTGTAGATCGAACTCGACTTCGTCCAGGGGCATGCGGGCAGTGGCGCGAAATCCGGTGGGTGTGCTGTCGCCGAATTCAAGTGTGCCGCCGCGATGCGATGCGATGCGTGTCATCGTCTGTTGTCCTTGTTGTCGTGTCATTTGACGGCACCCATGGTGATGCCACGTACCAGGTGCCGCTCGACAAAGAAGAAGCCGAGGAGCACGGGCAGGATGGTGATGGTGGAGGCGGCCATAACCAGCGGCCAGTCGATCAGGCCCTCACCGGGATTGACGCTATAGAGCCGGGCGAGGCCGAGCTGGAGAGTATAGAGATCCTCTTTGCCAACGGCGACCAGGGGCCAGATGTAGTTGTTCCATTCGGCCAGGAAGATGTAGAGGCCCATTGAGGAGATCGCCGGGCGCGAGATCGGCACGATGACACGCCAGAGAACCTGCAGGGGACGGGCGCCATCCATATAGGCCGCTTCGTCGAGTGCCTTCGGAATGCCGCGAATGTATTGGCGCAGGAAAAACGCTGCAAAGCCGTTGGAGATCGCGGGCAGGATCAACCCGGCATAGCTGTCGAGCAGGCCGGCCTTGGCGAGGGTCAGATAGTTCGGGATCAGAGTGATGTGGCTAGGGATCATCAGCGTCGCCACGGTGACGCCGAACAGGAGATCACGGCCGCGGAAGTCAAAGCGCGCAAAGGCGAAGGCGGCCGTGGTGGAGACGACAAGTCCCGCAATTGTAACGACGCCCGAAACGAACAGGCTATTGAAGAGGTAGCGGGCGAAGTTGAACTGGCCGATCGCTGTGGCGTAGTTGCTCAGGGTAAAGTCGAAGCCGCCCGTATAGTAGGAATGAGCCGTCTGGAACGACATCCAGATGGAATAGAGCACAGGCGACAGAAAGACGAGACCGCCCAGAAGTGCGAGGGCGCTGAGCGCTTTTTCCTTAGGCTTCATAGTGCACCTTTGCGCCCAGCACGCGTGACTTGACCAAGGCGAGCCCGATCAGCAGCACGAACAGGATGACTGCCAGAGCCGAGCCGGTGCCGATGTCGAAGAGGACAAAGCCGGTGCGGTACAGCAGGTGAACCAGCATATCAGTGGCGCCCGCGGGCCCGCCGCGAGTCATGACATTGATGATGGTGAAGACCTGGAATGCCTCGATGACCGAAATCACCAGCAGGAAATAGGTGGTTGGCATGATCAGCGGCACGGTAACACGGCGGAACACCTGCCAGCGGCGCCCGCCATCCATGGAGGCGGCGTCATAGAGCTCCTGCGGCACGGCCTGCAGTCCCGCAATATAAATGATGACGTCGTAGCCGAGTTGCTTCCAGGTGTTGATCAAGATCAGGACCAGCAGAGCGATCTGGGGATCCTGCAGCCACGGGACCTTCCCGAGACCCAGTCCGGTCAGCGCGGCGTTGGCCAAGCCATAGTCGGTAGAAAATACCCAGGAGAAAACCACCGCGATGGAAACCGTTGAGGTGATGGTTGGCAGGAACAGGGCGCCGCGCAGGATGCGTGAGCTGAAGATCTCACGCTTTAGATAGCTGGCGATCGCCAGGGCAAGTGCCAGGCGAAGCGGCACCGAGATAGCGGCAAAGACGGCGGTAACGCTCAGTGAATGCCAGAAATCGTCGGACGCGAAGAGGCGCGCATAGTTGTCGAAGCCGACAAACGGCTTCTCAGGCGACATGAAGTTCCAGGAACGGAAGCTGAGGTCGACGCTGGAGATGATCGGCAGGTAGGTGAACACCGCGATGAAGGCAATCAGCGGCGCGGCGAGCAAATAGGGCGTGAGCTTTGGCATGAGCATTGGCACCGTTGGGGCAGCGGACCTGGGGAGCCCGCTGCCTTGGTCAGGGAGCTTAGTTGCTGGTGCGGGCTTCTTCGGCGCGCGTTTCCTCGGCAAACTGAATCAGGGTCTCTTCCACCGGACGCTGACCCAAAGCCATGGCCTGCCACATGTCGTACTCGTTGGTGCGCATCCAGGTCACGACCGGGGTGCGGGCGCGGCCATGGGCGTTGGGCAGGGAGTTGATGGCGACGTCAATGCCGGGTTGGCTGGCCAGGGCCTCGGCGGCAACGGGCTGCTCGGCCGAATTGCGGTTGATCGGCAGATAGCCGGTGGCAGCGAACCAGATGGCATTGGCCTCCGCGGATGCGGCGTAGCTCACGAAATCATAGGCCGCGTCCTGCGCCTCTTGCGGGGAGTTGGCGAGGATGCCGATGCCGGCGCCGCCGATCGGCACTGCGCAACCATCATTGCAGGGCATGGGCAGCACGCCCAAATCTTCGCCCAAGGCATCCCTGGCGCCGACATAGTTGCCGGTGGAGTTCATCATGATGCCGACCTTGCCGGCCAGGAACGCGTCGCGGCCGTTATCTTCCTCGGTCACGCCGTCGGCCGAAGCAAGCTGGCGGTCGTGCACCAGCGAAGCCATCCATTCATAGGCTTCGATGGTCTTGGGATCGTCGAGCAAGATCTCGCCCGTGGTGGCGTCGATCAGGTCACTACCATTGGCCATCACCAGACCCCAGCGGGCAAATTGGCCAGGGGCTGCAATGCCCGTTATGCCCTCCGACGCCAAGGCGTCGGAGACGGTCTGGGCAGCATCGGCGATCTGCTCGAAGGTGGACAGATCGGGTTCGCCCTCGATGCCGGCGCGGGCGAAGATGTCCTTGTTGTAGTAGAGGACGGGGGTCGAGGAGTTGAAGGGGACGATATAGTTCTTGTCACCGATGACGCCGATCTGGCGGGCATAATCGTAGAGCTCATCCTTGAGCGGATCTGCGTCGAAATAGGGGGTGAGGTCGGCCAAAACGCCGCCATCGGCGAACAGGCCATAGCGGGTTACTTCAAGGATTACCGCGTCGGGCGCCCGGTTGGCCGGAATGGCCGCCTGCAGGCGTGCGACGATATCGTTGTAGTTGCCGACATATTCCGCCTGAACGTCCACTTCGGGATTGGCGGCTTCGTATTTGCCGATGATTTCTTCGAGGGCTTCACCGGACTTGTTATTGAAGCTGTGCCAGAAGGTGACGGTGGTCTGTGCCTGTGCGGCAGAAGCGGAAACGGCCAAAGCCAGGACGCTGGCTGCAATCAAGACGTGCAATTTGCGTGACATGTTGTTCTCCCTGCAATTGGAATTGCATTGCAGGGAGTGATCTAATCGGCGAGTCCAACGCTTTGCTGACGTTTATGCGAAAGTTTCATGACCACGGAAGCGGTGCATATCGACAGTCGCCGGATGTGTTATTGAGGATATCTCAGGCGAGTTGCTGAAGCGCCGATACGACCAGTCGATGATCCTCTACGTCAGGCAGGCCACTGACAGCGACGGCGCCAACTACCCCTACATCACGCACAAAGATCGGCACGCCGCCGCCACTGGCTGCAAAATCGCGTTCAGGGAGCCGGTAGCGGGCATGGAAATTGACGTCCTTGCTCTCGCACAACAATCGCATATAGAGCGAACTCTGATGAAACCGCAGGGCAACGGCGCGCTTGCGGCGGAGCCAATCGGCATTGTCCGGAGTGGCGCCTGGCATCAACGCCAGAAAAACTGGCGTGGCGCCATGCGATATTTCGATCCCGATTGGCAGATTGCGCTCGGACGCTGCTGCCTGGATCGCAGCGCCGATTTGCCAAGCGACGGCATAGTCAAAACGCTTGAGCACCAGCGCCGCTTGTTCCGTCAGCAAAGTTTCCATGGTTGGTGGATTGATCAAGGGCGACGCTCCTCAGGCTCATCAAGTAGGTTGGAGTTGGACCGCCCCGGCTCAGGCGATGGAGTAACCGCCATCCACCACAAGGGTGGAACCGGTCACAAACGAGGCTGCTGGCGAGCAGAGATAGAGCACCGCATTCGCGACCTCCTCCGGGCGGCCCCACCGCTTGAGCGGGGTGCGCGACAATATCGGGTCGGCACGGCTCGGATCATCCCGCAACGGTTGCGTCAGAGGCGTTGCAATCCAGCCAGGAGCCACCGCGTTGACCCGGATGGACTGGTCCGCAAACGCTATCGCCAGCGATTTGGTGAGTTGGGCGACCCCGCCTTTGCTTGCCGAATAGGCCGGCACCAGCCCACCGCCGAAAAACGACAGCATGGACGCCAGATTGACGATGCTCCCTTGAGCCGCAGCCAGCAACGGCCGAGCGGCGGCGCACATGCGCATGGTGCCATTCAGATTAACGTCGAGCACCTGCTCGAACACGGCAGGATCGAGTTCATCCCCGCGCCGGATCATGCCTGCGCAGTTGACCAGAATGTCCAGATTGCCAAGGCGCGAGATCGTCGCGTCAATTGCAACAGGATCTCGCACGTCCAGCACGCCAAGGTCGGCCGTGGCAAAATCGGCATCACCCGCGAGCGTGTCGATCTCTGCTTGGCTTATGCCCGTGGCTGTCACGCCCGCGCCCGCCCGAAGGAATGCCCGCGACACTGCGGCGCCAATGCCCGAGGTGCCGCCTGTGACCAGAACCTGCTTGCCGCCATACCAGCCGCTGGCCCAGCTGTAGTCCAGCTGCTCAGCGGATGAACTGGTCGACATAGTCTGCTCCCAGGCCGACCTTCTCGTAATGAGTGCGGCACATATCGATCTTGGTGAAGACGTCTTCGTAGCCGGCGTGCTGGTTGTTCTCGTCCAAATACACCATCGACCCGGTGATGTTGAAGAACGTGATCATCTCGCTAACGTCTTCGGGCACCATCAGGGTGTGGATCTCCCCGGGCGGCTCGAACACATACGAGCCGGTCTCTGCCACCCAGTCGTGCTCAAGATAATACCAGCGGCCCTTGATGACGTAACCATGGACCGGATTGGGGTGCAGGTGCCGCGACAGCACGCCCGAGCGACGAACGCGCAGCAGATTGCACCATTGGCCAACCAAGGTGTTGAGCATCAGCGGGCGGAACCACACGCCCTCCGCCTGGGGCACCCAAACACGCTCATCGTCGGGCACCGCCTGCACCGCGATTTCAGTAGGCGCGAGCGGATGGGCCGAACCGGCCATATTCTTGTACATGACTATCCCTCCTAAGGCTGGAGCGGGTTCGCCGCGCGCCAGGCCTGATATTCCGGCTCCACCTCAGCCGTCAGCGGGTAGTATTTGCGCAAATCCGCCCCCTGCGATAGGCGCAGCCGTGCAAACTCTTCCCACTCGGCATGCTTGCTGGCTTCCTCGATCAGCTTTTCAGCCATGGCAACCGGCACGACAACAACGCCGTCGTCGTCAGCCACGATGATGTCGCCCGGCATGACCAGCGCGCCGCCACAGGCGACGGGAACATTGACGGCAAAAGGAATGAGATTGGTCTGCGCATGGTAGTTGGGCGTCACGCCCTTGACCCAGATACCCAGATCCAATTCCGCGGCCTTGGCCGAATCCCGGATGCAACCATCCACAACAATGCCCGAGCCGCCGCGGCCGGCCAGATAGGTCAGCATCATCTCGCCGAAGATGCCGCTGGCCATGTCGCCGCGAGCATCAACCACCACCATGTCGCCCGCCTGAGCCGGATAAAGCACATGGCGATGCAACTGGCGCTCCGGATTGTCGTACTCGTTGGACCCGTAGAGGTCTTCGCGTTTGGGCATCATCTGCAGGGTCAGCGCGGGACCCGCTACCGAGCGGCCGGTTTTCAGCGGGCGCGGCCCGTGGATTTGCGCATCGCGAATGCCCATCAGGCTAAGCTCGCTGCTTGCCGTAGCGGTGCCGATCTTGGCCAATGCGTCGCATTGCGCGCGCGGTGGGCGGGAAATGTCCTGGATGTCTTCTGGTGATTGCATTGTGAATGCCCTTGGTCGAATGGAATGGCAGCGACCGGGCCGTAACCGGTCGCTATGCGTCTTGTCGTCTCGATTGAAGCCGCACGAGCGCTGGCTGGCGGATTGAATCCGTTCAGGCGTGCTGAATGCGCTGACCTGACTTGCTATCGAACAGGTGGATCCGGTCATGGTCTGGCTTTACGCGCAGCTTCTCGCCGGGAAGACCTGTGATGCGCTCGCGGAACACCCCGACCACCTCGTGCCCGGCAAAGCGCATGGCGACCTGCGTCTCGGAGCCTGTTGGCTCCACGGTGATGATCTCGGCGTCGATACCCTCGGCATCGAGCACGAAGTGTTCTGGACGAACGCCCAGGCTCACGGCTCGGCCATCCTCACCCGCGGGCGCATAGGGCAATTCGATCGCTGTTCCGTCTGCGGCAACGAAGCGGCCGCCGACCAGCTTGCCGCCAAGGATGTTCATCGATGGCGAGCCGATAAAGGCCGCCACAAACAGATTGTTCGGATAGTCGTAGAGTTCGAGCGGCGTGCCGATCTGCTCGACGATCCCGTCATGCATCACCACTATCCGGTCGGCCATGGTCATGGCTTCGATCTGATCGTGTGTGACATAGACCGTGGTGGTCTTGAGGCGCTGGTGGTTTTGCTTGATTTCGGAGCGCATCTGGACGCGCAGCTTGGCATCGAGGTTCGACAGTGGTTCGTCGAACAGGAACACTTTTGGATTGCGCACCATGGCGCGGCCCATGGCGACGCGCTGACGCTGGCCGCCGGAGAGCTGGCGCGGATAGCGCTCCAGATAGGGGTCAAGGCCGAGCATCTGCGCGGCCACCGTAACGCGGCGCTTGATTTCCTCCTTGGGTGCCCGCGCGAGCTTGAGCGAAAAGCCCATGTTCTGTGCCACGGTCATGTGGGGATAGAGCGCGTAGCTCTGGAACACCATCGCGATATCGCGTTCCTTGGGGGGCAGGGCATTGACCACCTTGCCATCGATGGCAATCTCGCCACCGGAAATTTCCTCTAGCCCTGCCAGCATGCGCAGCAGCGTGGACTTGCCGCAGCCCGAAGGCCCGACCAGCACCACGAACTCGCCATCGGCGATGTCGACGGATACGCCGTGCAGGATCTCTACCGAACCGTAGGATTTGCGGGCGTCGCGAATTGAAACTGAACCCATGAAAAGAAACCTTTCTCGAGCGAACCCGTCAGTCGTCCCAGCGGGGAGACTTGGCCGGATTGATGTGGCGATAACCGCGATCGAGCCGGCGGATCTGGTCCATGTGCTCGGGCGTCAGGATGATGGTGGTGGCGTCCCAATTGTTTTGCAGATTGGTACGGCTGGCCGAGGCGGGGATCACGATGTGTCCCTCGGCCATCAGAAATGCCAGGGCCACGGCAGCGGGCCCGGTGCCGAGTTCTTCGGCGATGCGCATCAGCACGGGATCGGTGGCGACCTGCCCCTTGACCAGCGGCTGGTAAGCGGTGAGCTGCAAGCCGCTTCCACGCGCGAAATCGCGCAGCTTGGGCACCTGCAGCCACGGGTGGATTTCCACCTGGTTGGTGGCCAGGGCCTGGGCGTCGAGCAGGGCCTGGGCCCGCTCCAGCAGCGCGATGGTGAAGTTGGACACCCCGATCAGCCGGGCGTAACCAGCTTCGCGCGCCTGGCCGAGCGCTTCCATATAGCTCTCCAACGGCACGACTTCTTGCGGCACCGGCCAATGGATCAGCAGCAGGTCCACCTGGTCGACGCCGATGGTGTCGAGGCTCTTGCGCACGCTGGCCATGAAATCGGCAGGTGCCAGATTGGTATCGGCAACTTTGGTGGTGATGAACACCGCATCACGGCCAAGGCCCGAGCGGCGCACCGCTTCGCCTACTGTGGCTTCGGTATCGTAGCTCTGGGCAGTATCGAGGTGGCGGTAGCCGATCTCGAGCGCTGTGGAGATTGCGTCCACTCCTTGCGGTCCTGTGCGGCCATAAGTGCCAAGGCCGAGGGGCGGGATGAGTGTCGAGGATGCCATGAACAAGGCCCTTTCGAAGTAGACGGGACTAGCCCTTGGTGGCGCCGGCCGTCATGCCGCCTACGAACAGGCGCTGCATGGACAGGAACAGAATGGCGATGGGAAGGGTCATCACCATGGAAGCCGCCATTACGGCGCCCCAGTCGGTGTTGAACTCCGTGGAGAATTCCGCCAGCCCGATCGGCAATGTCTTGACCGAAGAATCGGTGGCGAAGCACAGCGCGAAGATGAACTCGTTCCAGGTGGTCACGAACGCATAGACCAGCACGGAAACGAGGCCCGGAACGGAGAGCGGCAGGGTAATGCGGAACAGCACGCCGATGCGGCTTGCGCCATCGATGATCGCGGCTTCCTCAAGCTCCACCGGAATGGCCTTGAAATAGCTGGTCAGCATCCAGACCGACAGCGGCAGGGTCAGGATCATGTAGACCAGGATCAAACCCCAATAGGTGTTCACCAGCCCCAGCACCCGCAGGGTGATGAACAGGGGCACGATGATCGCGGCGGTCGGCAGCAATTGACCGACGAGCACGAAGGACTGCAGGATCGGCTTGCCGCGGAAGTTGAAGCGCGCAAAGCCGTAGGAGGCAAAGATCGCCAGGATCAGCGCCAGCACGGTTGAGCCCACCGACACCACCACGCTGTTCAGGAAATAGCGCGGGATATTGGATTCAAACAGCACCTTTTGGTAGTTGTCGAGCGTCGGCATGGTCGGCCACCAGATCGGTGGGATGGTGTAAAGCTCGCGCAGGGTCTTGATGGATGACAGGCCCATCCACCAGAACGGAAACAGGCACACGAACACCAGCAACAGGGAGCCGATGATGATCAGCGGCATCGGCAAGCCCGTGCGCTTGAGCTGAGCGGGGGCGGAAACGACAGTGCTCATCGAGCTTCTCCAGCATTGGAGGCAAGGGTGCGGATGTAGACAAAGACCACGACGATCGCGACCGCGAAGAACATCACCGACAGCGCCGCCGCCTGGTTGAACTGCACGCTTTCAAAGGCCGTCCGGAAAATCTGAATTGGCGTGATCAGGGTGCGGTTCGCAGGACCGCCGCGGGTGATGGCGTAGATGATGGTGATGTGGTTGAGCGCCCAGATCACCAGCAGCAGCGTCACTGCGATGATCACCGGCCGCACTTGCGGCAGCATCACGTACCAAACCTCTTCCCAGAAGCTGGCGCCATCGATGCGCGCGGCTTCATAAAGATCGTTGGGAATGGACTGCAGGCCCGCCAGCACCATGATGGCTACAAACGGGAACATCTTCCAGATATTGATGGCGATCATCACCGGCAGCACTGTGCTGCCATTGGTTAGCCAGCCGACGGGCTCCGGGACGATGCCGGGCGCGGTCAGCATGTAATTGATGATGCCGAATTCGGTATGGAGCATCCAGGCCCAGGTCGTGGCGGCAACGATGCCCGGCACCACCCAGGGGATCAGCGTCACTGAGCGCACAATGGCCCGGCCGCGGAAATTCTGGTTCAGCAGGATGGCGGCAAGCACCCCCAGGATCACTTGGAAGACAATCGAGCCAAACACCCACCAGAGGGTATTCACGAAAGCTGTCGGAGTAGCGCGGGCGCCCAGGATGCGCGCGAAGTTCTCGACCCCGACATAGTTGCCCTGGTTGTCGGTGACGCTGAGCAAGCCCGTATAAGCTACTGGATAGGCAATCAGCAGGCCCAGCACCAAAAGGGCGGGCAGAACAAATAAATAGCCTGTGGATTGTCGATGCATGGCGACCACCAAAAGAAGGAGAAGCAACGCCCCGGCCACACATGGCGGCCGGGGCGCAGGGAGGGAGCGGGCTAGAGCAGGGCTTCGATTTCGTCAGCAGCGCCATCCATGGCGGTCTGCACGTCCTCGTCGCCCAGCAGGATGCGCTGGATGCCGTCGAAATAGGCCTGGCTGATCTGGACCCAACGCGGATGCGCCGGCACCGGGCGGCCAAAGGGCAGCATTTCCTTGAAGACCTGCAGGATCGGGTCCTGGAAGCGTTCGGCTTCCATGGCTGAGACGCGGGCCGGGAAGGTGTCGGTCAGGACGGCCTGGCTATCGGCTTCACCGAGGAAACCGATAAAGGTCTTGGCTTCTTCCGGGTTCTTGGCATCGGTAGGAACCACAAGGCTCCAACCGCCCAGGATCGCGGCAGTGTCGGCGCCTTCGGGATGTGGAATGGCCATCACGCCGATATCGATATTCGGATTTTCCTGGCGGATCGAGTTCACGTCGAACTGGCCCGACTGATACATCGAGACCGTTTCGGCGATGAACAGGCGGCGATTGGCGGTACCGTCATTCTCAAGCGTCGAAGATGGCGAAATGCCGTTCTTGAGGAAATCGGTGTAGTAGGTCACAGCCCGCACACTTTCAGGGCTGTTCACCAGCACTTCAGTGCCGTCTTCGGAGATGATGCCGCCGCCCGCCATCCACATGAATGGCAATGAGCGGAAAATAGTATT
>Ga0307414_10001154_pt1 | contig 13551 bp, 13 predicted proteins | sample DK1Ometagenome_FD_203804 | JGI IMG/M metagenome (GOLD analysis project Ga0307414, IMG submission 203804) | Maize rhizosphere microbial communities from greenhouse at UC Davis, California, United States - DK15-O-3 | ecosystem: Host-associated > Plants > Roots > Rhizosphere > Soil | place: USA... | reverse complement strand
TGCGGCGAAGGACGATATTGGCAGGCGTCACAGCTTCGCTTTCCGACGACGGCACATAGAATTCCGCCGACGTCGAGAAGATTTGCAGGTGACGGCCGGCGAATATCTGGCAGAAAGCCGGCACGTCATCAGTGTCAGACGTGGCTTGAATTCCATAGTCATCGTCAATTTTTTTGTTGTTGAAATCGTTGGCCGCGCCCGAGCGGGAAGCCCAAAGCGTGTTCGGCAGGTTGGACGTTCCGGCCATCCAGAGCCGCCCCTGAAAGATCGTACCGCAGCGAGGCCAGCCCCGCGTTGCGCTCCATACGTCTTCGCCCGGCCGCTCGCCTTCGACGCTCACAAAAATGTCGATGCTTGGCACTTGCTGCGAGGAAATCACGTCAAAGCCCATCGAGCCCCACGGCCTTTGCCCGTCATCGCCCGAGAAGGTGACTTCAAAGGTTGCGCCCGTCGTCGTCGGCCCGCCGGCCGAGACCGTCACAGTGATGCCCGTTGCCGACGTGTTCGGGAGAAGGCGAAGCGCCGTTTCAATGCGGCCGGCCAACGTCGCGGCCGTCGCGCTGAATTTGATGTTTGTCGTTTCCTCGTCTTCAAGGATCAGCTTGAAGGTGTCGCCTTCCACCCAATTCCCTTGATCCCCAGGCGCAGGAAATTCTATCTCCTGCACTTCATCCACGCCGTTTGTGTAGACCGTATCCCCGAAATCGAAGACCGGAATATTCTTGAAGGCGAACAGCTCGACCGTCCAACTATCGTGCGTCGATCCACGCTTGATCTGCCGAGGCTGAAAGCCCTGGTGAAAGACGATCATCGTGTTGCGGGTTTGAGTGAAGCTGATCCCGGTTGAAATCAGGTCGCCTTCCCCGGTGAGCTGCGCCCGCAGATCGGCCGAGGCGTAAGGCGTCGTGATCGTTTGCACAGGCACCTTGTTGCGGAAGATCGTCAGCTTTTTGTGGTGGAACACGAACAGATATGTTTGATCCGTCGAGAACTGGAATTCGCAGCACCGCACCACGGACAGGCCGCCGCCGTCGATTTCAGGGATCAACGGAACTTCCCACACGAACAGCGAGCCCGGCCGCGAGCGAACGCCGCCTTGCGGCAGAACGATCACGTTCCGAAGATAGGCCGCGCCGTTGTAATAATGCTTGATATCGGAGCGCGCCCGCAACAGCGGATCATGCTCGCCCGAAACAAAATTGGTCTTGAGCTGGACTGTGCGCGGCATTAATACCACCCCCCGAAACGCGCTTCGATAAACGCGGTATCCTGAAACCCGATATTGCCGTTGCCTTGGCTGTCGATGATCATGGCTTCACCCATCGCGCCGCCTTGGCCGCTTTCGCTTGGCGTCCCATAAGCCTTGTAATTCCAGTTTTCCGCAACGCCCTGCTGATCGGTGACGCTGAAGGCGATTTCAGCGCAAAGGGCTTTCGTGATCAGATCAACGAACCATGCCGGCCATTCGCTTTCAGGCCGGGCAATGATGTAATCCATCCAGATTTCCGCATCGTCCGAATAGAGCCGGCGGCCGAATATCTCGAAACGGCCGGTTGGCAGCTTTGTGCCGCTCGACCAGAAAACCGCATGCGGCACCGACAGCACGTCGCCCGGCATCAGGTAGGAATAGGACCATTCGCCAATCGGCGCGGTTGCGTCCCGCGTGAGCTGCTTTTTCGTCATCAGAAAGCGCCAGCCATAGCGCGACATGATCGAGGTTTTCAGGTTCGGATAGACCAGGGCGCAGATGCGCGCGTTGTCGGTGTTTTCGGTCAATGAATTGATCGGCCGCGCCCCGAGCAGGACAAGGGCGCGAGCGCAGATTGACACATCAGTTTCAGCCATCGGTTTCCCTTTCCAAATGAAAAACGGGCGGCGAGGTTTCCCTGCGCCGCCCGCTCCTAATGCCCCAACAGCAAGGGCGTTATTTACGCGAAAGCATCCAGTGCGGAGAGCGTCACGACGCCCGAGGCCACGGCCACTTTCGCCTCAAAGGTCGCATCAGATGCGATGATGAGCAGGACTTTCGTGCGGGCCAGTTCATTGGCGGCAAGGTTGAAGTAACCCGCGCCCTTGATCGTGGCCTTTGCGTCCGTCGCGCTTTCATAGACGCCGAGCGTGCCGGTCCCCTTGGAGCCGGAATTGTTCGGGTCGAGATACCGCTTATTCAAAGCCATTTGGCATTTCCTTCTTGTTTACTGCGACACGATGACGGAAGGCGCTTACGCCTCAACCGTCGTGATTTCGACAATGCCGAGCGGGTCGATTGCAACCGATCCCGCCGAAAAGATGCCGTTGGCAAGCCAAGACGTCTTTTGGGGAATATAGTTGACTTCCGTCCGCATGTTGATGCCGACTGCAAGACCGATTGCCGCCTTGTGATAGGCGAACGACGTCCGGTCATTGGTGGCTTTCGGCAGGCCGCCTTCAGCACGGCTTTCCATGGTCAGGATATCAAACCCCATCCAATGGGTGATTTCCCCATCGTACAGAGCCTTAATCATGTTCTTGTCGGCCGTGTTCGCGTCGCTGTCGCCCAGGAGCTGTTCAAGCCCTTCGGCAGACGTCAGGAAAGTGCGCTCCCCGCGTTCCTTCGGCACGCCCTGGTCATTGAGCAGGCGCGCGGCACGGCGGAATTTCGCCGTGTTCAGGCCGGAGGATGCACCGCCGACCGAGGAAGCAACCGTCAACGTGGTGGCGGCGGCGTCGAGAGCGTCAAGAATAAGCTGGTCCTCACGCCGGCCGATGGCCTTGGCGATGATGCCCGCGAGCTTGTCCTGTTCCTTGTAATTGACCTTCTGCGAATTGAAGATGCCGGTATATTCGGCGGCGTTCCAATCCTCAAGCGTGGCCGTCGCGTTGCCGTGAACGATGTTCATCGGGATCACGTCGGTCTGGTCGATGCGCTTGGTTGCCATGCCGCGTCCGATGGTCTGGAAACGGTGCGTCGAGCCGACAACGTTGTCGGCAATTTCGACGGTCGAGCGGAGCATGCCGCCCTTTTCGTAAGCAGCCTTCACGCGAGCGTCAAAGCTGGCGACTTCATTGGTAGTGAGATTGCGTGACATTTTTTCGCCTTTGAAACTGATGAATTTGGAAGGTTCAGCGGTTAAGGCGAAACATTGGGCGGGAAGGTCCGCGAGGCGGATTAGGTTCCCTGGCGGTTTCGGGCCGCGAGAGCTGGAAGGAAAGAGGCCGCATTTGCGCGGTTAAGTCGTTCCTCGATCAGCAAGCCGGAAGATGATCTTTCGCGGGAGATTTGTCAACGGGCGAGGGCCGGCAGGAATTGAACCCGCATTTCGGATGGACGTGGCACCGTGTCTTACCGGTTAGACGACATGCCCTCACTTAACGAAAAAGCCCGCCGGGTGAGGGCGGGCTTTCTTCGTTCGTCGGACAACACACATTCAGGAGGCATGGACACCATACCTGAAAATCATCAGCGCGCAATAGTCTTTTCGGACGTGTAGCCGCCGGGCCGACCGGAGCGGCCGGGGTCTTCACCGTTGATGACCTTGCCGATCTCATCGAGCCGCGCCTGTTCGGCATAGTCCTGTTTCTTCACGGCTTCCTTGTAAGCTTCATTCCACTGTTCCTGCGACATGCCGCGCTTGCCGGTGCCGGGATCAATCGGAATGCGTTGCTCGCCGGTCATTTCGCGGAACTTGGCGAGCAGCTTCATGCCGGCGGCCGTTTGCGTCATGCCCTCGATCACGCCGATATCGTCTTCGGAGAACTTGCCGGCGCGCTCGCCGCCTTCGACCCAGGCAAAGACGCCATCAATCAGCGCCTCGCCGCCCTTGCCGAGAGCTTCAAATTCCGCGTCGGGATCAATCGGCATCGGCGCGTATTCGTTCATGCCGGCGAAAATGTCCTTGATGATGCCGTGCGCCGCGTCCTTGCCGATGCCGTATTTCTGGAAAACCGAGGCCGCGACTTTCAAGCCGGGATCGTCGGACGGCAGGCCCAGGCGGTCAACCGTATCGGGCAGCTTGACGCCTTCCTTGAAGTAATCGTCTGCATCTTCCGGCACTTCACCGCCGACAGACTTTGACCGCTTGAGCGTGCCGTGCGCCTTTTCCAGATCGGTATAGGCTTTGGCAAGCGCCGTCGCGTTGACGGTCTTGTTTTTCGCATCCCAGAATTTGTCACTCAAGCCTTCCGGCCGGCCGTCCTTCAGGTCGCCGGTTTTGTCGTCGCCGGTTCCGTCGTTGTTGGACTGGTCGCCGTCGCCGCCGTCCTGTTTACTTCTGCGACCGAATAGCCCTTTTCCGTCAAGTGAAGACTTACCGCCTTTTCCGCCGCTATCATCAGCGCCGTCATTGTCTCCGGTTCCATCGCCGGACTTGCTGTCACCGTCACCGTTATTGCCTGCCTTGCCATCGCCTTGCCCCTTGTCATCGTCGGGAGCAAATGCGATGCGCGGCCAGCCGATACCCTGCATTGATGCCACGCGAGCGACGCCGCCCCGTAGCTGTTCGATCTTGTCGGACATGTTCAATCCCTTGCTGTTGAAACAAAAAGGCGCGGCACCCGTAGGAACCGCGCCTTTCGCATTGATACGCCAGAAATTAGGCTTTGTCAGCCCGGCGGCGTTCGGCCGTGTCAGCTTCCGCGTTGCGCTCGCGGCGTTCCGTGTCGCGTGCATCGAGCCGGCCCTGAAGCGTCTTGATTGCGTCCTGTTCGACCTGATAGGCGCGGACAAGGTTCATCAGCGGGTTGTTGCGGCGGAACCGCTCGCCGGATGCGACCATGACGAAAGCTTCGATCAGCACGATTGGATCGTCAACACGCTCCGCGATTTCGGCCGCAGTCGGGCCGCTCCGCTTCTGGTCACCGCCGGCAATCAGCGGACCGTCATCCTCGCCCGGCTGTCCACCGCCGCCGGCCGTGATTTCGGGATAGAAGCTTGTGGTCTGGTTGGCGGCCGCGTCGCCAGGAGGCACGTTCGGATCGGCCCTTTCCTGCGAGATTTCGGCCGGCGACTTCAGGCCATCGGGCTCGCCACGCTCCGCAACGTCCTTGTGATTGCCCGAGGGCGCGCCGGGCTTGCCGCCAGTGTCCGCGCCTTCCGGCTTTTCGCGGGAGAACCCAGGCGAGACCGCAGCGACTTCAGCCCGCGTCAGATCGGTGGAGCCCGTCAATTCCTTCATGCGGTCCATGCTGGGAAGGCCGCCGGCCGTCCAGTCGTCATCCTTTTTGGTATCGAGCCGGGACAGCGCGGCGCGGATTTTGTCATCCATGCCACCGCCCGAACCGGAGCCCGAGCCTTCAGCGGCAAAGCAGGCCGAGGCCATGAGGAACGCGGCAGCGCCGCCGAAATACTTACGTGTCATCTTGGTTTCCTTTCGTTTCGACAGGTTGAACCGCGACCCTCATTTGAGCCTCGATCATGCGAACGACGGAGTTTTGGCCCTCGCGAAAGAACGCCCATTGCGCGCCGTCCATGTTTATTTCTGCGCCGCCGAATGTGCCGGAAATGCGGATCATTGGCAATTCAATCGTGCAATCCCGCAGCACGGCCAAAAGTTCCGGCCCGCGCCCGGTCCCGAACACGTCGAAGAACAGCTTGGCCGTGTTGATCGCGGCCAGCTCTGCCGCCCGCGCCATTTCCTCGTTCTGCTTCAGCGCGTCTTCAGGCGTTTCCGCGCCGCCCATCCATGAAAAGGGATCGGCCGCGTTCATGCCAGCACCACGGATGCGAGGAAGACGACGACGGCCGCAATCGTGAACACGATGCACAGCCAACGATAAAGCATCAGCTCGCGCAGGCTGTCAGCTTCCCATGTCGCGAGCGAGGACACAAAGGCGAGAATGCCGAGCATCATGGACACGGCCAAGCCGAAACTGTCGATTGCCGCGAAATAGATCGCGAACGCGAGGCAAAGAAAAAGCCCCGATAAATCGAGGCGCTTTCCGGTTGAAGGTTTCATTTGAGGCTCCTATGCCGCCATAGCCATCGGCGGCGCTTGCTGTTGGTTGATGCCGCCGGGCGGTCCTACAGTCGGACCCATCGCGGCAGCGGCCACACTAGCAGCGTTTTCTTGGAATGTCTTCCGTTCGTCCGCGTTGCGCATAATCCGAGGATCGACGCCGAGCTTGGCACCGACCCATGCGCCATAGTCCTCGATCTTGAACGACACCGCCACGGCTTGCGTGCCGCCTTCCGGCCCGGCAGCGGCGGCCGTGATTTGCATGGCCTGCTGCGCAACTTCGACCTCGCGCAAGCTCTGACCTTGGACCAGCGGCGAAGCGAATTTGACCTGAATTTGCCCGTTGTTGAGCCTGACCTTTTGGCCCTTGGCGAGCGGGATCACATTCATTTTGCCGAGGATCGAGATTGTTACTTCCAGCATCGGAATGATGCCCTCGCGCAGCACGCGGGAGAACGGCGCGCCCATCGACTGTTGCAATTCCTTCAGGCGTTCCAGCAGCTCCGTTGCCGTCCGCACGCCGTCTTTGATTTCGGGCATTCCGTCGTTCATCATGATTTTGTGGATGCTGTCCACCAGATCATTGATGACAAGCTGCGCAAGGTTGATATCGCCCGAGACCGGAAGCGGAGCGATGGAAGCGCCGGCAGTGCCGCCGGTTGCGCGAACCGGGATTGTTGCGCCTGGGAAGATGCGAACATTATTGGCATTCACCACGCCGTCATTGCGAACCATGAAGACGCCGCCGATTGCGAGCGCCGCATGCCGCAGGAGATAGGACTTGACCGCCGACAGCACGCGCGCATCGGGCAACGCCTGCATGACCAGCGACCGGCCTTGCGCCTCGCCCGTCGCCTTCGACCAGCGAGCAATGACCCAGGGACAAACGTCATATTCGCGTTCCACGATGCGCTTGTTTTTGACATTGGCAATGCCGCCCGTCATCAGGACATCGTAGTACCAGGTCTTGTCCTTCGGATGCCAGTAGCAGATTTCGTCAAGGTCGCAGTCGGGATCATCCTTGCCGGGCTCGCGTTCCGGCAGCTTGGCATCGGTCCACGTCTGGTCGATCAGGGAATAACGGATTTTGTGCTTGCGGCTGATCAGGTCGATTTTGCCGAAAACGCCTTCACGGAAGGCAACATGCGCTTGCGTGACGGTCTGGTAAACAATCGGATTGTCGTCGTCGCCCTGTTGGATCAGCATGCAGGCCGTGCCGACAACGACCAGCTCCAAAAGCCATTCTGCAATCGACAGATCGAAGTTGGAAAGCGCAATGGCCGTGAACAGCAGTTCGCGCATGCTTTCCAGATCGACGCGGGCCGCTTCCGCCTGTTCCTTTTTGACAAAAGGGCCGGGCATGAATTCCGCCCATTTGCTGCCGATTGGAACAAGCTCGTATTGGATGCGGTTGGTAAGCCGGACGGCATCGGTTCCCAAGGTGCTGTCGTAAACCCGGCGAGACGACTTGTCCTTGCCCTTGGTGCCAGACTGGCCTTGTGCGCGGCCGGTCCCGTTGTCGCGGTAAGGGTTGCGATCCGCCAAGGCGAATTCGTAACATTCCTTCAGCAGCTCTTGCCACTCGCCCTTTTCGGTCCACGCCTTTTCGGAAATATCGCGTGCGGCGTCTTCAGACCAGCGAGCCATGCGTGAACCCCTTAACCGAGCGTTTCTTTGACGCCGCCGGCCGCGCCGGCCGAGAACAGCGAGGCATTGCCGCCTTGCCGTGCCGCGATCAGGCGACGACGCGCGCCCAATTCCTTGCTTTCGGCGGCCGACTGTTGGTCAATCTGCTGCGCCTGCTGGCGCTGCGCACGCTGCGCGCCCTTGTCCGGCTTCGGTTTCTTGCCTGCGAAAAGTGAGGTCATCTTGCGGTTTCCTGATTAGCTCGCCGCCATTGCGGAGAAGATACCGGGCCAAATGTTCGGGCGTCCAAACGTACCACGCCTTGAGCCCGAGAGCAGCTTTGACCAGCGAAACACAGGTCAACAGCCCTCGCGGAACATACGCCCCGGTAAATTTCTGGTCAATTGAGATTTTGATTGCACACATCGCGCCTTCCGCCAGCGCCGCATCAACGATGGATCGAGGCGACCGAAACAGCACGTCGATTGCAACGTGATCGGTGCCTGGGTTGATCATCACCGAATATCGTTCCGCGCCCAGGCCGGGAGCTGGATAGAACGCCGGCAGGACAAGCCAGCAATGCCGCCAGCCCCGGCGCGTGAATATCCGCCACGCCCGGCGATGTTCCGCGCCCTGAAAAACCACGTAAGCCGTGTATCGCTTTCGGATCGCTGGGAACATCAGATGCCGAGCCCCAAGAGCCAAGACCAGAACTTCACCGACGCGGCGATGATGCCAACGGTGATGAAGATCGGCAGGAAGATATTCGCCAGATCGAAGGCCCGTTCCTTGGCCGAAAACCGTATGGCATTCAGGTGGACTTTCAGGAGCTGTTTTCGTGTCATCGAGCGAAGCCTTTTCTGTACGAACGGAGTGAGTATCTTTTACTTATTGTGGGTGTGGGTGTGGGGGCATCGTCGCGGCATACGTTTGGCATAGGGTTCGGCATTGCCGTGGCATGCAACCATATCGAATGAAATCAAAGCGATAGGCATTTTGTGCTTTTGATGTCACACATTTTCGACCAAAAACAGCCGAAAAAAAGAGAGAAAAAAAGTCAGAAAAAAACGTCGAATTCTACGGACGAATTTCCGACGCTTCCGCCATCATTATTTCCCCATTCCAGAGGGTCGAAATCGGACGTTGCATTGCCCTGCAAACCGATGCCTGCGCCGACCGGCATTGCGAACGTCAGGCACGCCGCGTCGAAGATATCCGGCGAGAAACCCGCGTGCTTTCGAACCCACTTTTTGTCTTTCAGGCGTCGCCTGTTGTTGCTGTCGGGATCGTCCGGCGGCGTCGCCAGGAAGTCGGCTTGAACCTCATCTGTATCCGGTATGTTGGCACCGCCCGCGTCAGTGATCCACTCTTGCAGGTTCCAGGCCATTTCCGCTTTCCGGTTGGTGTAGCGATCCGGTTCAAGCGCGCTTTCCCCGAAGTTGATCGGCACCACAATGCCGGCGGTTCCCGGCAGCTCTAGCAGCCGATCCACGATGCCGACACCCAGGCCGCCAACGTCGATGAAGACTTTCGTTGGCCGCTCTTCCTTGATGATCCGCATGATCGCGGCAACAATCCCCATCGTGTTGAGCTTGGTGAAGGTCTGAATGCCAAATATGCGCCGCGTGCGCCGCCGCACGATTGCGGTCCTGTCTGCGCTGTCACCGTCGCCGGCAGGATCAACGCCGATGATCAGCGGCCCTTCAGTGGCGACATTCGATTTGCGAGCCTTGACGACGGATCGCAGCGACAGGAGCGAGCCCCGCGTTGACGCTTGGAATGCCTCGTCTGCCGTCGCCGGATACTCTTTCTTGAACTCGAAAAACCCGTTATCGCCGCCGCCAAGCTCGATGATCTTTTTTCGCCGCCAGAAGATTTGTTCATCGGAAAGCTCGTAAGCCTCTTGATATTCTTCCTCTGTCAGCTCGCCTTCTGGCACCGTCTCGCGGTCGCTGTTGATCTGGAAATCTTCCGGCAGATCGCGAGCATATTCCTCTTGCCAATACCAGGGAACGAATATGGCGATGAAATCCGATTGCCCGCTTTCGGCCAGCTTCCATTGTTCGTGAAAGACGTTGCCGACGCCGTTTGCCGTGCTTTCCAGAATGACCTCAGTTCCCCGAGCGAGCGGCACCGCCTGAAGCATGCCGCCAAGGTGAGATTGCGCATTCTCCCAATAGCCGACCTCGGAGCCGTGAACGTTGATCAGCGTTGCCGAGCGGCCCGCGCCCTTGGCACCGGCGGTCGCCACCTGATAGCGACTATCGAGGCGGTCGAAGACCATTTCCTTTTTGTTGTTCGATCCGACGTGGGGCTTGACGAATTCCGGCGCGTTGTCGTGATACCGCTCGACCATCGTGAACAGGTTTTGCGTGGCCTCGTCTTTGTGGGTGAGGATATAGGTCTTTTGCCCTTTGTTGTTCGTCGTCTTCCAGTAAAAGCGGCCTTCCGTATAGGTTGACGCGCCCTGTTGCCGGCCCTTCAGGATGATCGCGCGCACCATGCCAGTGTCGGCGCGCTGTTGCTCGATCCGCTTGTGAATGAACCGTTGCGCCGCGTTGAACGTGAAAGGCACGATCAGCGATTGACCGTGCTTGTCAGGCTTGGTGATGATCTTCAGGCAGCGCGGCGCATAATACGCATAGTCTTCCCGCAGGCGAGCGCGAACCGCCCTCTCGCGCCCGCTCATTCCGCTATCGTCTGTCATGCTGTTCCCCTTGCTGTTGGGATCGTCTCAGGCGTTCACTTCGATGTTGTTGGCCTGGACCAGAGACACCGGAGCGAGGGTAAGGTCTATGCCATCGGTAAAGCCGATGAACCGATTAAGCGACAGGATTGAGTTGACGGCCGCCGCAGTCGGAGCCACGCCCTTTGCCGGCGTTCCCCTTGTCGTTGTCCCTGCTACGCAATTATTGCCGGTAACGATCATGTTCGGACTTGCCATGCGGAACGCCTGATAAGCATCGCGGATGATGTTGTTTTGAAGGTTTTCCGCAACCGGTGCCGTTGTGTCGAACCCGGTATAAATCGCAAAGTTGGCTTGCCCGGTATTCGTGATCGTGTTGCCCTGAGCCTTGCGGCTCATAGCATCGTTGGTCATGCGGATCGCGCCACCCTCCTGCACGTCGCGGCAGGTTTTTTTCAGGTGGTTGTCGTTCACCGTAATGTCAAACCCGCTATAGGTGCGGATGCCGCAGCTTATCATGTCCTCGATAACGTTGGCCGACGCAATGGCATCCTTGATGCAACGAACTGTCGTGTTGTTGTGGAAGCCGATCCCCTCAAAGCAATTGTTGATGAAATTGCCACTGACAATCGCGCTGTCGGCCGAGGGTGTGTTTTCATGCCCCTTGACGATAATGGCCGTGCTTCCGCCGCCCGCCGTCAATTCGGAATAGGTCAGCATGTCCCACACGTAATTCCCGGTGACAATCGCCTTTCGTGACCATTCGTCAACCTCGATACCGGAAGAACCGCCCGAGATCGAGCCCATACCGCCCCAGCAATAATTTCCGCGCACCGTAACCTTGTGTGCGCCATGCGTCGTTATGCCATCGTCGCCGTGGTCGAACGTCCGGCACCCTTCAATCGTGATTTGCTTTGTTGATTGGTCGGCAGTCGCCCCGGTTCCGTCCTTGTAATCGGTATTCCCCAGGTATTCCTCATCCGTCGATGACGCATTGATGCAATGGAGCCACGCGCCCCGAGCTGTAACGCCCCTGATGTTGAGGTCATCCACCCGGCAGAAGCCAAGGCAAGACCGGCCTTCCCAATCGGGATCATCATCATAGCCCAGGTTTGCGCGGTTGCCCTTGTTCCAGTCGAGCCAGCCGCCGGTAAAGTCGATTGAGACGTTGCCGTTTATCCGGTCGCTGTTCGTGAAGCAGCAATGCCCGTTTGGCGCGCTCGCCATGACCTTGATGCGGCTTGTTCGCGCGTTGATACGGCGATGGCTTGGCACCTTGACCTCTTGGCCGAGCCAGTAGGTTTTCCATGGCTGTTCCGGCTCCCTGATCGTCACATGAATGCCAGCGTTTACGGCGTCCTGAATAGGCTGGAAATCGTCAATCGGAACGTCGTCAATGTCTTCCGCAGGGCAAGCCACGCCCGATGCGATAGCCGCAGGAGCGCGCATCAGGTAGTAATTCATGATCCTATGCACCGCGCGCATTTCCGCCTCTGACAGTGCCGCCTTGGCAGCGCAAAGGCCGCGGAACTTGTCAGGCGTTCCCGTCGCAGACTGCCAGTTGACCCGCAGCGGCGAGCTATGCGGAGCAGACGACACGGCAACGCCCGTTGAATGCTTGTAGCCCTGACGATAGGAAATGACGTTATTCGCATCCGCCCTGGTGAAGCCGAATGTTCCGTTTCGACCGGCGAGCGCCGACGTCTCGCCCCAAAGCGTTGTCGTGTAATTGAGCGCCGTGGTGCTGTTGAACCGGATATAGGTCAACCCGTTGCTAGCCGCCCTTGGCAACAGGCTAAGGTTTAGAACGCCGGCCGAGCTGGTAAAGGCGATGGAGTTCCCATCGTTTGCGCCGTCGAGCCAGATCATGAACGACGCCGCGTCCTGCAAGAACACATCGGCCGGGGTTTGCGCGAATTGCAGATAGGCCGCCGAGCCCGATCCAACCCAATGCTTGCCAGGAACGAACGTAAGCGTTCCGCTCTTGGTCACGGCCGCGTCAGCCGTATCGAGCCAGTTGGACAGCGAAAGGTCATCAGCCTCGTTATGGATCGGCAGCTTGAACAACGTCAGCTTGTCGCCATCGAGCAGCGCCCAATCTCGCAGCATGACAATCACGTCATCAATCAACCGCAAGTGCATATGCGTGGGCTTGGTCGCGCACTTGTCATAGATCGCCCTGGTTAGCGGATCAATGTAGAAGCTTCCGACCGCGCCATAATCGCCAGCGTTGGCCGTCAACACCTGCGCCCGGCCAATGTTGCCATCGCTGTCATGCCCCAGTAGGTGCGTCATCGGAGCAAGCGGAAAGACGTTGAGCCCGTCAGGTTGAACGGCGGTATCAGCTTTCGCGCCCTGTCCCGCATTGGCGAAGAATTCCACATCTTCAGCCGCTGCCGTTCCGACGTCTTCAGGCTGCAATGCCGTTTCCGCCAGATCGCCAGACGCTGACGACGCAAAGAGCTTGGTCAGCGTGACTTGCGACGGGATCACATCAAGCCGGAATTCCGCGTCGCCATCGCTGGCAATGACAAGCATGGCCTTCACGCCCCGCAGGAGCGCCCAGGCTTCATCGAAATAGCCGGCGGCCGCGCATTCCGCCAGCGTGTCGGCCGTGGTGCGGTAGAGCCCGCGAGCGAGCCCGCTTGACCCCGAGGCCGAGGGATCGAGATTGACTTTTTGGAACGGCATTGGCGTGATCCTTTAGGTTTCGTCGTCGTCGTTGTCGATTGAGTTGATCCAGTCTTCATGCGTCATTTCGACGTTGCGCGATACCTGATCAACCGCGTTCAGTTTCGGCAGGCGATAGGCGAGCAAGGTTTTTGCCGCGTCAACCATCTTCGCCGTGATCGTGACCGGCCGGCCCGTCGCCTTTCCATTGGCAACCGTCGTTTCGCCCCGCATGACGGCGATCATGATCGCTTCAGGCGTCGGCCCGCCATCGGCCAGGATGGAATGAAAGCCGCTTTCGGCCTGTTTCTTTGTCGTGTTCTTTGCCATTGGTTTCGTCCTTTGCTGTTCGGCCACCTATACCGCAAAACAAAGGCCGCCGCGAGAGACCCGCAGCGGCCGAGATAATGGACGGTAATGGTTCAGGTGCGCCAGTTGCCGGCATCGTCCTTGCTGTCCAGCTTGTCGGCCAAGAATTCCTTCAGATCGACATGCCGCAACGCGCTATCCCCATCAATGGACACGACGCCGAGCCCGAAGGCGTGCATGTCATCCATTGCGCGCTCATATGCCTTGCATACCGCAATCACCGTGCGATCAGACCCAGGCGCAGCCGGATCAACGCCGACCGTTACC
>Ga0307414_10001153_pt1 | contig 13555 bp, 13 predicted proteins | sample DK1Ometagenome_FD_203804 | JGI IMG/M metagenome (GOLD analysis project Ga0307414, IMG submission 203804) | Maize rhizosphere microbial communities from greenhouse at UC Davis, California, United States - DK15-O-3 | ecosystem: Host-associated > Plants > Roots > Rhizosphere > Soil | place: USA... | reverse complement strand
ACCTTTCAGAACGACTGGCTTCCGCTGATCCTGCTGATAGCGATTTCAGTAACGGGACTGGGAATCTCATACGACTATACGTTCCTTCAGGGGAAGACCTATCAGTTTATGGCAGTGATCCACGCCATCACAGTAATCCTGTTCCTGGTGTGGCTTCCCTTCGGAAAGTTCTTCCATATATTCCAGCGACTTGCCCAGCTGGGGGCAAACTTGTACAGGCACGAAGGAAAGCGCCGGGGTTTGGCAAGATGCCCTCATACCACAGAAGAGTTTGCCACGCAGCTTCATATAGACGACCTTAAGAAAGTGACCAAAGACCTGGGATTCGATTATGATCTCGCTGATGGGGGGAGTCATCTGGACCTGAGTCCGGAGGGCAAACGCTCCAGGCTGGCGATGGCACATTTCAGGGCAAGGCAGGAATCGGGTAAATTCTTCGGATAAAAACAGATAAAACGGAATGGCAAAGCTTCCTACTTCCATTGATAAAATAATTGAGAAATATGGTCCGAACAAAGCCTATGTTCCCCAGAGTGGTTTCCACGGAACCCACGAGCCGGATAAGCTGGTAAAGACGCACTGCTGTTACTGCGGGATGCAATGCGGGATCCAGCTGAAGGTGAAGGACAACAAGATCGCAGGATTTGAGCCCTGGATGGAGTTCCCTTTCAACGAAGGGCGGCTGTGCCCGAAAGGGGTGATGCGCTATATGCAGAATAACCATCCCGACAGGCTGATGTTTCCCATCCAGAGGGTTGAAGGCAAAGGCTATGAACCCATCGATTGGGAAACTGCCATGAGCAGGACCGTAAATGAAATTAAACGCATTCAAGGCACCTATGGCAAGGATGCCTTCGCAATGCTGTCGGGAGTTTCCCTGACCAACGAAAAGAGCTATATGATAGGGAAATTCGCCCGGGTAGCCCTGAAAACGGCGAATCTCGATTACAATGGAAGGCTTTGTATGGTAAGTGCGGGAGCGGGAAACAAAAAGGCATTCGGACTGGACCGTATCTCAAATAGCTGGGCAGATCTGAAACACGCCGAGGTGATCATCATAGCGGGAGCCAACGTAAGTGAAACCTTCCCAACCCTCACCCACTATATCTGGCAGGCTAGAGATAACGGTGCCAAACTTATTGTGGTTGACCCAAGGGTCATTCCCTTAGCCAGGACAGCCGATCTGCATCTTCCGGTGAGGCCTGGGGGGGATTCCGCCCTCTTCGGGGCCATGCTGAAGATCCTGGTGGACAATGACTGGCTTGACCACGATTTCATCAATAATTACACCGAAGGTTTTCAGGAAGCCATAGATGCCGTTAAAGATTATGATCTGGACTGGGCTGAGGAGCATACAGGAATTCCGAAAGAAAAGATTCTGGAAGCTGCAACCCTCTGGGGAAAGGCAAAAACCAGTTTCCTGCTGCACGCCCGCGGGATAGAGCATCATTCCAAAGGGGTGGAGAACGTGAGCAGCAGCATCAATCTCGTGCTGGCAACGGGACGGATTGGGAGGCCCTATTGCGGGTATGGCACCATCACGGGCCAGGGGAATGGCCAGGGTGGAAGGGAACACGGACACAAATGTGATCAGCTGCCTGGAAACCGGGATATCACCAATCCTGAACACCGGAAATATATAGCAGGAGTCTGGGGCATTGACGAAAAAGATATGCCCTGGAAAGGGCTCACCGCCTATGAACAGATAGATGCCATCCACAGGGGCGAGATCAAAGGAATGATCTCCATCTGCTTCAATCCCCTGGTATCCCTTCCGAACAACGCTTATGTTAGGGAAGCCCTGGAGAAGCTGGAGTTCTATATCAACATTGACACTTTCCTTTCAGAAACCGCCCGCTATGCCGATATTATTATGGCAGGTTCGCTGCACGAGGAGGAGGAGGGTACTGTTACTACTGCTGAAGGCAGGGTAGTGAAAATAAACGAAGCCATCACCCCTCCCGGAGACACCCGCAGGGACGGCGAGATACTTATGGAACTGGCTGCCAGGCTGGGAGAGGGGGATAAATTCAGTTTTGCTACCAGTGAGGAAATTTTTAATGAACTGAGGGTTGCTTCAAAAGGAGGTACGGCAGATTATTATGGCATCACCTATAAGAAGGTGGTCGACAATATGGGGATCTTCTGGCCCTGCCCTTCCCTGGATCATCCGGGAACTCCCAGGTTATGGGAGGATAGAAAATTCGCCACTCCCGATGGGAAGGCACATTTTGTTCCGGTGAAATACAGGCCTGCTACTGAAATGCCCGATGAGGAATTTCCGATAACGCTGACTACGGGCAGGGTGGTTTCCCAATATCTGAGCGGGACATCCACCAGAAGAATTGGAAAGCTGATAGACCAGTACCCTGAGCCTTTACTGGAGATCCATCCAAAGCTCGCGAAGAAATACGGGATAGAGCAGCGGGACTTGGTGAAGGTAAGGACCCGAAGGGGAGAGGCATCTTTCCCGGCCAATGTGGTTACCACCATAAGGGAAGACACAGTTTTTATTCCCTATCACTGGGGAGGAAAAAGTTCAGCAAATCAGTTGACAATAGCTGCCCTGGACCCGGTATCGAAGATTCCGGAGTACAAGGTGTGCTCCTGCCAGCTGGTGAATACAGGGGTTAAGTCCTCGAAGGAGCTGAGGGACACGGCATATCAGAGCTGGATCTGATATGAGCCCTGCAACCTTGTCACCCTGAGCTTGTCGAAGGGCAGTACGGGTTTATGAATAGGGGTGGGGGCTTCGAGAAGTTCAGCCTGACAGACTAAAGAATATTAATTAATAAAAAATTAAGTTATGCCGGAAACAAGATACGATCAGGAAATGGCTTTTTTTGTGGACATGCAGCGCTGTATTGGCTGCCAGGCCTGCGTAATGGCCTGTGCCGAATGTGAGACCAACGGGCAGGAAAGCATGATCCACGTGAATTATGTGGACCGGGCCGAGAGTATCCAGACCACCGTACAGGTCTGTATGCATTGTGAAGATCCTACCTGTGCCAATGTCTGTCCGGCAGATGCTATTCATCAGGATGATTTCGGGGTGGTGCACAGTGCTAATACCTCCCGTTGCATCGGCTGCTCCAACTGTGTGCTGGCCTGCCCCTTCGGAGTGCCAAAAATTATGGAGGAGGCTGAGCTGATGATGAAATGCAATCTGTGCTATGACAGGACCAGCGCAGGGAAGAAACCGATGTGTGCGACCGTATGCCCAAGTCAGGCGCTGTATTACGGCACCCGGGAAGAGATCGAAAGAATGCGCCCGGACAGTGTTCCGATGGATAATTTCAAATTCGGGAAACAGGAGGTACGTACCAAAGTGAAGATTATGATGCCTCGTGGCACACACGAACTAAGGATTGACTAAAACCAGCAGACATGAATCAACAGGATCCTGACAAAATCCCCAACTGGAAGAGTGATTTTCCTATTCAGGAGGAGAAAGCCACCCACGTGAGCCGCAGGGAATTCGCCAAATTCCTCGGGTTGCTTTCCGGAGCCCTGGCCATCGGAAATGGGGCAATTGTAATAAAAGCCCTTGCCTTTCCGGCAGAGCCCCTGGTAGGGGAACATTTTATCTGTAAGGAGTCGGAGGTGGCAGTGGGAGAGATGTTTCAGTTTGAAATTGAAGGCAGCCATAAGATCCCGTATATCCTCATTCATTTAAGGGAGGGGGAATGGCGCGCCTTTGAACAGAAATGCACCCACCTCACCTGCGCCGTGAGGTACAGGCACGACGAAGGAAAAATAGAATGCCCCTGCCACAACGGCTGGTTTGATGCAGATACGGGAAATGTACTGCAGGGCCCACCCCCAAGACCTCTTCCGCAGCTCGAAGTGGTGGTGAAGGACGGCAAGGTCTATGTAAAAGAAGAAGAAGAAAATAACCGATTAGCTGAAAAATAAAGTTCAACTTAACTCTTAACTCATAACTCTTAACTAGATCCAATGAGCAACTTCAGAAAATCCCAGAATGAAGCCCATCCGAACAAGACGAATACCGTAATGACGGGTATTCTCCTGCTTCTGATCTTATTCGTGAGCATACAGATCTGGTTCCTGTTCGGGGCCCTTAACAATGCCCTGCAGGAGAACTTCTATTTTGCGCTGACCACCTTTATAGGCTCGCTTATACTTGCGATTTGTTCACTCTGGCTGCTTAGATATCTTCCGGATCCTATTTTTCCGGTGAAGGAGAGCAAGCCCATTCAGGAGACGGAAAGGATCAGGGGGGCTTTCGATCTGGAAAAGCAGGAGGAGATATTTCACGAGGAAGAATGGAGGCGGGAGTCCCGAGAGGGGAGTCCGAAGTCGGAGACGGCGAACCGAAGAGATGGAGGAAGACTGAAATCTGACGAGTAAAACTCAATTTTATTGCACCACAATTTATGTTATTAGACAAATTCTCGAGAAATCACGATTATCTTAGGATCTCCCTTACCGACAGCTGTAATTTCCGCTGCCAATACTGCATGCCCGATGAGAACATCGCCAGCCTGCCGAACCGGCACCTGATGCAGGTGGACGAGATCGAGGAGATAGCGAAGGTTTTTGTGGGGCTGGGGGTGAACAAGATCAGGCTTACAGGAGGGGAGCCTATGGTCCGGAAAGAATTTTCAGAAATATTACGGCGCCTGTCCCTACTGCCGGTAGAGCTTGCGCTGACTACGAATGCGGTGCTCGCACATAAATATATTCAGGATTTAAAAGCTGCGGGAGTGAAATCGATTAATGTGAGCCTTGATACCCTGGATGCTGAAACCTTCAGGACAATTACTAAGAGAGATCAGTTTCAGCAGGTCTGGGATAATATCCGGCTGCTGTTGAAGGAAGGATTCAGTATTAAGCTTAATGTGGTAGCGATTGCGGGGATTGTAGAGAACGAAATTCTGGATTTTGTGAACCTCACAAAGGAACTGCCCCTGCATGTGAGATTAATTGAATTCATGCCTTTCCAGGGGAATCACTGGAAGAGTTCTGAAGTAATTACAGCGGATCAGATGCTCGAGTGGATACGGGAAGAATATGATATCGTCAAGCTGAAGGATGAGCCGCACGCCACTGCGAAGAAATACAAAGCCATAGGGCACGAAGGCACTTTTGCCTTTATCACCACCATGAGTCAGCACTTCTGCGGGGACTGCAATCGGATGCGGCTTACAGCTGACGGGAAGATGAAGAACTGTCTTTTCGGAAAAGAGGAGATGGACCTACTGGGCAGTTATAGAAAAGGGGAAGATATCGAGCCCCTGATCAGGACTTCGGTGCTTCGGAAACACGCGGTGATGGGGGGACAGTTCAAAGACTCCTTTGAAAAAGCAGACACTTCAACCCTGGTAAACCGTAGCATGATCAGGATAGGCGGATAATTTTCCATAAGCTTTCCAGGACTCCTGACACTTAGGGAAGGCATAAACTCTTCAGAAATGATCACAGTACAGCAGGCAAAAGAAATTCTTTCAGACCATTGTGAAAGAGGAAGAACAGTGAAAGTTTCAATTCTGGAGGCTTTAGGAGCCATTCTGGCGAAGCCGGTGTTTTCCCCGATAGATGTTCCCACTATTGATAATTCGGCTATGGATGGTTACGCCCTTGCCTTTGACGGGAAGGAGAATGAGTGGCAGATAGAGGGCGTTGTTCAGGCAGGAGATGGTTCAAAGTTTTCACTGAAGGCATGGCAGGCAGCGAGGATCTACACTGGTGCCAGAGTTCCCGAGGGAGCAGATACTGTGATTCCGCAGGAACTTGTGGAGGTGAACAGCGAAGGAAATAGCGTGTACTATGACGGGGATAAAATTAAGAAAGGAAGTAATGTAAGATTGAGAGGCTCCCAGTGCAAAGAGGGCGATCTTCTTCTGGAGCCAGGAGCAAGGATCACTCCCGGAGTTATAGGCTTACTCGCTTCGGTGGGAGTGGGCGAGGTTGAAGTCTATGCAACCCCTTCGGTCGCCTGTATCATTACAGGCAATGAGCTGAAGGAGGTGGGGGAGGAAATCCGGGAAGGGGAGATCTATAACTCCAATGGGCCTATGCTGAAGGCTTCCCTTCGGCAGATGAGGATAGAAAAAGTTGAAGTCTTACGTGCCATAGATGAGAAAGAGAAGCTGCAGGAGCTTATAAATTCTTCCCTTAAAAATAATGAGGTGCTGCTGCTCAGCGGGGGGATCTCGGTTGGAGATTACGATTTCGTGAAGGAATGCCTGGAAGCAGCAGGGGTGAAGGAACTATTCTACAAGGTAAAGCAACGGCCCGGAAAGCCCTTTTTTGCAGGAAGGAAGCAGGGGAAATGGATCTTCGCCCTTCCGGGGAATCCGGCTTCTGTATACAGCTGTTTTGTCCAGTATGTACGACCCTGCCTTAGGTTCTGGATGGGGCACGATAATGTTTGGGAGGCTGATGAGGTGCTGGAGCTGATGGAGGAAGTAAAGAAAAAGAAGGGTTTTACCTTTTTTATGAAAGCCCGAAGAGAGGAAGGAAAAGTGAGGGTGCTGGGGGGGCAGCAGTCCTTTAATTTGTTATCTTTTAATGAAGCCGATTGCCTGGTGGAGCTGGGTGAAGAGAAAGAGATTATTATGCTGGGAACTCCCGTGAAAGTATTTATTCTGTAATGGATTAGAAGAAAACAACCAATGTTCAACGAGATATCGCTATACCTGCTGATCTTCCTGCCTATTGCAGCTTTTTTCTACGCTTCCGTGGGCCACGGGGGGGCGAGCAGTTATCTGATGATCCTCGCCCTGGCCGGTTTTGCACCGGAAGAGATCAGGCCTACCGCACTTCTGATGAACATGGCGGTATCACTTATCGCCTTTGTCAATCACCGCAGCTCCTGTGAATTTCCAAGGAAACTATTCTGGCAGCTGGCACTTTTTTCCATACCTGCAGCCTTTGTTGGGGGGCTGGTGGTGGTGGATTCCAATATTTACAGGAACATCCTGGGCTTTCTGCTCATCTTTCCGGTTCTTCAGTTCTGCGGATTTTTTCCAAAAAGCAGGGAGGTGCTTATTCAAAAGAAATCCTGGATGCCACCGCTGATAGGTATAATTATCGGGTTTGCCTCAGGGTTGATAGGAATTGGAGGCGGAATCATCCTTTCGCCCCTGGTGCTGCTGTTGGGCTGGACCAACATCAGGCAGACCGCCGCCCTCAGTGCATTGTTCATATTTGTCAATTCGGTAGCCGGTTATTTAGGAACGGTAGGACCGTATCTCCGCCTTGACAGTGATCTATGGATCGTGATACCCCCGACCATTCTGGCAGGGCTTCTGGGAAGTTACTACGGTTCTCGAAAGTTCAATGTAAGAGTGGTACGCAATCTTCTCACCTGTGTATTAGCGGGAGCTGCCATTAAACTGATCCTGTCGTGAAAACCGACCTTAGCATAGAGGCCTTCGTGTTGGCAGGAGGGAAGAGCAGTCGCATGGGGAGGGATAAAGGCCTTTTGCCTCTTAATGGGCAGCCCATGATTTCCCATGTACTGAAAGTGCTGCAAGAGCTGGCACTTCCTGTAAAGATCATCGCCAATAACCCGGGTTATGAATCCCTGGGATTTGAGGTCCTGAAGGATGAGGTCCGGGAAAAAGGTCCTATTGGAGGCCTTTACACTGCTCTCCAGCATTCCACTGCCGACCTGGTCCTGCTGTTGGCCTGCGATATGCCATTGATCTCTACAGAAGCCGTTGGTATGCTGATGAATGCTGCCTCAACGGAACATATCACAGTAGCTTCGGAAGGGGAGAAGCTCAACCCCCTCTTTGCGCTTTACCCCAGGGGATTAAAGGAAAAGCTAAAGTATCACCTGGCCAGGGGGGAACTAAAAATGGCGGATTTTATTTCAGGGAACAAGCATATATTAGTAACTTCCATCGGTGAGAAGCTGCCTTGGGCGCTTCGGAACGTCAACAATGAAAACGATCTTAAAGAAGTAGAGGAGAAATGGGGGGATTTACTGTAAAAACATTTGGAATTCTGGCACAGAAGCTGAATCAGCAGGAGCTGGAGCTGCCTTTCTGCACGGATACCGAGGAATTAAAGCAGAAGATCTTTCAGCTGTACCCCAACCTTGAAGATTTCAAATTTTCCCTCGCTGTAGACAAAAAGCTGGTGCAGGAGCCCCAGCCGCTAACCGGGAACGAGGAGATTGCCTTGTTGCCCCCATTTTCGGGAGGATGAGCAGGTTCAGCAGACAGACAATCCTGCCAGGCTTCGGGAATGAAGGCCAGGAGAAACTTGCAAAGGCGAGGGTGCTGGTAATCGGCGCCGGCGGATTGGGCTGTCCCATCTTATTGCACCTTGCAGCTGCCGGGGTTGGGTCCCTTGGGATTGCGGATGGCGACAATATCAGCGAATCTAATCTGAACCGACAAACGCTCTTTGGGGTAAAAGATATAGGAAAGCCCAAGGCAGGGACTGCAGCAGATAAACTGAAAGAAACATATCCGGATATCAACTTCGAAGTAATTTCTGAATTCCTCAATACTCATAATGCCCTGGAAATTATAGAAGGATATGATCTGGTGCTTGATGGTTCCGACAATTTCGGAACCAGGTACCTGATCAACGACGCCTGTGTTTTACTGCACAAACCATTGATAATGGGGGCCATCTATCAATACGAAGGGCAGGTGGCGGTGTTCAATACGGGCAGCGATCCCATCAATTACCGCGATATTTATCCCAACCCTCCTGGGGAACAGGAGATTCCCAACTGCGCGGAAGCAGGAGTTTTAGGAGTTTTGCCTGGGATGATCGGCATCCTGCAGGCGACCGAAGCCATCAAATTGCTTTCAGGGGTGGGGGAAGTGCTTCAGAATAAAATTCTGCTCTATAACTTAAGGACCACCAGCTTTTTTGAACTGGAGGTAACCCCCAATCCGTCAAGCAGAAAAGACCTGCCTTTAGACAGGGAAGCCTTCAGGAAAAAGGACTATTCCATTCAATGCGGGGCTGTGGAAACGATAAGTTGGGGCAAGGCACTGGATTGGTTGAATCAAACAGAAAACGCCTTAATAATCGATGTAAGAGCCCCTGGGGAGTGGCCTGAAATGCAGTTTCCGGGAATGGTTCAGATTCCAAAGCCCGATCTCGAAAAATATCCGGAAAAGGTTTCTTCGGTGGAGCATCTGTTCCTGTTCTGCAAATCGGGAATAAGAAGTGCCCAGGCGGCAGCCTTTCTGAAAAAGACCTTTCCGGAGAAGAGAATATTTTCCATAGAAGGCGGTATCCTTGATCCGTCTTCCCCTTTAAATTCAGCAACCTATGGAGCGAAAGCCTAAGAATATCTTCCAGCAAGGAGCCATTTCTGCAGAAAAAATTGCAGCTTCCATTCAGAACCACAGTTCGAAAACCGATATCGGGGCCCATTCCATATTTCTGGGACAGGTAAGGGCCGATGAAATTGAGGGAAGCAGGGTCCGCGCCATTGAATATACGACCTATGAAGAGATGGCCCTGGAGAAGGCCCACGAGATCAGGGAAGAGATCTTTCAGAAATATCCCCTTTCCTGTATGCATATATATCACAGTCTGGGTGAGGTAAAGGCGGGGGAGATCTGCCTGTTCGTGTTCACCTCTTCCAAACACCGGAAATCCGCCATTGAGGCTTGTGAGGAACTGGTGGAACGGATCAAAAAGGAGTTGCCTATCTGGGGGAAGGAACTGCTGGAGAGCCGACAGGAGCAGTGGAAGATCAACAATTAAAATTCAGCTGAAAATATGGTAAACATTACGCATAAGAATTCAACCCTTCGAAAAGCCATAGCACAAGCGGTGGTGAAGGTATCCGACAGCGCCACCATCAGGTCAATCGAGCAGAAGCAGGTGCCCAAGGGGGATGTCTTTGAAATGTCGAAGACCGCCGGCCTGTTTGCCGCCAAGCGCACCAGCGATATGATTCCCGACTGTCACCCCCTGCCCATTGAATTTACCCAAATCCGCTTCGAGGTGGAGGAGCTGTCGATCTTCATTAAGGTCGAGGTCCACACCATTTACAAAACGGGCGTGGAGGTGGAGGCGATGCACGCCGCTTCGGTGGTGGCACTCACCATTTATGATATGCTGAAACCTATAGACAAAGGGATTAGTATTGAAAACATTAAACTCCTGGAGAAAAGGGGTGGGAAGACCGATTATAAAAAGGTTATTGAAGAGAACAGGATAAATGCTGCGGTACTGGTATGTTCAGATTCCATCTCCAAGGGCGAAAAGGAAGACAGCGCCGGGAAAGCCATTATCTCGAAGCTGAAGGCGTATGAGGTGGAAGTTTCAGACTACAGGATCATCCCCGATGAAAAGGAAGGTATCCAGGAGCAGGTAAGGCAAAAATGCGCCGAAGGAGTGAAACTTTTAATTCTTACCGGCGGCACCGGACTTTCCCCCAGAGATGTCACTCCCGAGGCAGTACGCCCCTTATTGGAAAGGCCAATCCCTGGAATTGAGGAAGCCATCCGGGCCTATGGGCAGAGCAGGACTCCCTACTCGATGTTATCGCGATCGGTTTCCGGACTGATAGGAGAAACCCTGGTGCTCGCCTTACCCGGATCGACAAAAGGAGCCGAGGAATCGATGGATGCCATTTTTCCTGCGGTAATGCATATTTTCAGGGTGCTGGAGGCTTTTAGGCACGAGTAGATTTCCGGCCAAATGTGCTGGGTGCGTTTTAAGATAGGGCTGCGGTGCTGTTTCAATATTATGCTCCGTGTGATCTTCAAATCACAGCCGCGCTCATCTGGAGATTGGCCCCCAGCGGGGTGAAGATCTGAAGATCTTGCCCAGGAATTTCTATATATGTTACAGCGCATTCGACTTCCATCTTAATTATTTCAATATCTCTACTTCAACAGTTCATCGATCCTCACAAACTGGTAATCCATCTTCTTTAGTTCCTTCATAAGTTCATCCAGCATAAGGTAAAATTTATCTTCCCGCCCCGGGCCAGCTCCTATGTGGACCAGGAGAATGAAGCCATTCAGTCCGGAAGGATGGGCCTTCTCATAAGTCAATATGCTTTCATAAATGGTCCTGCTGCTTCGGTAGCCGGGCATTGAGGGAGTAGTATAATCTGCATGCGACAAGGTGCCGTGGGTAAAGTTGATGAGCTGTAGATCGAGATTTCTGGTCCATGCACTGATGCTGTCATTATACCATTCGTAAGGGGGAAGAAAAAAAGGCACATCTTCTTTCTTCACCCCGAATTTCTCCATCTCTTTATAGTTATCCAGCAGGTCCTTCGTGAATTCCGCTCTATTCACCAGCAGGCTGTCCCGTTTGCTCCAGTCGCAGTAAAGAAGGTGTTTGTCTGAATGGGCACCCAGGTAATGACCTTCCTCCACAAGGGAAGCAATTAGATCTGAAAATGCGGGATTTCTGTAAAAGTACCCCGTAAAGAAAAAAGAAGCTTTGCTATCCTGTTGCTCAAGTGTTTTCATAATCTCTTGACCCCCTTCGGCAAATTCATGCCCCGTGAAGACCAAGGCAAGCTGATTTCTGGCAGTATCTCCCCGGATGATGGCTCCCCGATGGAATTCCAGATTCTGTTGCGAATATAAGGCTGTGGTTCTGCTGCCGAAAAGGCTAAGGAAGAAAAGGAGAAAGAGAATTTTTTGAGGCATCTTGTGTCTTAAATTCCAAATATACGGATTTGATTCCGCTTCCTTTTCCAAAACGAAACCCTGACAAATGTCATATTTTTCTTTCTTATCCTTCACCACCTTTGCCCTCGGTAACCAAGTACAATGACAATGATGACCTCCTGCTATCACTGTGGCGATGATATCAAGACCAGGATAGATTTTGATGAAAAGACCTTCTGCTGCAACGGCTGCAAGGCCGTATACCAGATCTTTTCGGAGAATGACCTTATTTCCTATTACGAGCTTCAGAGATCTCCGGGGGCAGCGCCTCAGGAGAATTTGGGAAAATACGATTTTCTTTCGAACAAGGAGATCGTCGAGAAACTCCTGGAATTCCACGACGGAAAGATTCAAATCGTTTCGCTGTATATTCCCCATATCCATTGCAGCTCCTGCATCTGGGTGCTGGAAAACCTGTCGAAGCTGAAGCCCGCCATCAGTTCCTCGCAGGTGAATTTCCCGAAGAAGACTGTGCGTATTACCTTTAATTCTGAAGCGCTGAGCCTGCAGGAGCTGGTGAAGTTCCTGGGGCAGATTGGCTATGAACCTTACCTGAGCCTGGAGGATACCGAATTGCGGAAAAAGCACATCAATAGAAGCATCTACTACAAACTCGGCGTCTCGGGCTTTGCCTTCGGGAATGTGATGACGCTCTCGTTCCCCGAATATTTCGACGTGGGGGAGTTCTGGCTGGAGCACTACAAACACCTCTTCCGCTGGCTGATGTTCGCCCTGTCGCTTCCGGTGGTATTCTATGTGGCACAGGATTATTTTATTTCAGCTTACAAAGGCCTGCGCGCCCGAATGCTTAACATCGATGTGCCCCTGGCCCTGGGGGTGGTGGTGCTGTTCATAAGAAGTACTCTGGAAATCATCTTCGACTGGGGCAGCGGATTCTTCGACAGCCTTACGGGCCTCCTTTTTTTCCTGACACTGGGAAAGTTTTTTCAGCAGAAAACCTACAACTTCCTCTCTTTCGAGCGGGACTACAAATCCTATTTTCCCATTGGAGTCACCCGAATCACTCCGGAAGGGAAGGAGGAGAGCGTACACGTGAACGATATTAAAGTTAGCGACAGGCTGCTAATCAGGAACCAGGAACTGCTGCCTGTAGACGGGATCCTGCTTTCGGGGAATGCGAAAATAGATTACAGTTTCGTCACAGGGGAATCTAAGGCGGTCTCTAAGGTTTCTGGAGAAAAACTCTTTGCCGGAGGAAAGCAGGTTTCGGGGGTTATCGAAATGTCAGCCCTTAAATCGGTTTCTCAGAGCTACCTCACCCAGCTGTGGAGCAATGAGATTTTCAACCGCAACAAGGAAACAGGGTTCACCAGGCTCATCGATAACATCAGCCAGTATTTTACGGTGGTCCTGCTCCTTATCGCTTTCACAGCGGCGGGCTGCTGGATGTTCCTCGACGTAAATACCGCCATCAATGTTTTCACCGCCGTGCTCATCATCGCCTGCCCCTGTGCCCTGGCGATGTCGACACCTTTCACGCTGGGGAACCTGCTGCGGATTTTCGGGAACAAAAAGTTCTATCTGAAGAATGCTTCGGTCATTGAAAAACTTGCCAGTGCCAATGCGGTGGTGTTTGATAAGACCGGCACCATCACCTCCAGCAGGCGCAGCCGGGTTGAATACGAGGGGGTCCAGCTGAATTCAGAGGAAGAAGCCCTCTTGAAGAACACCCTTCGGGCCTCGAACCATCCTCTGAGCCGGAGCCTTTATGAACTGCTGGCGGAATATGAGATCGCGCCTCCGGAAGATTTCGAGGAGATCTCGGGAAAGGGAATGGCTGCCTCCAGTGCTTCGGCGAGAATGAAGATAGGTTCCGCCGGATTTGTAGGTTTCGGGGGTAGGACTGCTGCAATGGATACTTCGGTTCATATCAGCACGAACGACGTGTACAAGGG
>Ga0307414_10001152_pt1 | contig 13567 bp, 10 predicted proteins | sample DK1Ometagenome_FD_203804 | JGI IMG/M metagenome (GOLD analysis project Ga0307414, IMG submission 203804) | Maize rhizosphere microbial communities from greenhouse at UC Davis, California, United States - DK15-O-3 | ecosystem: Host-associated > Plants > Roots > Rhizosphere > Soil | place: USA... | reverse complement strand
ACGCCAGCAGGATTCCCGGGGTGACACAGACCGCTTCTGTCAAGTCGCCATATATCTACGCGGAAGACAATTGGGTAGACGATATGGAGCTGGCCTCCGCTACTTTATCGCCTGTTCTAAAAGACAGGAAACTGTTGGATAAAGCCTTCGGTTATGCCAGGCAAGAGCCTGTAACACCCTGGATGGGGAAAGACACGGCTGCACATTACCAGTTCTATCCTTTTCACAATTTTGGACATTGGGAACTGGCGCGGCAGGATAAAGGAGAAGCAGGCAAAACGGCCATTCAGTTTTATAAGGACGGGATGGACCAGGTATGGCAAAAAGCCAGAACAAATGGGTTTTACAGGGGAGTGCCGTTTATCTGGTGCTCTAACAACCTGACCGCCTCATTTGCCATACAAGCTTTTTTGTATAAACAATTGAGCAAAGACGGACAATATGATGAATTGGCGCAGGCCAATTTTGACTGGCTGTTTGGCTGTAATATCTGGGGTACCAGTATGGTGTACGGCCTTCCTTCGTGGGGCGATACACCCGGGGATCCGCATTCTGCATTTACCAGGATCGGAAAGTTTCCAATAGACGGAGGATTAGTGGACGGACCAGTGTATGGCAATATCTATAAGAACCTGATCGGGATACAACTGGCCAGGCCTGATGCTTATGCCGCATTTCAATCAGACCTTGTGGTCTATCATGATGATTACGGAGACTATAGCACGAATGAGCCTACGATGGACGGGACGGCCTCCCTGATTTATCTTCTCGCAGCTTATGAAAATGGGGGACAGCAAGCAGAAATGAATATAACCAGTGCTGCGTTCCGGACAGAACAGGGAGCTGTCATACAAGGACATACGGCTGAAAAGAAATTGTCCCTTGTTTTTACCGGAGATGAATTTGCTGACGGAGGAGAGGAAATCCGGTCTGTGCTAAAGAAGAACAAGGTGAAAGCCTCCTTTTTTTTAACGGGCAGATTTTACCGCAATGCCCGGTTTAAAAGTCTTGTGCAAAAGTTAAAAGACGACAGACACTACCTCGGCGCACATTCCAATGCGCACCTGTTGTATTGTGACTGGAAAAAACGGGACAGCCTGCTGGTCAGCAGAGCGGAGTTTATCAGTGACCTGAAAGCAAATTACTCGGCAATGGCAGGTTTCGGGATCAAAAAGGAAAATGCCAGGTTCTTTTTGCCTCCTTATGAATGGTACAATCAGACGATTGCGGACTGGACGAAGGAAAACGGGCTCAGACTCGTGAATTACACCCCGGGTACGCGGTCAAATGCCGATTATACTTATCCTGAAATGGGCAAGACTTATCGTTCTTCTGATGAGATCTATCGCTCCATATTGGATTATGAAAAGAGATCGGGCTTAAACGGCTTTATGCTTTTAATGCATGTCGGCACGGATGAACGGCGAACGGATAAGTTTTACGACAAGCTCGATGAACTGATCGTTCACCTGAAACGCCGGGGCTATCAGCTGATGAGGGTTGATGAGCTTCTGAAGCTATAAATAACGCTCTTTAATGATGCTGGTATGGTGCATGATGTGGCCTGCTGTAACAAACAAAATGGCCCTCACGGTAATCTCCTTGCCTGATGCGGTCCCTTTGCGGTTCAACTCTTCCTCTGTCAGTGATTTGAACAGGTAAAGATTTGCTTTTCTGAGCAGTGCAAATTCATGGGACAGGCTGAGGAGGCTGCGGTCTGAAAAATGTGCATTGGCTACATAGTCATTTTCTTCAAAACCCGGCAGTGGTTGTTGTTCGCCTCTTGCGAAACAAGTCATCCGGTAGGCAAACACCCGCTCAGCGTCTATGATATGGCCGACGATCTCTTTAATGGTCCATTTGCCGGGGGCATATGCATAGTCTGCTTTTTCAACAAGGCTGTTGATGAAATCTGTAAATTCAGTAACTTGTCTTTCCAGTATTTCAATGACATCTCCATCAACTAATTTGATGTAGGTTTCGCCCCATGCGGGGTACTCATGTGTTTGTGGTCGGTTCATAGGTGATGCTGCTTTTTAAAACAATACGAAATGTGGTGCCTTTGCCCAGTTCGGAATCTTTGACAAAGATCTGTCCGCTATGATAGTTTTCGATGATTCTTTTGGTAAGGGAAAGCCCAAGGCCCCAGCCTCTTTTCCGGGTAGTGTATCCGGGTTGAAAAACGGCGTCAAACTTTGATCTTGCTATGCCGGTTCCGGTGTCGGTGACGTCGATAAAGACTTCTTCTTTAGCCAGGTTCTCGATGATATTAATGGTGATCTTTCCTTCATTGTCGATGGCATTTACCGCATTTTTGAGCAGGTTCTCGATCACCCAGTCAAACAAGGGAACATTGAGCATGGCGCGTACCTGGTCATCGCCTGTAATGCTGAATCTGGTCTTGTCTGAGGTGCGGAGTTTAAAGTATTCAACAAAATTGTAGATGACGGTGTAGACAACATGGTCTTCTACTACAGGCTTTGATCCTATTTTTGAAAAGCGGTCGGTAATGACTTCCAGCCGTTTGATGTCGTTTTCCATTTCTGCGATCAGCGGATCGTCTTCGGCATCAAAACGTGACTTGATGAGTTCCACCCAGGCCATGAGCGAGGAAATCGGGGTGCCCAGCTGATGGGCTGTTTCCTTGGCCATACCTACCCATACCTGATCCTGCTCGGCTTTGCGGGCTGAGCTGAAAGCGACATAAGCGGTGAGCAGGAACAAAGCGATAACTGCAAGCTGGATATAGGGAAAATACCTTAGCTGGGTGAGTGTAGGCGAATCTTTGTAGTAAATTAACCACCGGGAACCATCGGCGCCTAAGCCGGTGATCGGTGTTGGCGGGTGCTGTTTTTTCATTTTGCGGAGTTCCCGCCGGAAATAGGCCGGATCATAAGTTACACCCTCTTTCTTTTCGATATTATAATTGGTTTTTGTAGAATCGAGTCCCTGAGTACCGATGATCTCTCCTTTTGAATCGGTCATGATCACCGGGAGTTTGGTCTTTGTCCTGATGAGTTCTATTAAGGGAGTGTAGATATCATTGTCGTACATAATCAGCGATTGTTCGGTCACCCGTACATATAGCTGGAACTGTAACTGCTCCTCACGCTCCATTTTTTTTACAAAGAAGTCACTGTAAAAAACCGATGCTGTGCCTATGACAATGGCAAAGACCAAGAGAAAGAACTTCCAGCGCCGCTTTTTTTCGTAAGGATTCATAGATTATGAAGGCAAATTACAAAAATATATCTTTGCGGGTAGTTATATGGAAAAGAAAGTTAGAGTAAGATTTGCCCCCAGCCCCACCGGAGGGCTGCACCTTGGCGGGGTTCGTACCGCCTTGTTCAATTATCTGTTTGCCAGACAGCACAATGGAACATTTATTTTACGCGTTGAAGATACGGATCAGACACGTTTTGTAGCAGGTGCTGAAGAATATATCGTGTCCTGCCTGGAATGGTGCGGGATGATGCCTGACGAAAGTCCGCAGAACGGCGGGGCTTTTGGGCCCTACCGCCAGAGCGAGCGGAAGGCAACTTACAAACAATATGCAGATCAGCTGATTGCTGACGGCTATGCTTACTATGCCTTTGACACCCCGGAGGAACTAGAAGCGAAGCGCAAGGAGGTGCCCAATTTTACTTATGGGCAGGCAACAAGAGCGGAGATGCGCAATTCGCTGACTTTGCCTGAGTCTGAAGTGGCGGCGCTTCTGGCAAGCCAGACTCCTTATGTGGTCCGGATAAAAATGCCGGCAGACGAACTGGTTTCGTTTACCGACCTGATCAGGGGGCATGTTAGTTTTGATACGAACCTCGTGGACGATAAAGTGTTACTGAAGGCTGACGGAATGCCGACCTATCACCTGGCTGTAGTGGCCGATGACCGTGCGATGGAGATCAGCCATATTTTCAGAGGTGAGGAATGGCTGCCGTCTGCGCCGATCCATATTCTGCTGTGGCGGTACCTGGGCTGGGCAGATGAAATGCCACAATGGATACACTTGCCATTGATCCTTAAACCGGACGGCAACGGAAAATTGAGCAAAAGAGATGGCGACAGGCTTGGTTTTCCTGTTTATGCGCAAAACTGGACTGACCCTAAAACCGGCGACCTGACTCAGGGATTCAAGGAGCTCGGCTTTATGCCTGAGGCATTTGTAAACTTGCTGGCTATGCTGGGCTGGAATGACGGCACGGATCAGGAGCTGTTTACCATGACTGAGCTGATCAATAAATTTTCGGTGGAACGGATCAGCAAGGCGGGGGCTAAGTTTGATTTTGAAAAAGCAAAATGGTACAACCATGAATGGATTAAAGGTGCTGATGCAAGAATGTTGCTGCCTGCGGTGAAAGCAGTGTTTGCCAGGCAGGGCATCACAACTGGCGATGATGCCGGATTGGAAAAAGTAATAGACCTGATCAAGGACAGGTGCAGTTTGCTGACAGATTTTGTACAGCAAGGGGGCTACTTTTTTAATGTTCCCGCTGCATACGACCTGGATGCTGTAAAGCCAAAATGGACGGCAGAGAAAGCAACATTTTTTAAAGCTTACAGTGAACTGATCAGCGACGCCGCATCTCCGGCAGAACTGGAAGAAAAGTTTAAAGACCTGGCGGCTTCACATGGTTTTAAACCCGGAGAACTGATGCTGCCCTTCAGGATTATGCTGGTGGGTGGTAAATTTGGTCCGGGGGTATTTGAGATTGCGGTATCCCTGGGTGCTCTGGAAAGTATACAGCGGATAGACAAGGCAATGGGTGCTTTTGGTGAATAGTTCTTTTTCCCCTGGCTGATGCACGGTCTCTGCATTAATACACTTTTTAAGTTAATTTGGTATAACAATTGCCGCAAGGTTTTGGTTAAACCAAATTAAACTAATTTCTATGCAATGGTTCGGTAAGGGAAGTGGTAATGTAGACGACAGAAGAGGGATGAGTGGTGGTGCAATTGGCGGTGGTGTCGGCATTATCATTGTTATCATAGGTCTGCTTTTTGGACGGGACCTCACTGGTTTGGTGAGTCAGCTTCCTGTACAGGATGTTGTTCAAACGGAGGGTAAAACAGGGGATCCGCAGGATGCCGAAGGCAAATTTGTCGATGGGGTGCTGGAGTCTACCAACCAGGTCTGGGCGCAGCAGTTCGAAGCTATGGGTAAGGCTTATGAGGAACCGAGACTGGTTTTGTTTACAGGTGCCGTCCAGTCTGCCTGCGGAAATGCAAGTGCCGCTGTAGGACCGTTTTATTGTCCCGGAGATCACAAAGTATATATAGATTTATCATTTTACCAGGACCTGAAAGACCGCTTTGGTGCTTCGGGGGATTTTGCCCAGGCTTACGTTATCGCGCATGAGGTGGGGCATCATATACAAAACCTGCTGGGGATTTCTGAAAAAATGGAACGGGCAAGGGGCCAGCTGAGTGAAAAGGAATACAATAAGTTATCCGTAAAATTGGAACTTCAGGCCGATTTTTTTGCGGGAATATGGGCGCATCATGCGCAGAACTTAAAAGATTTCAGATTGGACGAGGGGGATCTGGAAGAAGCGCTGAATGCTGCAAACGCCATTGGGGACGATAAGCTGCAGAAGCAGTCACAGGGAGAAGTAGTTCCGGATGCGTTTACGCATGGGACTTCCGCGCAGCGGATGTTCTGGTTTAAAAAGGGATTTGAAAGTGGAGATATTAATGAGGGAGATACATTTAATACAAAACAACTGTAATACATTATGAATATACACCTACTAACACGCAGCTTATTTATCCTGAATAATGATACTAATTGTAGATGATACTCCGGAGAACCTGATTTCACTGAAAAGGGTCCTGGAAAGACACAATTTTGAGGTAGATACAGCATCGTCGGGGGAAGAGGCACTAAAAAAGGTTCTAAAAAATGAGTATGTCCTGATTATTCTTGATGTGCAGATGCCGGGCATGGATGGTTTTGAGGTAGCCGAGGCCATCTCGGGTTACAGCAGGGCAAAGGAAACAGCAATTATTTTTCTTTCCGCTGTGAATAAAGAACTTAAGTTTATTACCCGGGGATATTCATCCGGTGGACTGGATTACATTACCAAGCCTGTTGATATGGACATTTTGCTGCTCAAGGTAAAGACATTTTACAGAATCAATGAACAGAGCAGGAAATTAATCGAGATTCAAAAAGCTTTATTGGATGAAATCGAATTCAGGAAGCGGGCAGAGCGAAAAAAGGATGAGTTTATCAGCATTGCAAGCCATGAATTGAAGACCCCGCTGACCAGTGTGAAGGGGTATATGCAGCTGCTGGGAAGAAGTATAGATAAAGGGGACATTGAAAAGGTAAAGGACCATCTGACAAAGGCACAGGTCCAGCTGGAAAAACTGAACGAGCTGATCGCTGATCTGCTGGATATTTCCAAGATCGAGAGCGGAAAACTCAAATTTAATAAGAAACATTTTGTGATGGATATCCTGCTGGATAATGTGACTGACATTATCCGTCAGTCTAATCCTGAGTTTAACATCGTAAGAAAGGGTAAGGCTGAACAGGAAATCTATGCGGACGAAATGCGTATTGAGCAAGTTATCATCAACTTTCTGACCAATGCCATCAAATATTCCCCTGGGACGCACGAAATCCAGATCAACGTGAACATTAAAGATGATAAGATCTATCTTGGTGTGCGTGATTTTGGAATAGGAATAGGTCCTGAACAGCAAAAGCATGTTTTTGATAAATTCTATCGTGTCGAGGAAACCTCAATTCATTTTCAGGGACTGGGCATCGGCCTGTACATTTCTGCGGAAATCGTGAGAAGGCATGGCGGACAGATTGGTGTCAGGAGTATTGCAGGTGAAGGATCAGAATTTTATTTTATCATACCGGTAAACTCCGGAGAAGAAGCAGATTAAACGGCTTATGGAAAAAGCATCATTAAAAAACAACCTTCGTATTGGACTGGGATTGTCATTGTTGATTTTGTTCGTCTCGTCCCTAGCGTCTTTCACGAGCATCAGAAACTTGATAAAGAGTGCTGAGCTGGTTTCGCACAGCAATGAGGTCATGACGAATCTGGATGCTGTAGTTTCTGCGCTTAAAGATGCAGAAACGGGTCAGAGGGGCTACCTGCTGACTGGTGACCGTGAGTTCCTCGAACCTTTCAACGGCGCAAAGGAAGCGGCTCTTGATCTGTTGACCAGAATTGGTGTGTCTACAAGCAATGATGCGTTTCAACAGCAAAATGTGAAACGGCTAAGAGAAGTTATTGTAAGCAGGCTTTCCATTATAGAACGGACTATTGAGGCAAAGGATAAAGGTGAAACAATTACTGTTTTGGAACTTATCAACGGCAAGAAATACATGGATGCCGCCCGTTCATTAATAAGAACCATGCAGGAGGAAGAGAAAAGATTGCTGGACAGCAGGACAGGTGAACTGAATAAACTGGCCGGATATACTCCAATATTAATCCTCGTGGCCGCCGTCCTTGCGGTGCTCATTACCTTGTTCTTCTATATAAGGGTTTCCAAAGATTTTAGTGAAAGAATGAAGCTTCAGGAGGAGCTGAAGGTCAAGAATGAAGAAATTGACAACCGGATTGAGGCGATACAGGGCATAGCCGCCCAAATTTCCAGCGGAAATTATCAGCTGAGGATGGATGAGGACATTAAAGACGGGTTGGGCAGTCTGGCACTTTCTCTTAATGCTATGGCTGAATCACTCCAGCATTCTTTTTCTCTTCTGGCCGATAAGGAATGGCTGCAAACAGGTATAGCAAGCCTTAATGATAAGATGGTAGGTGAAAAAAGCGTAGAATCCCTTGCTAATGATATTCTGGAAAATATTGTAGAACGTACACAAAGTGTGGTCGCGGCTTTTTATATCCTCGGAGAGGATAAGATGATGCACCTGGAAGGCAGTTACGCTCTGGATCCGGGCCAGAAGAAAAAGGCGATTAAACCCGGTGAAGGAATAGCAGGTGAAGTCATTAAATCCAGAAAACAAATCCTGATTAACGACATACCGGAAGGTGAAATGACCGTAAGCTATGCAATGGGCAACACCCGGCCGCGCAATATAGTGGTGGTACCGATAATGAGGCACACCCAGATCATTGGAATAATGGAATTCGGCTCGTTAAACAGCTATACTCCGCTGCAGCTGGAGCTCCTGAATAGTATATCACACAACATTGGGATTGCAATACATGTCGCGCAAAATCGTAAAAGGTTGCAGGAGCTTCTTGAAGAGACTCAGGCGCAGGCGGAAGAGCTGCAGGCGCAGCACAGTGAACTTGAAGGTTTGAATGCTGAGCTTGAAGTACAGACCCAGAGAATCCAGACATCAGAGGAGGAATTAAGGGTGCAGCAGGAGGAACTGTTGCAGAGTAACCAGGAACTGGAAGAGCGGACAAGTTTGCTGGAGGAAAAAAATCAGTTGATACAGGAAAGAAACCTGGATATTCAGCAGAAAGCAGAGCAGCTGGAACAGAGTACAAAATATAAATCGGAGTTTTTGGCGAATATGTCACATGAGCTCAGAACTCCGTTGAATTCTATTTTGCTATTGTCCAGGCTGATGTCGGAGAACAAGGAACTGGATCCCGAGTATATAGAATATGCTGAGGTGATCCAGAGTTCCGGTCAGGGTCTTTTGGGGCTGATTGATGAGATCCTTGACCTTTCCAAAATAGAAGCCGGAAAAATGAAGCTGGAGTTTGCTGCAGTGAATATCACAGAGATCACAACTGATATGCGCTCGCTGTTTAATCCTTTGGCCAAAAATAAAGATTTGAAACTGATCATTGACGTTGAGGAAGGAATTGAGAACATCAATACGGATAAAATGCGTCTGGAACAGATCCTGAAAAACTTGCTTTCAAATGCAATTAAATTTACAGAGAAGGGAAAAGTGTCGCTGACAGTGAAGAAGTTAAATCCTGATCTGATCTCTTTTAAAGTTACTGATACGGGCATAGGGATTTCTGAAGATAAGCAAGGGCTGATATTTGAGGCCTTTCAGCAGGCAGACGGATCTACCCGGCGTAAGTTTGGTGGAACAGGGCTGGGCTTATCGATTAGCAGAGAGCTCGCCAAACTGCTGGGTGGAGAAATCGAGCTGACCAGCAGAGAGCATGTGGGTAGCGAATTTACGCTATTGATGCCGGTTGACGGTGAAGCCGTTTCGGACAATACCGCTGATCAACCTGCCGAAGCTGCTGAACCGGTGTTTGAGAAACCGGAAGAGCCGGATGCTGAGCGGTTCACGGTGGAACATATACCGCAGGAGATCGAAGACGACCGCAGCCTCATTAAGGCTGGCGACAAGTGTATCCTGATCGTCGAAGACGATACGGCCTTTGCAAAGATCTTGCTGGATTTCACCAGAAAGCGGGGCTATAAAGGAATTGTGGCGGTAAGAGGTGATGTTGGTCTGGAACTGGCCAATAAATATAAGCCTTTGGCCGTTCTGCTGGACATACAGCTGCCAGTAAAGGATGGATGGCAGGTCATGGATGAATTAAAATCAAATCCGGAAACCAGGCCCATTCCTGTCCATATTATGTCTTCTCTGGAAGTTAAGAAGGAAAGCCTTTTGAAGGGCGCAGTGGATTTTATCAATAAGCCGGTTGCACTGGAACAAATGCAGGAGATCTTTCAGAAGCTGGAGCATGCACTGAGCAGGCATCCTAAGAAGGTCCTGATCGTAGAGGAAAATAAACAGCATGCACAGGCTTTAAGCTATTTTTTAAGTAACCACCGCATTACTACTGAGGTTGTAAATAATGTAAATCAGAGCATTGGTGCATTGCATAAGAAAGAAGTTGATTGTGTAATTCTGGATATGGGTATCCCCGATAAAAATGCATATGATACGTTGGAGGCGATTAAAAAAGCGGACGGACTGGAAAATCTTCCAATAATTATCTTCACCGGAAAGAATCTTTCAAAAGGAGAGGAGGGCAGGATCAAACAGTACGCAGATTCTATCGTGGTAAAAACCGCCCACTCGTACCAGAGAATATTGGACGAAGCAGGGCTCTTTCTGCATCTGGTAGAAGAAAAAGCAGACAATGGTCATAAAAGGCCTGCTTTGGAGAAATTGGGCGGGCTATATGAAGTGCTGAAAAATAAAACAGTATTGATCGCCGATGATGATGTAAGGAATATATTTTCACTGACCAAGGCGCTGGAACAGCATAAAATGAAAGTTTTGGCGGCTACCGATGGTAAAGAGGCACTTCAGGTCTTAAAAGAAAATCCTCTTGTGGACATTGTGCTGATGGACATGATGATGCCGGAAATGGACGGTTATGAAAGTACAAAAGAGATCAGGAAAATTCCAGCATACAAACAATTGCCGATTTTGGCTGTTACTGCCAAAGCTATGATGGGAGACAGAGATAAATGTATTGCTGCAGGAGCGTCTGATTACATCTCTAAACCAGTAGATATTGATCAGCTGATCTCATTATTGCGTGTTTGGCTTTACGATAAAGTTTAAAATATGGCAAGCAAGGTTTTAATAATAGACGACGACAATAGAAATATATTTGCGTTAAAGGCTGTGCTGAAAGCAAAAGGGTACCAGTGTCTGTCTGCTGCCGGAGCTGAAGAAGGAATTGACCTGCTCAGCGAAGATAAGAACATCGCTGTGGTATTGATGGATATGATGATGCCGGGAATGGATGGTTATCAGGCCATTGCAAAAATGAGTGAAAACCCTGAACTGAAGGACATCCCGGTTATTGCTGTTACTGCTCAGGCGATGCTGGGTGATAAGGAGCGCTGTATTAGTGCGGGTGCTGTCGGATATGTTTCAAAGCCGATAAATGTAGACGAACTGACGAGATTACTAACGGAATATATCTGATGCTTTTGGAAACTTTTTTGATAAGCGATGAACAAGTTGAGGTTTTACTTTCAGATCTTTTGGAACAATACGGGTATGATTTTACAGGATATTCAAGGGCTTCTCTCAAGCGCAGGATCACAAGGTTGTACACTATGGACAAGGCGGTTAGTTTTGGTGAGTTCAGGTATAAGGTAAACAATGACAACGCTTATTTTAAAAGGTTTGTAGAGCAGATAACGGTAAACGTAACGGAGATGTTCAGAGACCCGGCTTTCTTCAAAAGGCTTAGAGAGGAGGTTCTTCCTATGCTGGGAACCTATCCATTCATCAGAATATGGCTCGCCGGATGTTCTACAGGAGAAGAAGCTTATTCGATTTCCATCATATTGAAGGAACTGAACCTATTGCACAAATCATTGATTTACGCAACGGACCTCAACCCTGCTGTGTTGGAAAGGGCTGCTCAAAGTATGTTTGGACTAAGTAATATGAAGCAGTATTCTGAAAATTATATTTTATCTGGAGGAACTAATGATTTTTCAAGTTATTATTCTGCAAATTACTCGCTGGCAAAATTCAACGAGGAGCTAAAAAGTAAGATCATTTTTTCCGCTCATAATCTGGTTTCTGATCATTCTTTTAATGAATTTCAACTGATTTTGTGTAGAAACGTATTGATTTACTTTGACCGGGATCTCCAGCATAAGGTATTAACCCTTTTTGATGACAGTCTGGAAGAACTGGGGTATTTGGCGTTGGGTACCAAAGAAACAATCAATTTTTCTCAGGTGGCTAAAAAATACAAACGGCTGGATGCGGAGAAGATCTGGCGAAAAATGGGATAATGGAAAGATGCGAGGCATTTATAATCGGAGGCTCTGCCGGAAGCCTGGAGGTACTTTTAAAGGTATTGCCCGTTATTGATGCTGCAATAAAGTTTCCAATTGTTATTGTTATTCACCGCAAGCACGGGACAGATTCGTTGCTCCCGGATCTCTTGTCAGGCCGTACCGGCCTTCAGGTCAAAGAGGCAGATGAAAAAGAAGAATTGAAAGCGGGCTTTATCTATATTGCTCCTTCAGACTATCACTTGCTTATCGAGCGGGATCATACATTTTCTTTGGATTATTCTGAAAAGATCAATTATTCCAGACCTTCGATTGATGTTACTTTTCAGACAGCAGCCGAAGTTTATAAAGACAAATTGGCCTGCCTGTTATTGTCAGGATCAAATTCTGATGGGGTAAAAGGATTGAAAAATGTTAAAGAATGGGGTGGAATGGCGGTAATTCAAGACCCGAAAACAGCACAGGTAGCCTATATGCCCGCTCAGGCGCAACTGAATGTTCAAATTGATAGGGTGCTTAAGCCGGAAGATATGGGAGAATTTATAAATTTGCTGTCTAACCGCAAACCGCAAAATGAATAAGAACAAAAAAGTCTTTGTTTTTGATGACAATGCCGATATTTTAGATTTATGCACCATAATTCTTGAAGATGCAGGGTATGACATTAAGACTTCATCTACTTCCAACAACATTGTAGATCAGGTGATGGCCTATACTCCTGACATTATTTTTATGGATAACTGGTTGCCGGACGTGGGTGGAATTGATGCTACGAGAGCACTCAAAAGACACGGCACGTTAAAAAATATACCTGTTATTTATTTTTCGGCAAACAATGATGTGGAGTCTTTAGCACAGCAGGCAGGCGCAGACGGCTTTTTATCTAAGCCCTTTGATATCCAGGAACTGGAAGATATCATCAGCAAGCACCTGCGGACATAACCTTATTTTACACCTAAAACATCAGCGCCCTGTTCGAATACGATATCAACAGGAATTCCCTTTTTTGTAAGTCTGTCCAGATCGCCCTGAAGTTCAGTGGGAATAACAGCTTTTTCCTTTTGGATCTTTTCAACGGCGGCTTTATCGCCGTTGCCCTGTAAAGTGATAATCAGGCTGCTCAGTTTATTCATTGACTCTTCAAATTTAACGAAGTCTACTTTATAGGTGCCATTTGCACTTCTAATGAAAGCGCCGTTTTCTTTGAAGAAGTTAAAGCACTGCATGTTTGCCTTGCCATGTGCGCTGGATGCGCCAAAACGGACGGAACGCAGGATGCCTGCCATGTAAGTGGCATAGTATTGTTTAATGTCTCCTTCAAGTTCGCCCTTTTTTAGCAATCCGGTGACCATATAAAGGCCCAGTACATCGGCTTTTCCTTCTTCCAGCCAGGAATACTGTTCCTGTAAAGCTTCTTTGACAAAGCCTTTGCCTGTGACAGTTTTTTTAATACCAAGCCCATGAGCAACTTCATGAAACATCACATTAGCAAAAAAAGCATCAAAACTGATGTATTGCTGCTGCTCCCTGTCGATGAGTTCTTTTGCAATTGGAATCAGGATTTTGTCGAATTTGGCTTTCATTGCATTTTTCAGTTGCGAACGCCGCGTTCCTTTCTTCTGCTGAATGACTTCGTCATTTGGCAGGTTTACGGCGATAGTTTTTGATCCGGCATTGCAGTCGCCCGCATAATAGACGACATCATATGCGTTCAGTTCAGAATCTGTTCCCGGCGTTTCTTTTTTATACTTTGGCGCTACCGGCAGGCCTTGCTGTAAAGCGGGAAGCATTTTAACATACTTTGCAAGGCGTTTGCTCCAGATTTTATCTTTTACCAGGACGTAGGCTTCAAATGACGCCCTTGCATTCAACAATT
>Ga0307414_10001150_pt1 | contig 13568 bp, 12 predicted proteins | sample DK1Ometagenome_FD_203804 | JGI IMG/M metagenome (GOLD analysis project Ga0307414, IMG submission 203804) | Maize rhizosphere microbial communities from greenhouse at UC Davis, California, United States - DK15-O-3 | ecosystem: Host-associated > Plants > Roots > Rhizosphere > Soil | place: USA... | reverse complement strand
CGGCACTTGACCTGATCAACTGGTCCTTCCGCTCCAAGCCTTCCCTGATTCCCCAGGAAATCATTCAACAGAGTAACTACCGGATTTTGGTCTCCTTTGGACATCCTGAGCGGGGAAGGTCGCTGGTGAGACTGGCACACAGCATGATTCAAAAGCTGAACGGGAACGCGTCCATCACTGCCATGCACCTCAGTCCGGTGGATGAGCTGAACTATTTCAATCAGACTGCCTATGAGCGCGAAAGCTTTGGCCCGGTAATTCACGAAGCCCAGCAACTGCAGCAAAAGGTGACTACGCTCTTCAAAGCTTCATCCGACATCGAAGGAGACATCATCGAAGTGGCCAACAAGGGGAACTATGACCTGCTCCTGATGGGTGTCGGGCAGTCGATATTTGAGGGGAGTTTTTTGGGAAAAGTCCTGGGCTTCACCACCAAGATAATCAGTCCTGACCGTATCCTCAATCAAGTCACCGGAAAGGAAAACCTGTTTGAAAACCTCCCATTTGACGAACGGACCAGAAGCATCATCCGAGCCAGTCAAGTCCCGGTTGGCGTCTGGATAGACAAGGGATTCAAGCAGGCGGATCGGATCTTTATCCCAATCTTCTCCCAAAAGGACGATTTTCTGGTGCAGTTTGCACAAAAATGGATCAACAATTCCGGAGCACAGGTAACGCTGATCGATGCCGCCGGACAGGTGAAAAGCAGGCCCGAAATCAAGGAAGCGATCCGGGCCATCGAGCACGTGGCGCCGCACCATATCCAGTTGCGGCATGAAAACTACCTCAGCAAGGACTTTTTGAAAACGCAGGATTTGATGGTCATTTCCTTCAAAAGCTGGAAAAAGCTCGTGGAAAGTAAAAGTGTCTGGCTTTCAGACATTCCGTCCGTTTTGATATTGGCAGAAAAGAAAGCGAGTCAGTCTCAGTAGGCAGGTTTCAGTGGGCAGGTTTCAGTTTTGGCTTGAGCCGTTTTCCGTGACAGTTGCCTCGCTCCGGTTGACGTTAAATTTCATCCCGTTTTCGTTGCGGATGTAAAGCGTGCGCGTAGGGAAAGCTATGGAGATACCCCGATTGCCCAGCTGCTCGTATATCTGCAGGTTGATCTCTTGCTGGACGTCCATATAGGTATTGAATTCGGCATTTTCCACGAAATATACGATCTCGAAATCCAGGCTGGAGTCCCCAAAAGCCTTGAAGTGGGCCCGATCAAAGGTGACATCCGGTTGGGAGGACACGATCTCCCGAAGAAGTGAAGGGATGGCTCTGAGATCCTCGGGGGAAGTCTCATAGGTGACCCCCACCCCAAAGACGATCCTACGCCGCTGCATCTTCTTGTAGTTGTGGATGCGTGAACCGGTCAGGTCACTGTTGGAAAAGACCAACTGCTCGCCTGAGAGGGTGGCGATCCGGGTAGTCTTGATGCCGATCTTCTCAACGATGCCGTTTTTGTCCCCCACGACCAAAAAATCCCCTACCTCAAACGGTCGGTCAAAGAAGATCACGAAGTAATTGAACAAGTCACCGATGATGTTTTGCGCAGCCAGGGCGATGGCGATACCCCCTATCCCCATCCCGGCGATGATGGCCGTGACATCGTAGCCGAGGTTACCAAAGAGGAAGACAATTCCTGTGATCCAGATGACGATATTGACGATCAATATGACCCCTCCCATCTGCTTGATTTTCTCCTCTCCGCCTTCCTGTCGGCTGATGTAGGTGCGCAGCAGCATCAGGATCACACTTGACACCAACCGGATCGCGTAGTATGTCAGAACGACTACAAAGACCACTTCCAGGATATTGGCAAAGCGCTCGGGCCAGACGAGGGTTTTCAGCGCGGCGTAGACGATGACATAGTCCACCATGGGCACGAGGTACTTGCTGACTGCCTCCACTGCAAAGTCGTCATAGGCATTGTCCGTGGACGCGACCCAGGCGTGGACGCGCTTGAGGATAAACCTTTTGAAAGCTGCGACCAGCAGCAGACCGATCAAGATAACGCCCAAGACGATCAGGTAGGACTGGAGACTGTTTCCAAAGTATTCTTGTTCCAATAGTGTTTCCATGAGTTTAAATAGGTTTAGTGGCCAAAGAAAACTGCTGGTGGCGCAAGGGCCAAGCCAGATAAAAAAGCCGATTTGAGGCTTGATTGGAGGCACTTTCCATGCATACCGTTGTTGGCAGGGGAAAGTGGCCAAGGTGCCGAACCTGTACGGGCAGGTCTAAACGAAACGTAGCACATAGGAATAAAGGGCTTTTCGCCGCTAATTGTTCCGCGAATCCTCAAAAAATTGAATTTATGACCGGGTTCCGGTAGGCAGGTTTCAGTAGGCAGGTTGAAAAGTTGGAGGTAGGAAGTCGGGAAGTATGGAGGTCTGGGGGCTGGAAGTTGGAAGATTAGAGTTTAAAATTTAAAATGAAGAGTTTAAAATGGGGGGAGTTCCAGCGGTGTTGTCGGGTTGTCACGTTGTCCGCGGAGCTGTTGTCGGGTTGGAAGATTAGAGTTTAAAATTTAAAACATTAAATTTTGACACAGTTAATTGAACAGTCTCAAATGAAGAGTTTAAAAAGTTTGCAGGGTGAGACTGTTCAATTCCCCCAATTATAAAACCTCTCGCCTCTGGATGTCTCGAGTCCCATTGTACTGGAAAACGGTCTGGCCCAAAACTAAAACAGTCCGCCGTGGCGGACTGTTTCTTAATGCTTGGATTGCTGCACAGCTTCCTGCCAGCACCCTTTCCGCTTAAAAATCAAACAGGTCGCTTAGGAATGATTCCTTTTTCTTATGCGGATGTCTACCATAGCGGTCTTTGTCATGATGAGTTTGGTCATAGCCTTTCTGGCTAGAACCATAATTGCCTTCGTTGGAATAATGTTCTGCAGACCGCTCGATGATTTTTTCGAGTTCTCCCCGGTCCAACCATATCCCACGGCAATTGGGACAATAATCGATCTCCACACCTTTTTTATCGCTCATTAAAAGTGTTTCGTTGCATGCAGGGCATTTCATACGCTATGGGGTTTATTTTGTGAAGGACTTGAACCGTCCAATAAAACTTAATCCCTTTCCTAACGGGAGAACCCGAGGATTGTTCCCTGGCGCTGGGTATATCGACAGCAAACGGTCTGACTCCCTATGGACGCTGTCGCCTTTGAAGGTCCCTGGATCACTGCCGCCGTGAGGAGCAACGATACCCCGAAATGAGGGCTTACGGGCGACTTCATAGTGAGCCTTGCCCGATGTAGGTGACCAAAGTTTGGATGGATTAACTGATGCGGACTACCCCTGACTTGGATTTGACCGATTACCTCCCTGATTGTCTGGGAGGTAGAAGTGGAAAGCATTTTCCGTGCTTTGACGGGGTTTAAAACCAAAACTACAGAAGCCTAAATTTTTTAAATTGATTGTAGTTTATTGACTATATCTGGATAGAAATAAAGTTATATTACCAAGAGATCTTATTGCTTCAACGTGATTTCCGGTTAAAAAAACTGCAATGCCAAACAGAATGTTGCTCAGTGTCTGTTGGAACAGAATACAACAATCCTGTCAATCAGGACCATTGCGCACTCAGGCTTTTTTCAAACTATCTTTTTTTCTATTATTTCAACTTGCCGTACTGTTTTCAGGTGTCGGGGAAGGAATAGCCCAATCAGGGAATTTCTTTCGTGATTCAACCGGGGTTTCTGGGGATTATGTGATGGAGATTTGGGACAACTCCAATGGCTTTCCGCAAAACTCCGTGTTTGCACTTGAAAAAGACAATTCGGGGTATCTGTGGATTGCGACAGAAGAAGGGCTGGTCAGGTTTGACGGAGGATCTCCGAAGATCTTTGACGAGGATTCTTATCCCGAAATGCTTGAGCAGACGTATTACACGTTTTTCAAAACTCCGGGAGGCATTTGGGCAACGGGTGACCGCAGCATCGCCCTGTTGGAGAAAAACATCAAACAAGTCATCGACTGCAGGCAGATCGCTGAAAACACCTGGATCAGGGCCATTGCCGAAAATGGAAACGGGGGCCTGCTGATTGGTACGCAAAAGGGAGAAATCTATTCCTGGGAGGACAATACGTTTACCCTCCTTGATTTTTGGACTCCCAACATACAGCTTGAGATCCTTGGTTTTTTCCTGCTTGAAGATTCAAGACTGTTGGTGGGGACCAATCGGGGGCTGTATGAACTGGACCAAAGATCCCGGCAGGCGCGTCTAGTTTCGCCGGAAGATTTCTCCGTTCAAAAGGTCTTTGGAACTATCGGTTCAATCTATGTCTATTCTCCTGACTCGGGAATTTTTCGGCTTAAGGAAAACTATGAAAGGGAACAGATCATCACGTACGAGCAGGCCAAAGGCATCAATCCCAGTAGCCTTACCGTTGATTCAGAAGACAGAATCTGGGCAGGATCTCTTGAGAAAGGTTTGATACTGATTGAGGACGGGACCATCACCCGGTTTACCTATCCCGAATTAAAAAACTATACTGTCCGGAAGATAATCAAGGAAGATGAAAATCTGTACTTGGGGACGCTTGGCAGAGGGCTTGCGTTAGTAAAACCGGCGAAAGTCAATCAGCTTAATTTTGAGGCTCTGAAAGAGAAAAACATCAAGGCGATCTTCCAAGGCAGTGACAGCAGTATTTGGATTGGGACCAAATCAGATGGACTCTTCCGCATCAACGACGGAAAAATCAACAGCCTGACCACAAACGAAGGCCTGATACAAAACGGAGTAACAACCATCGGCTCGTCATCCGGTCGAATCTACGCCGGGACCACGTCGGGAATTACCGTGATTGACATCCTATCAGGCAAAGTCATCGACAAGATCACCCAGGAGGATGGCCTCAAAAGCAACTATGTCAATGCGGTGTACCAAGACTCCAGGGGTTGGCTTTGGATCCTGACACGGTATGGAGGAGTACATTATTTTGATGAAGACGGAGCTCTTCACAAGGTCGAACTGCCAGAGGCTTACTCCAACACCAATTTTATAAGTATTCTGGAACTGAAAAACGGGCAGATTGTCCTCGGCTCGATGAATCAGGGGATATTCAGGATTGAGGATGGCGAATTTGTCGAAAACCAAACCTTGCCCCTCACACCTGGAGAGGATATCATCTATTGTATTTACGAAGACGAAAGCGCCGACCTCTGGTTTGGTACGCACGGTGGCGTGGTGCTCTTAAAGGATGGCAAGTTCAAAATCCTGAAAAAACGAAACGGCTTAAAATCCCGAAGCGTGTACAGCATCACCGATGACGGGCTGGAGGGCGTCTGGATCAGCAACAATTTTGGAGTCCAGTATTTCGCAAAATCGGAACTCGAACGATTCAAAGAGACCACAGATGACGATTTTTTCATTGCAACGACCTTGTATAACAGCCGTCATGGAATGCCAAATTCTGAAGCGAACGGGTTGATCTTCCCCGCTTCGCTCCGGGATTTTGCGGGAAATATCTGGATACCCACCGTAGAGGGTGTAGGCGTGATCTACCCCTTTCCCGTTTCAAAAGATGCAAATGAACGATCCGCCTTTATCTGGGACGAGCTTCAGCTGGGAGATCAAAAAATCCCCATTGAAGATGAAATCAAAATCCCGGAGGGTGTGAGGATGTTCGGGATTTCGTTCAGTCTGGTTGATTTTGAAAACCCTTCCCAATATTCCCTCTTTTATCGAATTGACGCTAATACAGACGTATGGCATCCCATCAAGGACCAAAGACAGCTCATCTTCAACGGTCTGAAGTCCGGCAGCTACCACCTGGAGGTGAAAGTCCTCCGGCATGGGAAGTTAGAACAGATTCAGACTTTGCCCATCGTGGTTTCAGCATCCTTGGTACAAACATTGGCCTTTAAGATTCTTGTAGCTGTTGCTTTTTGTCTTTTGATATACTTCATTGTCAAATATTATTTCAACACAAGACTGAAGAACAACCTGGAATCTCTGGTAAACCAAAGGACCTCGGAACTAAGCCACGCAAACGAGCAGCTGAAGGATGCTGTCCGGGAGATCGCGGATCAAAATACGGTCTTGAAAGAAATCACCTGGCGGCAGTCACATCTGGTCAGAGCTCCGTTGACCAAAGCGATGGGCATCAACCAATTGCTGATCAAATATCCAAAGTACAGCGCGGTGGAAAAAAGCAAAGAGCAACTGGAGATAGAACTTTTGGATACATTGAAAGAACTCGATGAAATAGTAAAGGAAACCCACGCCAAATCCGAAAATTTGAGTAATGACTGACAGCAATCCTAAGATATTGATAATTGACGATGATCCTGGAGTACTGTTCCTTCATAAGATCATAGTCCATGATGGAAATCTGGGCAGTAAGCCAATCACTTTTCCCGATGCAGGAGAGGCTTTGGAAGCTATTCTGTCACTGGATATACCCGACAGCCGGATTTTGATTTTTTTGGACATCAACATGCCCAAGATGGACGGATGGGAATTTTTAATTCAGTTATCCAGCCAAGTCAGACATGCCGACATCAAGGTTGTGATGGTCACCTCTTCGCTGAGCAGGACGGAACGGGAGCGATCAAAAGAATTCGGAGTTGTGATTGATTTTTGGGAAAAGCCTATGGAAGACACCCAGGTGACAGTTTTAAAAGAAAAACTAGGGGGTTGGTTGTTGGATTCCAGCTCTAACGAGGTCTAATAGCTCCTTACTGCTTTCGGCAGTTTTAGATTTCTTTTAGTGGTGCGGTTTACAATTCTAATTAGGTCTCTGAAAAAAACCGGTGATGACTTTCTAGAAGATCAGAAGCCTTATTTGAAGCTCCTTTTTCCCAACGGCGGAGGCTGAGGATTTCAAGCGAGTGTCGTGTTGATCTCTTTGAGGTAATTGGAAAAATTGACCCCTGCATAATTCTTAAAATACTTACTGAAATGCGCGTAGTCGACAAATCCCAATCGGTTTGCGATCTCCTTCATCCGTAGCTGAGAGTACATCGCATAGCGCTTTGCCTCCATCACCAGGTACTGCTGGATGTGGTGGCTGGCGGGAAATCCGGTGATCTTCTTGACGACCGAATTGAGGTAATTGGGAGTGACACATAGAATCTCGGCGTATTCAGACACCATCTTCTTTTGGGAATGATGGCTTGGCAGCAAGTTCAGGAAGCGCTTCAGGAGATCCCGGTCGCCGGTGGGCGACGAATCCGCGCGGCTGACCGACATACATTGGGTCAAGTACAGCATAAAGATATTAAGCCAGGCCCGCAGAAGGTCAGATTGCATCGCGGAGCAAGCGCTGATCTCCCTGCTGATCTTGTCGATGATCTGCTCAAGTTCGCCTTCCAGCCCTTCTTTGATCTCTATCTCCCTCATCTCTCCCGCAAAGTCAAAAACCGAAGCGACCTCAAACCGGTTTTGAAGCAGGTTGAAGAAATCGGGGCAGATCGAAATATAGAATCCCTCGAGACCTCCACCCCACTCCAACTGCCTCACCTGACCGGGAGACAGGCAATAGACTGATCCGTCTCTCAGTCCAAGGGTTACGGTGTCGATGTTGATCGGCGCGGACCCACGCCTGATCCAGTAGAGTTCGTAGCACTGGAGTCTTTTAGGCTGGTTGAACCCGATATCCATATCAAGGTCGGCAGATCCAAGAGGATGCACTGCGATGGGCTTCCTGTGGGGGAAAATTGAAAAGTGGTTTTTCGGAGAAAAATCGGTGCTGAAAAGTGTTTCCATGACAAGGGGAGTAAGATTCTCTTCCTGTTATCCAAGCTTGATGCCATTGTTTTAAAATACTGATTATCTGTTGTTTATAGCTATTCATTCAGTAAATAACTGGTGATATTTCGCTAATTATCGAATTGGCTGGTGGGATATGGATACCATTTGTCAAGAAAATAATGAGTTTGCTGCCTAAGACGCTCCAAAAACACCGAAAAAGCCACAACAATACCCCCTTGAAACGATTATCTCCTCGAGAAAAAACCACTTTCCGGCGGTTGGAATCAAAAAAAACATCCATCATCATCTTTTTCTGCTCTTGATTACGTTTCAACTGCATACTCTATCGCCTGCTTTGAATTACGAAAAACCGAAGATTTTAATCTATTTGTTGTATGATGCGATTACTTTTTCTGGCCTGCACCTGTCTTATTTGTCAGGCGCTCTCAGGCCAATCGATCTCTTTGGAAGAGTTACAAAAAACCGGTCAGGCGAGATTCGTCGGTCTCTACTCCCAAAATGACCTCTATCAGTATTCTTTCAGCGCTGACAAATACTTCACCAATGGTGCGCAGATCGTGGTTGCCCATCCGATTTTTGACAATAAAGTGGCGCGGGCTGTATTATTTAACAACAAGGGCGATTACAAAAGCGGATTTTCCCTAGCTATCGGACAAGACATCTTTACCCCTGCCAATCTTGAGCTGGCTGAAGTCGATTCCACGGACAGACCCTACTGTGGACTCCTGTATGCAACCTATACGCGTCATTCCAATAATCTTCGCGCCGCAAGGAAGGTAGTCAGCAAGCTTTTCCTGGGAGTTCAGGGGCCTATCTCAGGCGGTGAATGGCTCCAAAACTGGATCCACGAGCAGACCGACAGCGAACATCCACAGGGTTGGAGCAATCAGATCGCCAACGGGTTGATGATCGACTACGAGATCAGGCAGCAAAGGATGCTGCCGATCAAAGCCCGGCACTGGGAGGTAAATATGAACGCCGTAGCACACGTCGGGACTATCTACAACTTTGCCCAGGTGGGGTTAACGACCAAGTTTGGGTGGTTCAACAATTCCTATTACCAGTTTGACGGGCTCTACAGCCGACGGTCAAAGAAGGGCACCTACATCCTAGATGATGTTCGGTGGCGGGAAAAGAAGAAGAGGGCGCATCCCGAAAAAGCGAGGCGCAGGACGACTTATATCAACAGGGATTTTGAAGTGTATGTATTCGCTGACTTGAATCTGGGCTACATGTTCTATGACGGTACCAAAAGCGGGAGTTTGATCCCCTTTGAACCAAGTCCGTACACGCTGATCAACAACGAATTGGACAAAGACTACAGCAATCTGACTCAGGGGATCACATTAAACTATCGGTCTATCTATATTCAGTATGAGCGTGTGCTCAAAAGGGACGTGGTAAAAGGCGAAGGGTTTTATGGTTGGGGACAAGTCCGGGTATCGATCTCGATCTGATACCCGCACCGGTCTATCCGCGATAAATAACATGCCCGAGGCTCAGTCTTTGCACAAAAAGATGAGGAGACACAAAGTAAGGGTCAAAAAATCAAGCGGTGAATAGCCGGTCAAACACATGCAAACCTGAGAGCGTTTTCGACCGCGATTACTTCCACTGCCCGGGGTCAAAGATGGTCGCCGCGATGTATCGATAGGGCTTGGCGTCCTTGTCATTAACATGGTTCCAGTAGTAGATCATCACCAGTTTCCCGTCGGCTCGCTGGATCATCCGGGGATATCCCGCGTCCCTGTTGGCCCCGTCGCCGCTGCGCAAGAGGATCTCATCGCTCCACGACAGGCCATCATCCGAGCTAAAACGGACATGAACCCTGGATCCAAAATCACTCCTGTGAATGTAGCCCAGTGCTAACCGGCCATCTTTTAGCTTGACCAAAGCTGGAGGTGATCCGCCTCTGCCCGTATCCGGAGCGGGGTCTCTTAGTCTGCTCCAGGTACTTCCGTTGTCTTTTGAGAGGTAGCTGGAGATCAGATTTTCTCCATTTTCCAAGCGGGTTCGGACCGTCGTCAGCCAGGCGTTTTCATCCAACCGGATGGAGGAAGGCATGATATCAAAGCCTCCGTGCTCGGTTGTGACCCAAGAGACAAGGCTCCAAGTGAGTCCGCCGTCGGTCGTTCTCACAAAACCCACCTTTCCTTCTTTCGAATTGGTCTTTGCGGAGGTGACAAACGCGCTCAGCGCCTGCTTACCCTCCACATGGTAATCCGTTCGGTTTGCAATCCCCGGCGTGCCCATGTTTGGGAATACGTACGGACCTTTCCAATGCGCTCCTTTATCCTCGGAGTAGTAAAAAAGGCTCGGGCCATTGTGGTTGTTCTGTCTCAAAAAGGTCAGGAGAAAATCCTCAGACGTGAAATCCGGCATCGGCTCACTGAGCACCGTGGGAATTTCGGCACGATCGGGTGCGATGTTGTTGTCATTGCCCGAGGCAGTTTGCCCCAGGGAATAAGCATCCTGAATGGTCCAAGTCTCCCCTCCGTCCAGACTTCTTGCGTATTGGTTTTCGGCTGTTTTCGGGTCATAGGTATGTAGTCCCGGCTGCGCTTCTTTGAAGCTCGCTTCTACAAATCCTACCAAGATCTCATCTCCCCAAGCCCATATCCCATGGTTTGCAGGCCATCCGGCGTATTTCCCATCCTCCTGGAAGACCACCCGATGCTCGACGGATTTATCTTTTTGCTGGCCTATTGCCATCCCGGATCCCAAAGTAAAAACAAGCCCCAGGAAAAGTACTTTTATATTCATTTTCAATCCCATTGTAAATTAAGAATGCGAGGTCCCAGTTTTTGCGCAAAATGGGTTTTAACCAAATCCAAAGTACCCCCATGGGTAATATTACTCTGTTTTCTCCGACTATTAAAAAAGTCAACCGTTCAATTTTCAACAATCCGGTTGAGAAAAAAAGGGCTGACAAACCCACAGTCCTAAATGAAGTTTCGCAAAAGCACTTGGACTATCCCGTGTTCGTTGCCCTGTTAGAATAAGGCTCAAATCCACCCCAATTCCTTTATCGTCAACTCACTCTCCACATTGCCGGTGTGTAGGGTTGCTTTCGGTTCAAAGAGCAGGTTAAAGACAATCTCTCCGTTGGTATGCGGTCTGTGTTCGACTCCTCTGGGGACGATTAGAATTTCCCCTTCTTTGACTTCAACGGTTCGTCCATCCCGAAAGTCCATAAGCAAAGTGCCCTTAAACACCATAAAAAGCTCGTCTTCGTTTTCGTGGCTATGCCAGACAAAGTCATCCTTTAGCTTGCAAAGCTTCACATATTGCCCGTTGAGTTCCCCGATGATGTGTGGCGTCCAAAGCTTATCGAATAAGGAAAACTTCTCCAGGACGTTGATTGGCTTGATTTCTTGCATGGTGTTTTGATTTAGTGAGTTTGGCTCAGGGTTTATCACTGCTTCAGCCCTGTCCACATGTTTGTTTTACTCAATGCTGTTTACCCGCTCCAACAAATCGGTAATGGTGCTTTGCGCCGAATCAGGTGCTGCTTCCCGAAGGTAGTGGATTAAATCCGCCGTGGTCGAATAGCGCTTTGGCTTTTGGGGATTGTTGAAAGTACCCCAGTCATTGAGGAAATTCTTCAAAGCAAGATTGACATTCTCTTCGCCGATCCGCTTTTGCAATTCGAACATGGTAAGCGCTCCTTTGTTGTAGTAAAGGTGTTGTTCGTTCTCCACCAAGGCCAAGGGCAATTCTTCCTTCGTTGATTTGAGTTTGGCTTCCCTGTATTCCTCCAATTGGAATGTCAGGAATTGCTGAATTTTTTCCTCACTGTATCTTTCTTTGAACACCATCATCGCGGAGTACTGGGCCAGCGTCTCCAGGATCATCTTCTGACCCTGTACATTGGCTGCTTCCAGTTGATTCCCCCACCACTGATGGGACTATGTCCAGGTCGTGTTGAAAGAAGAAGTCATAACCCTGCGTGGAGTCTTGTCTTCATTGGCGGAACACATGCCGACCGACGGCTTGATTCAGGTACATCGCTCTTTTATGGTCGCGAAAAAGCACATCAAAAGCATCGAAGGAAACGAGATAATTATTGATAAATACAAAGTGCCAATTGGTAAATCATTCAGGTCAGATCTGGAAAAGCTTTTAACCCGGAATATGCATTGACCTTTTTGTTATTTCACCACCCCGGCGATCTTGTTTATTATCTCAGTTTTTGGTTCGAGATTTCTGTCGAAAAGCAAGGGGTAGTTCGTCCGGCCTCTCACCGGAAAGTTGTTCAACCAACTCACGCCATCACCCAAGCCCCAAAACGTGACTCGGGTGATCTTGTCTTTGTGTTTTTCATATAGCGCAAATATCTCTGCGTAGCGTGCGGCCAGCTTGGCTTCGGCCTCCGGCGTGATGCCCTCCCTGTAGGGATTATACTCATCCGAATTGGCGAAATTCATGTTGAGATCGGCACCTTCTGCTCTCCTGGGTCTTGGCAAAACATCCACGTCCAGCTCAGTGATCATCACCTTGAATCCCGCTTCATGAATGTCAATAATCCCCTGCTCGATCTCCTCCAGCGTAGGTGAATCCAGCTGGTAGTGGCCCTGCATACCTATCGCGTCCACCCGGATTCCCTCAGCTTTCATTTCTTTGGCAAAATCAAGAATTCCCTTGCGCTTGGAAGCTCTCCATACGTTGTAGTCGTTATAATACAACTCAGCCTCCGGGTCTACCTCCTGCGCCTTGCGAAATGCTGCTTTCATAAAGTCCTTTCCGGCGACCTTGTACCAGTTTGACTCGCGAAAAGTCCCGTCCTCGTTGAAAGCTTCATTGACCACATCCCAACCGTGGATCTTTCCTTTGTATCTGCCAGCGACGGCCTCGATGTGATTCTCCATCCTGGAGATCAAGGCCTCTTTGTCCAGGGGTTCATTGTTTTGATCCTGAAAAACCCACTTTGGAGTCTGCTGATGCCAGACCAGGCAATGACCGATGGTAAATGCGCCGATTTTCTCTCCCAGCGCTACATACTCATCGCCAAATTTGAAATCATACCGATCGGGTTCGGGATGTACACGTTCCCATTTGAGACCGTTTTCGGGACTCAGACTGTTGAACTGATTTGCAATCAGGGAGGTCACCTTCTCATCAGAGCTGTTGACCTGCCAGGCGTTCACAGCGACTCCAATGTGAAAACTGTCGGCAAAGATATCCTTGAGCCGTTCGTTGTCCGGGCTTTGGGCAGAAAACAACAGGGTTAGGGAGGCAAATGTTAAGACTTTCTTGAGTATCATAGGCGTGATAGTTAATCGATTGGTTCACGTGTAAGGAGCGTTTATCCTTTCCAGCAAGTGGTTGAAGGTAATTTCTACGGACTTTTTTTCACCTATTTTTCCGAAAACAAGATTGGGGCAAGTGTATACAGGCTTCTTCTCCAAGTCTGAAATTCATGCGCTGTGCCTTCAGACACGTAAGAAACTGCATTAAACCCTGCTTCCTTCAATGCTGAAACGGCATTTGTCACCCGATCAGGATTTTCCTTGCTTCCTGCACTGATGAAGATCAACTCTGGTTTGGACGATGCCTTCAACTCCTCTGGCGTGTAGATTCCACCACTCAGGAGTGCATATCTCGAAAAGACGTCTGGCTTATTGAGCGTGATGGAGTGAGTTTCCATACCTCCCATGGACAGTCCAGCCATCGCCCGATGCTCCCGATCCGCCTTAGTTCTGAAATTGGCATCCACATACGGCACCAGCTCATCTACCAACACCGTCTGAAACGCATCTACTTTGAAATCCCGTAAACCTCCGAACTTGATTTCATTGGTCATGCCGTAAGTCATCACAATAATAAAGGGCTCGATTTTGCCTTCTGCGATCAAATTGT
>Ga0307414_10001149_pt1 | contig 13569 bp, 11 predicted proteins | sample DK1Ometagenome_FD_203804 | JGI IMG/M metagenome (GOLD analysis project Ga0307414, IMG submission 203804) | Maize rhizosphere microbial communities from greenhouse at UC Davis, California, United States - DK15-O-3 | ecosystem: Host-associated > Plants > Roots > Rhizosphere > Soil | place: USA... | reverse complement strand
TGCGGTCCATGCCGTGCATCCGATCCACGACGCGCTCGGCGCGCCAAAGGCGCAGCCGCTCTTCGCGCGACTTGCGGGCGCTCATTGCTCGCCTCCCGCGAAGGCGAGCAGGAAATCGCTCGCCTTGCTGGCTTGGCTTGCAGCGCGAAAGATAGCCTTGTCATCGCCCTGCAGTACCGACAGCCACGCCGCGATATAGTCCGAATGGCGAACGGTCGGAACGATGCCAAGCGATGCGCAGGTAAACGCCGCCGTCATCTCGGCGACGAGCTCTTCCTTGGCGTAAGCTTCCGAACCGAACCCGCCCTTCTGATCGCGGTCGAGCCTGCTACCATGACCGGTCCAATGGCCAAGCTCGTGAAACGCGGTGCGATACCAGTTGATCGGTTCATGGAAGGCTCCGATCGGCGGCACCTGCACAAAATCATGGCTCGGGCTGTAAAAGGCTTCGCCGCCCCCGATCTGAACCCGCGCGCCGCTCGCCTCGATCAGCGCATTGGCCTCGGCAACGACGAGCACATCGTCAGGGATCGGATGTGCGTCGTGAAACTTTTCCGGCAGTCCATCGACCTGGTCGACATTGAACACGACAAAGCGCTTCAGGAACGCCACCTGCTTCGCTTCGCGATCTTCTCCCTGCGCCGCCTCGGCTTCGGCCTTCGGCGTGAACCGGTCGGCGTAGCAAATGACCGTGCCCTTCTCGCCCCGCCTGACATTGCCGCCCGCGGCTTCGGCCTGACGGTAGGTCAGCCAGCGCTGCAGAGGAAAGCCACAGCTGACGGCTTCCGCCCAGAGTATCAGCACATTGATGCCGCTGTATTTGCGATCGGTCAGAGCATTGTGCGGCATCGTGCAGCCGCAGGCCGCGCTATCCCAGGGCTGCACCCATGGTAGCCGTCCTTCTTCGAGCTCCGCTATGATCCGGTTGGTGACCTCGGAATAGAGGCTCGCTCGCTTGATCCTTTCCTTGATCATATCCTTTCTCCTTCCAGCCACCGCACCCCGGCCCGGAAGGGGGCGGGGTGGGCGGCAGGAAGGAGCCGGCAGACCCGCATCATCGGGCGGGCCGCATCCGCAGGACCGGAACGAAGAGGAGGACCCGCGGCACGCGGGTTGCGGCCCGACCGGGCGGGGCTAGAGGCGAGTGACGCCCACCCTGCCCCCGCCGCGCCGGGACAGACCACCGCCGCCGCGAAGCGGCGACCGCGGGCGCGCCAGCGGCGCTCTTCTGATGGGCGAATCGGTCAGACGCCGCGCCGGTTACGGCGCGTCATTTCGCTGCGCGGCCGTCGCCGACGGCCTCATTCGTCCTCCCCGACGCCATCGGCGGGACGCTATGAGAAAAATAATGCGGATACGCCAAGGCCGCCCGCAGACCTCCATGGACGCCGACGGATACCGGCGGCCCTACGCCAGAGCACGATGGCAAAAATGGCGGTTTTCTGCGGTGTTGACGTGAGCCCCCATCATGCTTTCTTTATCTCGTGTCGACGCAAATTCGTTCAACAGATGGAGTAGAACAGCATGGCATTCCAATCCCCCCTCCGCCTCATGCGCCTCGATGAAGTCCTCGATTTGACCAGCCTTAGCCGCGCCACTCTTTATCGAAAGATCGCCGACGGAACTTTCCCGACGCAGCATAAGGTCGGTAACCGCCGCTGCGGCTGGCGCACGTGGGAAGTCGAAGTCTGGCTGCGCAATCCGGCTTCGTTCACGATGGCCGATCTCAAGCGCGAAGCGGCCTGAACGCCAGGCACTGCAAAGCCCCGCACCGCAGACCGCGGCGCGGGGTGGAAGCCCGCCTCAGTCGGCGGGGTTCCAGATCAGGGCGTAACCGTCTTCGCCGTCCTGACCGGTAGCGCGACCCAGGTTGGCATAGAGCCGGCGCGGTCCGAACTCGGGAGCGGCGAGGCTCAGCGAGACATAGGGCTCGCCCGAAACCTGACCGACGCGGATCCAGCCTGCGCCGATCTCGACGCCTTCGGAATAGACCCGGTAATCGGGCTGGACTTCGCCGCTCTTCGAGCGGTTGGTCCGGATTTCGATGCTCGCGCGGATCGAGAGGGTCTTGAGCTGTCCCACGAAACCGGTTTCGATGGTGCCGCTCACAAAGCCGATAGCTGCCATTGGTCGTCTCCTTACAGTACCGCGGGACCATCCCTGCGGCATGGGCGGACCAGGGACCGGCGCATGAGGGGGGCCGCGAACCCGCAAGGGCCGCAGCAAAGCGGAGGAGTGCGGCGGGGCGATTATTTGAAGCGAAGCCGCCGCGAGGAGCCGGCGCAGCCGGCGGGGAAATAATCGCCCCGCCGTACTTTTGCGGGGCGCCGCGCCGGTCCAGGTCAAATCGCCCGTCGCCGGGGATGGTCTCGCGAAAATGCTGGCCGAGACCAACATAGCCGGCATGCGAACGCCCCCGAAAGCGCGATCCAGACAGCCATCCGAACGACGCTCGGCAGTATCGAAATTCCCGGAATTTTGCGCGCCAAGGCGCCCGGCCGATACCGCACAGGCATTCCGACTGCCTGATGAGCGGTCCCGGCGGGGCGCATCTTCCGCTTGTCATGTGCCTGTCAAATTGACATGATTCCTCCACGCGAACGCATGTCTGGCAGCATTCGCGCGATCTTTTCGCCAGCTATCATAAACGCCAGTCCGTAACAGGACCGGCGGCCGTACCGGACCCTGGTTCGCAGCAGCGACCAAACGGCGGCACAGCATTGGGATATGGGCATCCGGCCTTGCCGGCCGCGCCCGTTCATGCCGTCCGGATTTCGCGTGCCCTCAACTTCCTGCAACCCGCTCGGCGCCGACTGCGGCCCGCTCCCGGATTCGTCGGACGGCCATGTTCCGACGACGGAGGCGCGGCCGCCGGCGGCAGCAAGCGAGTGCCAGCTCGACGAAGCCTATCGCAAACATCGCGGCGCGCTGTTCGGATTTCTCCGCCGCAAGGCCGGCGCCGAGGAGGCATCCGACCTCGTGCAGGAAGTCTTCGCGCGGGCCGCGGGCAGCAGACAGCGCAGCCAACTCGCCAATCCGGGTGGATTTCTGAGACGAATTGCGCAGAACCTGCTCATCGATCGCGCCCGGCGCAAAAGAAGCCATGACGTCCTCATTCTCCCATTCGAGGAACACCGCGACGCGGCGTGCGCTCCCCAACAGGAATGGCGATTGGACGCCGACGACATGCTCGGCCTGTACGAGAAAGCCGTCGATGCGATGCCGTTCAAGACGCGGCGCGTGTTTCTCATGCACCGGGTCGACGAGCTCAGCTACCGGGACATCCACGAGCGGCTTGGCATCAGCGTCGCGACCGTGGAATATCATATGATGCGTGCGCTCGCCCATATTGCGACCGCGCTGGAGGTCGATCGATGAGCAGCACGGACTATCCGCTCGACGAAATCGCCCGGGCGTGGCTGGTCAAGATGCGCGGCGAAGATGCACCGCGCCTTCGGAGCGAGTTCGAGACATGGCTCGCGGCATCGCCCGAGCATCGCAAAAGCTATGACCGTATCGCGGGCGCGATGGAGCAGTCGGCGATCCTCAAATCTTCGCGCCGCCATGGGGTGGCGCGCAGCGACATTCGCAAGCCGGCGTCGCGTCAGCGCTGGCTTTCGGTAGGAGCCGCCACCGCGGCCACCGCGCTGCTGGTCGCCGCCGGCACGAGCCTCATGCTGCTCGCCGGCCCCAAAGACAGCCTGATCGCCGCAAGCGCAGCCGAGCCCCTGATCACCCGCCGCGGGGAAATCCGGACTTTCCACTTGACCGGGGGCGCGACCGCAACGCTCGATACGGACAGCCGCCTCGAATTTGTCGAGGCGGGCAAAGTCCTGCATTTTCGCCTGGCGCGCGGCCGCGTGAGGCTTGAGCTCGGACGGGGCGCGGGCCCGTTCCGCATCGAAGCCGGTGGATCGATCGTGAGCGGCGACGACGCCAGATTCGACATCGGCATCGCCGATGGCGACTCCATCGACATACTGGTGCTTCGCGGCCGCGCGCAGATGGCATCGCGCACCGCCGGCGCCGGCGCACGCTCTTTGCCGCTGGGCGAGCCCCTTCGCTATCGGATGACGGGCGGCGAATTGCGGCGCGAACAAGCTGCTGCGAAGCATCCGTCGTCGGCCGACTGGCCGACGGGCTGGTCCGAACATCGCTCGATCGGGCTCGCCGCGCTTGCCGAGGAAGCGAACCGATACGCCGTCCGCCCGATCGTCATCGACGATGCGGCGACAGGCCGGCTCAAGGTTTCCGGGCGCTTTCAGGTGAGCCGACCCGAAATCATGGCCGACCGTCTCGGCGAGCTTTTCGATCTCGCGGTCGAAAGGCGGGCCGACGCCATTCATCTTCGCCAGCGATAAAAATTTTCGGGCCTGACTAAGGCCCCCTCCCCCGCCCCGTCATGCCCCCTTCACCGGCCGTGCATCCCGCGCACGGCCCAACCAAGAAGGGGGAGAATGATGTCCAGAAAATCAATTTCGCTGGCCGCGATGATGGCCGGCGCTGCCATGGCCCTGACGCCAGCTACGGCGCAGGCGGGCCAGCAAGACGAGCAAATGTTCAACCTGCCGACTCAGGATCTCGGCGACGCGCTTCGCAGCGTGGCGGCACAGGCTGGGATCGAGCTCTACGCCTCGACCCGCGATCTCGAAGGCCGCTCGTCGCCGCCGCTTGCCGGCAAGATGACGGCGCGCGAGGCGATCGAAACGCTTCTGCGCGGCACGAGCCTCACCGCGCGCTACGACAAGGGCGCGGTCATCATCGGGGGCCGACCCGGCGACGAAACGCCGAGTGAAGCCCCTTCGGAAGCGATCATCGTGACCGGAACGCGTATCGCCGGCGCGCCAGCGACGGTTCCGGTAATCCAAGTGTCGGCGGAGGATATCCGGAACGGTGGACAGGCGGATCTTGGCGAGATGGCGCGCAGCCTGCCGCAGAATTTCGGCGGCGGCCAGAATCCCGGCATCGGCAATAGCCAGGGGGCGCCCAATGAGAATGCCAACGCCAATGGTGCCTCGACCTTCAACCTCCGCGGTATCGGCCCCAATGCGACGCTGACCCTGCTCAACGGCAACCGCTTCGCCTACACCGGCGTGTCCTCGGTCATCGACGTCAGCGCGATCCCGGTGTCGGCGGTCGAGCGGATCGAGATCGTGACCGACGGCGCCTCCGCGATCTACGGCGCCGATGCTGTCGCGGGCGTGGTCAATATCCTGCTGAAGCGCGACTATGACGGCGTGTCGGCGATGGCGCGGCTCGGCGCATCGACCGACGGCGGCAATGTCCAGCAGCAATATGGCCTGCTCGGCGGCAAGGCCTGGTCGTCGGGCGGCTTGCTGGCCGCCTATGACCATAGCCGTTCAACAGCCATCCGCGCCGGTGACCGCGATTATGCCGGCGCGGCCAATCCCGAGACGACGCTCTTTCCAGCCATCTCGCGCCATTCGCTGCTGCTGAGCGGCCATCAGGCCATCGGCCCCGACGTCACTCTCGCCGCCGACATGCTTTACAAGAAGAGCCGTCTTCGCTCAGCGACGGGCTACAGCCTGACCATTGCGCCAGGCGACTTCGGTCTCGACAATCTCAGCACTTCCGAAATCTTCGGGATTGCTCCGAGCCTTACGACGGAGCTCGGCGGCGACTGGCGCTTCAAGGCGAGCGGCTTTTTCGGCACCGACCGAACGGGCGGCTTCACCGACCTCTATTTCGGCGGCGATCTCCTGCTACGTACCGACAAGCATTTCTTCAATCGCAACCTCGCACTCGAAGCGGGCTTCCAGGGACCTCTGTTCACGCTTCCGGCGGGCGACGTCCGTATCGCCTTCGGCGGCGGCGCCCGGCGCAACCATTTCTTCGCTGCGTCCCCGACAGGCGATATCCGTCGGCGACGCGACAATATCTTCGCCTATGGCGAACTCCTCGTCCCGCTCACCTCGCCGGCACAGGACATCGCCGGGCTGTATCGCCTGTCGCTCACCGGCGCGCTGCGCTTCGAGGATTATTCGGACGCGGAGAATATCCTCACTCCAAAGCTCGGCATTGTTTGGGAACCGGTAGAAATCTTGCGGCTGGGTGCTTCCTGGGGACGGTCGTTCAAGATGCCGACCCTCTATCAGCAATATAGCGGCTATTCGGCGGTGCTTGCGCGCGCCGCGCGCTACGGGAGCGGCTATCCGGCAAGCGCCGACGTGGTGTTCGTGGCGGGTCCCGACAGCCGGCTCGGACCCGAGCGATCGAAGAATCTGACGCTGAGCGCGCAGCTCACCCCGGCACGCGGTCTCGAGCTGACCGCCGCCTGGTACCGGATCGACTATAGCGACCGCGTCGCGCCGCCGATCCCCTCGCTGCTCGGCGTTCTCGACAATCCGCTCTACGCCGGTCTTGTGACGTTGAACCCCGGCGCCACCGACCTCGCGGCGATCATCGACGGCGCCCTCCTCGGCCTCGAAAATGGCGCCGGACGCCCGTACAATCCCGCGAATGTCGTCGCTTTCATCGACGCGCGCGACCGAAATATCGCGCGCCAGCGATATTCGGGGGTCGACTTGTCGATGCGCTACCGCATCGAGGTCGCGAGCGGCAAGGAACTGGCGCTATCGGCTTCAGGAAGCTTCCTCGGCAGCCGACAACAACTCCTTCCGGGAGCCGAGTGGACAAACCTCGCGGGCACGCTTTTCCACCCGGCCCGCTTTCGCGGGCGGGCGGGTCTGACCTACGGGGGCGAGCGCTTCTCGCTGGCCGCGTTCGTCAATCACATGAGCGGTCTCAACGACAACCGGCAGCCGGCGGTCGTACGGATTCCGCCTTACACGACGGTCGATTTCACGGCACGGGCTCGGGTCGGCAAGCGCACCGAAATCTCGCTCGCAGCGCTCAATCTCTTCTACGCAAAACCGACGGCGATCTCGACGGCCCTGCCTGCCGACACGCCGTTCGACACGACCAACTATTCGGCAATGGGACGTTTCATCGGCATCACCGTCCGGCAGGAGTGGTGAGATGACGAGACTTATTCTCCTCGCTAGCGCGGCGCTGATTGCCGGAGGCATGCTCGCCCCGCATGCCGTCGGCGGTGAAGCAAAGCGCGTGTGGACGCTGAACGATCAGCTCGCCGTCCCCGAAGCGCGAACGCTCGCGATCGCAGCCGACGGGAAAAGTGCCGCCTATGTCGTGCGCGTCGCCGACCGGGAGAGCGACCAAACCGTCGCAGTCCTGCGGCATGTCGACCTAGCGAATGGGACAACCCGCGAGTTGCTGCGCGCGCGATGGATCGACCAGCTCAACCGTATCCCCGGTACGACCGACTGGAGCGCGCGGATCGACAAGGGTGACGGCGTGCAGCTTTACAGGATCGGCGCGAACGGCGCGGTTGCCCCGATCGTGGTTCATCCCGCGACTGCGATCTTCGGCGACAGCGAAGGCGCAGTCTTTCCAGGCTATGGGCACGCCCCGCTCCTGACCGGCGTCCGTGCGCACAGCTGGTCGCCCGACGGGCAGCGGCTCTTCCATGTCGTCGTCGACGCCATGCCCAAGAGCAAGGCCGTCCGCTACGACAGCGAAGTTACAGCCGAACGCGCGCGGCGACGATCGCCGGGTCAGGCAAGGGCATCGATCTATCTGCGCGAGCCGGGAGGGAAGGATGTTCTCCTCGGTACGCGCCCGCAGAGCGATCTCACCACCTTCTTCGACCGCAGCCACGTCCGCTGGGAAAAAGATGAAGTCCAATATGATGTGATGGAGGTCGGCGCGGACGGCCAGCAGAAGGTTGTCACCATGGCGTGGCAATTCGCGGAGAGAAAGGCGCGCCTGCTCGATCCGAAGACCGAGCGCGTCTATTGGCTCCTGCCGGGACCGAATGGCGGGCGCCTGTCCTCGCAGGGCAATGATGACGTGCGCGAGCTGGTCGAAACGCTGCCTGGCGGGAAGACACACAGCTATGGCCGCTTCCCTTTCGCGGTCGGCGATGGCCGCGCCGTCGGCGGTTTCCGGTCGCTCGATGGCAAGCGCGCGATCGCGGGAACCCGCACGATCGACAATCCGCGCTTCGGTCTCGCGGTGGTCGAGCAGAGCGGCGTGCGCACCATCGGTGGCGAGCAAAGCCTCAGCCATTGCGACTTCGTGCCATCGCTCGACCACGGCGCCTGCATCGCGCAGGGACAGACGACACCGCCCGCGGTGGTGACGGTCGATGTGGCGAACAGAAAAATCCGGCGCGTTGCATCGGTATCGCAGGTCCATGAGGCTATCGATCCGCTGAAGGTCGAGCCGCGCACATGGGTCAGTCGCCACGGTTACAAGGCGACGGGCTATATCGTCTGGCCGCGCGGATATGAAAAGGGCCGAAGATATCCAGCGATCCTCGTGACGCACGGCACCGATACCGACGATCGCTTCGCGAACCGCGAGAACCAATGGGAGTATCCGGTCCAGCTCTTCGCCGAGCGCGGATATGTCGTGCTGCTCGTCAACGATCCGAGTTCACGACAGAATACGGATATCCGCGCGGCCTATGATGCGTGGATCAACGAGACCCGGGACCTGCCGCCCGAAACGCTTCGGCAATTAATTTGGCTCAACGGCGTCGCGAGTTACGAGGATGCGGTGAAGGAGCTGGTCGACGCGGGCGTCATAGATGCGGCGCGTGTCGGTATCGCGGGCTACAGCCGCGGTTCGCAAATGGTCAATGTCACGATGACGAACTCGCATGTCTTCCGCGCGGCTTCGAGCGGCGACGGCGGCTATCTCGAGCCGGCCTTCTATGCCGATGTCGCGGGTTCCTACGATGCGGTTTTCGGAGGGCCGCCGACCGATCCCGCAGCGCTCGTCCACTATCGCCGGCTCTCGCCGTCGCTTCGCGCTGCCGAGGTGTGCGGCGCGATCCTGCAACAGGTCGCGGCGCCCTATATCCCGTCGATCGACTTTCACACCGCGCTTCGCAAAACCGGCGTACCAGCGCAGCTCAGCCTCTATCCCGGCGAGGATGCAGCCTCCGACGAGACGCATATCTTCCATATCCCCTCGAACCGGGTCGGCGCGATGCAGGAGAATATCGCCTGGTTCGACTATTGGCTGCTCGGCAAGCGCGATCCCGGATCGCCCTTCGCCGATCGCTATGCGCTCTGGGACAAAATGGGCGCGGCGGCGCCGCGCTGCGATGGTCCGGACGGCGAGCCGGGCGGATAAGGCTCCTCCTCCCACCAGCGAACCCACGCCTCGGCGGCGGCGAATGTCAGGATGCGGTGATCGCGGCCGTCGTCCTGCCAGAGACCCTCGCCTGCACGCTCCAGCCAGTCGGGATCGATCAACTCGGTTTCGACAAGTCGACCGCCGCGCAACTTCGCGATAGCGGATTCGCCTTGCGCGTCGAACACGCGCCGGATGAAGCCGCTCGGACTGCCCTTGGTCCGGCGTTCGAGAATAAGCTCGGGGAGTAAACCGTCGAAGGCCGCGCGGGCGACCGCGCGGTCGCGACCGCCGCGTACCCAATACCAGGTCGGAATCGACAGGCAAAGCTCGACGATGGGCTGGGACAATAGGGGCGAGATTTGCGGCGGTGCGCCATCGCGCGGATAGAGCTCGATGCTCTTCTGCGCGCGGGCCAGCATGGCGACATGCGCGGCCTTGCCCGGCAACGTGCGCGGCGGTGCGGTGAGCCAGGGATGACGATCGCCATCGTCGAGCGCCGCCGCGCGCCCGGCTGGGCCAAGACCGCTGAGGTCACGGCGGGCGCGATGGCCGCCGCCTCGGCGCCGAACGCGCTCCCACCCCTTCGCGACCACCGCGGCCAAGCCCGACCCGGTAAGATCGGCGAGATCGCGAGCAGTTTGGAAGAGGCCGGGCCGAAACCCTTGAGCGAGGAGATGATCGGCCAGCGGGACGGCGCTGCGCAGGCCGCAAAAGATATTGTCGCCGCCATTGCCCGAGAAGTAAGCGTCGACCGGCTCGCCAAGCTGCCGGTGTTCTGCCTCGATCGCATGAAAGAAATGGAGCGCGAAGGGCAATGGAAGATGCGGCAACACCGGCTGCGTCACATCGACCGCGCCAAGATCATAGAACGACGCGCGGAGGCGCACTCCGAGCTTGCCGACCAGCGCTTCGACATACCGGCGTTCATCCCCATCGGTCCCCGGTTCGACCATGGTTAGGCAACGAAGCCCCGGCGTCCGAGGGCCGAGCGCGGCCGCGACAATCGAGCTATCGAGGCCGCCCGATACACCGACGAGGATCTTGTCGAAGTAGGTCGACCAGGCCCCGATGCTATCCTTCAGCGCCGTTCGCAGCGCTGCAGCCGCCGAAGCGAAGTCCATTTTGGCAGCAGGGGCGACATGATCCCAAGGGGACCAAGCCTGCTCGATGCGGCTGCCCGACGATGTCACCATCAGCCGTTCGCCGGGGAAGAGTTCTTCGATACCGGCGATGCCCGTCCGGCGTCCGATCACATCGATGCCCGCGAACATTCGGGCAAGTGCGGCATAGTCGACAACGGAATGGCCCGGCGCGGCAAGCGCCGCCATGTCGCTCGCCAGCGCAACGCGCCCCGTGTCGCGCCGCATATAGCAGGTCATCATTCCCGAAGGATCGCGCAGGAGAGAGACGGTGCCGTCCTCGCCGATCAGCAGGGCGATATAGCCGCCCCAGTAATTCGTGAGCAGCGCGCCACCGCCCGTATCCAATATGTGCTGCCGCTCGCCCGCATCGAGGTCGGTCACGCGCGTCGCCGGGATTTCTCGCCGGAACAAGGCGCCCGCAATGAATCCCCTGTCGCCGAGGTCGATCCGCGGAGCGGCGCTCCATAGCCTCGCGGCGCGCACCTCATATGCCGATGGACCGCGTTCGGCATGATGGTCGGCGGGCGCCGCGAGGCCGGACAGCGCGATATCGAGGCGAAAGGAGAACCTCATCGCACCGTCAGCAAGGGCGTGAAATTAGCTACGCGGTCGAGCGGGTCGCTGAGCACCGTCGTGCCCGACTGAATCCAGCAATGTGCCGCAAAGGGCAGCATCACCCCGATCACGAGTTCGGCAGAGAGGCCGCGGCGGGCCAACATTGCCCGCATCGCGAGGCCGCGCACCAGGCATTGATCGGTCGCGTCGCGATAGCGCGACACGCGATCGATGGCGGCTGCGATCGGGCGGCAGCGATCGAGGTCGGCTTCAAGATCGCAGGCGCCCCGGGATTGGAGAAGCGAGCCGAGAGAATGACGGGTCAGAAGTCGCCGCGCGCGCGCCTGCGAAAACATCGCTTCGGCGAGCAGCCAAGGTCGGGGTGTCCCGAGCCGCCGGTCGTGGAGACTGGCTATGGGCGGCGGCGCATGGGCGGGCTCCGGCGGCGGATTTCCCAATTCGACAAGACCCATGCCGGTGAGCGAGGATATCGCCTCTTCACTCGCCCTACCCTTGACAAACGCCTCCAGATCCCCGGCACCCGGGCCTTCGAGGAGGAAGTAGCGGCTTGCGCCGCGATCCAGAAAGATCGCGCGCTCTCCTATCAGGCAGAAGCTCAGACCGGCGCGGAGGCGATGGGATGCCATTGGACTCTCTGGCGCGCGTGCGTGCGGCACCGTTGCCGGCGCCGCACGCCCGTCGCTTCAATCGTCGGCCTGGATGCCGGCGTTGTACGTCCGCTGGAACGTCTGGATGTCCAGCGGGCCGAGCTCGCCGACGCCGCGGGTTTCGACGCGTGCATCGCCGAGGTCGACGATGCTGTTTTCATTCTTCTTCATGGCTTTTACCTCACTTAAAATCGCGACCAGAATCGAGTCGCATAGAGAAAGATACGCCAATTTTCTCCAGAAAAAACTTTATAGTTAAACTATAATTCGAATATAATCAGAAAATAATCTTGAAATATGAAAACCTTGCTTCCGACAAAGTTTTACAGGGACATATGACTTTCTGGACATAGTTTTTATACCATCGTCGCCGACGTCTATTATCAATGCGGTCATCAATAGAACTATTCCGTCCTCGATGCCGCGCCTCATCGGACAACAAACGCGCCCTTGGCGAAGCCGCAGGCGGGGCGGCGTGCGCGCGGGCCTGGGCTTAGCCGCCGCACCGCCAAGAACAGCGAGCCAAGAGCGCTGCGCGGCCAACCGTGCAAACGCGCGACCTCTGGCGGCGCCTGCCGCCGTCAGTGCGCGCCCATTTGAGGCCGCACCCTACTCGCCACTTGACCCACTTCATGCTGCCTTGAGCGGCACGACGATCTTCTCAGAAGCGCGCAGCTCATCGAGATAATCGCTCCACCACTGGTGCATGGCGACGCGCTCGTCCCAATAGCGCCCACGATTGTAAATCCCGCGAACCGCATTCGTGTCGGCATGGGCAAGCGATCGCTCAATCGCATCGGAATGCCACCTACCACTCTCATTGAGCAGCGACGACGCCGTCGTTCTCAGTCCATGCGCGGTCACTTCGCCCGTTGCGTAGCCCATTCTGCGAAAGGCTTGGTTCACAGTGTTTTCGCTCATGGGGCGACGAGATGTATGGAAGGCGGGAAAGACAAACCCCTCCGGACCTGTCAGTTCATGAAGCGCTTTCAAATAAGAAACCACCTGACGCGAAAGCGGCACGGAATGGGGCCTCCGCATCTTCATGCGCTCGCCTGGCACATTCCAGACGGCTTTGCCGAAGTCGATCTCAACCCACATCGCCTTTCGCAATTCGCCGGGCCGCGCCATCACATGGGGCAATATCTGGCAGGCAAGCCGGGTAAGGGCATTTCCCGGATATTCGTCAATAGCGCGGAGGAGCCCGCCGACGGCTTCCGGATCGAGCAAAGCTGCATGGTGCGTCACCCGCGGCGCGATAAGCGCGCCGCGCAAGACAGCCGTTGGGTCAGTCTCGCCCCTGCCGGTCGCAACGGCGTAGCGAAAGACGCGGCTGGCGAATGATCGAGCACGACGCGCCGTTTCATATTTGCCGCGCGCTTCGATCTTTTTGAGAGCAGCGAGGATTTCGACAGGTCTTATATCCGCGACCGGCATGCTTGCGATGGGCTTCAACTGATCGAGAAGCCAGTTGGCTTTTACCGTGGTTGCCTCAGCACACCCCTCAGCGACGGACTTGTCGATATACTCCCTGGCAAGATCGCCGAACGTGTTCGCTGCCTTGAATTGCGCGACGAGCTTCACGCGCTTGCGCTCGGCCAAGGGGTCGATGCCGTCGCGGAGCTTCCGCCGTGCTTCGTCGCGCAATTGCCTTGCTTCCGCCAAGCGCACCTCGGGGTAAGGCCCCAACGCGATGCGGTTGTCCTTACCGAGGTATCGATATTTGAAGCGCCAAAGCTTCGCACCGGTCGGTCGCACCTCCAGATAGAGGCCGCCGGCATCGGCACGCTTATAGGCCCGGCTCTCTGGTTTCAGCGAACGGATCAGAACATCGGTAAGAGACATCGAATCAACTCCTGCAAACAGGCCTTGGCCAGCGCAGGATCATCATCGCGACATCACCACGAACGATGGGGCCACCAGAAATCCAACTTGGGGCCATCGCCCATTCCGGTGGCCCCATTTCGAGTGAGATCGAGTGAAATTTCCTCGGACGCCACAAGACAAGACCAAGGATA
>Ga0307414_10001148_pt1 | contig 13571 bp, 10 predicted proteins | sample DK1Ometagenome_FD_203804 | JGI IMG/M metagenome (GOLD analysis project Ga0307414, IMG submission 203804) | Maize rhizosphere microbial communities from greenhouse at UC Davis, California, United States - DK15-O-3 | ecosystem: Host-associated > Plants > Roots > Rhizosphere > Soil | place: USA... | reverse complement strand
CGTCTGACGGCGTTTCAAACCGAGATGATAGCGATGTCGATACTTCGCGGAAACTCGGACGCGGCGAAGCAGCTTGCACATACCCGAACGGCCGATTTGAGCTACGCGCTCCCCGGCAAATGCCGCTTCCGCGTGAACATATTCCAGCAGCGCAATTCTTACTCGATCGTGATGCGCGTGATCCCACACGAGATACCGTCGTTCGAGGCTCTGAACATTCCGGAGCAGTTGAAGGACGTTTGCCATATCCGAAACGGAATCGTTTTGTTGACCGGCCCAACGGGTTCGGGAAAAAGCTCGACCCTTGCGGCGATAATCGATCAGATCAACGAGACGAAGAGCTATCACATCGTGACGATCGAGGATCCGATCGAGTTTTTGCACAATCACAAAAAGAGCACGATCAACCAGCGTGAAGTGGGTGCGGATACGAAAGATTTTGCATCGGCCCTTCGTGCGGCGCTTCGCCAGGCGCCAAAGGTAATCCTGGTCGGCGAGATGCGCGATATCGAGACGACGGAGATCGCGCTGGAGGCGGCGGAAACGGGCCACCTGGTTCTTTCCACGCTGCACACGATCGACGCGTCTAAGACCATCGACCGAATTATCGGGCTTTACCCGAAGAATGAAGAGAAGGTCATCCGAACCCGGTTGGCTCAAACATTTCGTTACATCGTTTCGCAGCGGCTGATACCCCGATCCGACGGGAAGGGACGTATTGCCGCCGTCGAGATAATGAAGTCGAACCCGCGAACGCGCGAGTACATCGAGAAGGGCGAAAGCGAGGGCAAGACGCTGCTCGACGCGATCCGCGACGGCGAGATCGACGGGATGCAGGACTTCGACTCGGTGATCCGGAAGATGATCGAGGAGAAGAGGATAACGCTGGAAGACGGACTCTCGTACGCGACCAACCAGAACAATCTGCTGCTGCAGCTCAAAGGTCTGTCTTCGAACGAAGACTACCAAAACAACGATCGAATGAAACGCCCAGCGGTCAACACGATAATGCCGCCGCCCGCCGCGGCGCCGACGCAGGCTTCCGTGCTGGACATGATGGAATGAATTTGATCCTTGTTCGTTGTTGGTTGTTCGTCGCTCGAACAACGAGAATGTTCGGTCCTACCGGCGACAACGAACCACCAAAACCGAACGACGAACCACCAACATGATCATCCGTTGCGATAATTGCTCAGTTTCGCTGCAGCTCGACGAATCGAAGATCCCGAGCGGCAATTTCACGGTCCGCTGCCCGCGGTGCCAGAACATGCTGCGCGCTAACAAGGACCTGAAAGGCCATGGTTCCGCTACAGTTCAGCAGCTCGCGGAAAATAAGCCCGCCGCGCCGGCCGACACGACCGGGAACAGTTTTTCTGAAAAGCAGTCGGATTTTGAGATAAACAACGCACTGAAGGCCCTATTGTCCGCCCTCAAAACGGGAAATGACAAGATGGAATCGGCGGACGATGCGTCGCAAAAGCCCCGTAGAGTTTTGCTTTGCCTCGGGGATAAAAGAGATGACGTCGCACAGCGACTGAGCGATGCCGGGTATCGCGTTTACATCGCCCAAACGCCCGCGCAGGCAAACGAACGACTTCGCGAAGGGAAAACGGAGATCGTAATTTTTTCGCCGGATTTCGCCGCCGAGTTCGGCGGTGCCGCGATCTTACAGCAAAAGGCGAACGCGATGTATTCGAACGAGCGTCGCCGTCTGTTCCTTGTCTCATTAGAAGATGAAGGAACCACGATGAACGCTCACGAAGCGTTCCTCAGAAATCTCAACCTGATCATCAACACCGCCGACATGCCCCAACTGCCGCTAATTCTTAATAGAGCGGTGATGGACTATAACGACCTTTACTACTATTTGAATCGCGGGCTCGGAGCCGAAGCGATATAAGTGTACGACGAACCCTCAGGGTTCGCCGAACAAATTGTAGGGGCACGACCCCGCCCGGCTTTGTCTTCCTTTCCCAGGCAAGACACCCGCCGGCAGCAACAGTTGCTGCCCCTACAATACAAATTTTGATCAGATGTTCGGCCCCCTGTAGGTAATGCCTACCGGGGGCTGTTTATATTCGCGGGAATTTTCTAGGCGGTTGCCAATTCGCAAACGAGCATCTCGAGCTGCAGTCTGGGCCCCTTCGGTGCTGAGCCGCCGACAGAGGTTTTGATGGCGAGATCGGTTTCGGCGAGCCGCGCGACGGCCAGCTTCAGTTTATCGATGTCGGCACGGCGGGCGGATGCCAGGAATGGTTCCTGATCGTTATAGCGGAGCTTGACCACCTTAGCGACCTCGCCGCGGTCGACTCCGCGTTCCATCATATCCTTCACCATCAGCAAACGGCGAAAATTGTAAGAAAGAAGGCCGATCAATGCGATCGGCTCCGCGCCGTCGTCGAGGATCTTTGAAAGGATCTGCAGCGCTTTCTTTTTATTTCCGCCCACGAGGTTGTCGGTAAGATCGAAATTGGAGATTTCCCGGGTGTTCGATACCAACTGGTCGATCAGATCCGCGTCGATGAACTTTTCGGGAAGCGCGGCGGTGGAAAGTTTCTCGATCTCGATGCTCAGCCGCCGCACGTCGGGGCCGATCCGTGCGATCAAATGGCGTAGCGAACGGTTGTCCATGTCGGAGTTGTTTTTCTTGAGTTCTTGGCGCGCCCAATCAGCGAGTTGATCTTCGTCGAGCGGTGTGAAGTCTGCCGAGACTGTTTTCTCGCGGAGAAGTTTTCCCACTTTGCGGGTACCGTTTAGCTCATCCGCGATAAAGATGACCACCGAGGATGGGGACGGGTTTGCGAGATACGCCGACAGTGCATCGAAATGCTCTTCCTTTAGTGTGTCCTTTGCCGCGGAGTTGCTGACGCGGACTTCAGTGATCCTAACGACGCGGCGTGCTGCCATCATCGGCAACTGATCTGCGGCCGCAAGAGCGTTGCGGATGTTGTCGGCGATATTCAGGCTGAATTCGTCGTCGTTGAAATCGCGAAAGTCATCGTTGCCAAACGACAGCTCCGCAATCGTCTTTGCCGCGAGATCGCGCTGGTACGTCTCGGCGCCGTACAACGAGTAAACCGGTGCGATCTCACGCCGTCGAAGCTGTTCTCTAAGTTGTTCGCGCGTTATTGGCATAACGACAGGCGGAAACACGGCCCGTAGGGAGTGTGCCAGGTCTTGGGTCTGATCTGGGTTCGGGCGCCTTCCCTGCTGCCCCCGTTTCCTCCTTTCACTTTTTCTCTTCCTTCACGCCCATGCCGTTGACCAATGTGGAGACTACAGATTCGGCGAAGGCGCGGGCCATGCGTTCGACGGCCGGGTCTTCTTCGTTAAAGAACGAGCGTGGATCTTCGCTGAATTCAAACGAATCGCGGAAGATGAAATTCTGATTGTCGTATAGGATCTTGTTGGCGCGAAGGTCGCGGATCGTGACCGCCGATGTGATGACCACCTCGTAAACGCGGGCGCGGCCTTCGCGATCGAGCAGCACGCCGCTGAATGAGAAATCGCGAATGTTCCCCTCGACGACCGCGTCGGCCCCCTCGAGGGTTCCCTGCACCCTAAGGCCACCTCCGCGACGGATGATCTCGCGCGACACGGCCTCGGTGAATCTGGATTCGACACGGTAGCGGAGCCCCTTTGCTTCAAACTTGAACGCCGGGACAGCGATGGATTTGATGTCGCTGGGCAGGCCGGTGCCGATTACCGGTTTGTAACAATCGGTAAAACCGGTGGCCGAAAGAACCAAAACGGCCAGTGCGGCGATTTGCGCTGATCTAATTCTTCGCATGCGCTTATTATCGCAATTCCTTGTGCAACGGGCACGCTCGGCAATTCGATTGACGGTTTCAGCTCTGTTCGAGTATCGCGGTGGCTACCTTGAGCGCGTCGACAGTTTGCTTGACGTCGTGGGTTCGGATGATCCGGGCACCGCGGGTAACGGCGACGACCGCGGCCGCAAGGCTACCGCTCGACCGATCCCTCGGCTCGGCTCCGTCGAGCAGTTTGCCGATAAACGATTTTCGGGATGCCCCCACCAGCAGAGGGTAGCCGGAAAACTCCGAGCCGATTCTATCAAGTCGGGCTATGAGTTCCAGATTCTGATTCAGTGTTTTGCCGAATCCTATGCCAACATCCAGAACGATACGATCGTGCTCCACGCCGTGACGGATCGCGCCTGCGATCGAACGTTGGAAGTCGCTTTCAACCTCGGCGATGATGTATTCGACTGGCGGCTGGGTATGCATGGCTTCGAATTCGCCGCGCGAGTGCATCAACACCAGACCCGATCTGTGAAGAGCTGCGACCCCTGCGGTTCTTTCGTCGAAACGGAGGCCGGAAATATCGTTGACGATTTCGGCGCCCGCGGCGATGGCGGCTTCGGCGACCGTGGATTTGGTCGTATCGATCGAAACGGGCACGTCGAACCGTGCGGTGATCGCTTCGATAACTGGTGCGGTCCGGTCTATTTCTACTGCCGCTAGGACGCGGCCGCTGCCCGGGCGGGTAGATTCGCCGCCAATGTCGATAATATCAACGCCTTCAGTGATCATCTCCTCCGCCCGACTTATTGCCGCGTCGGGCGAAGCGAATTTTCCGCCGTCGGAGAAGCTATCGGGCGTAAGATTGAGAATACCCATTACGACAGGGCGGCCAAGGTCAATTGTTCGTTTCGAGGTTTTCCAGATCACCGGTGATTTAAGCAAGCTTACAGTTTTAGGTTTCCAGCTTCCAGTAAAAGAAAAGGGGAAAGTCAGCTGACTTTCCCCTTTTCTCATTTTTAACTGCTGTCGCTCCCTACGCTGTCGCAGGATTGTTCGGCGTGATCGGCGGAAGGATCGGTTTCTTGAATGGAGCTGTTGATTCTTCCTGCTTCTCTTCGCTTCCTTTATCGTCGAACGACGTCGACGGCTGATCACCGCTGTTAACCGGGAGGCCTGCGATCACGCGTTTCATCTGAGCCAGATCGAGCGATTCGTGCTCGAGCAGGGCCGCGACGAGGCGATCCATCGCTTCGCGGTTGTTCTCTAGGATCGTGGTCGCCCGGGCGTACTGCTCGGAGATGATCTGCTTGACAGCCTGGTCGATCCTGATCGCCGTGTCTTCGGAGAAATCACGGTGTTGGGCGATCTCGCGGCCGAGGAATATCTGCTCTTCCTTCTTGCCGAAAGCCAGCGGCCCAAGATCCGACATACCGTATTGGCAAACCATGTTGCGGGCCACTTCGGTCGCCTTTTCGATATCGTTGGACGCACCGGTCGTGATCCTGCCTATGAATAGTTCCTCCGCGATGCGGCCGCCCATGGCGTTCGCGATCATGGCGAGAAGCTCTTCCTTAGTGCGGCCGAGAACGTCGGCTTCCGGGAGGAAGAACGTCACGCCGAGGGCTCGTCCGCGGGGAACGATCGTCACCTTATGGACCGGATCGCTTTCCGGAATGTTCATCCCCACCAAAGCGTGGCCGGCCTCATGAACGGCGGTGAGTCGGCGTTCCTTGTCGCTCATCACCATGCTGCGGCGTTCGGGACCCATCAGCACCTTATCTTTGGCGAACTCGAGATCGTAAAGCGTTACGACCTTTTTGTTCTGCCGGGCGGCGATCAACGCGGCCTCGTTGACGAGGTTGGCGAGATCCGCTCCGGTGAAGCCGGGCGTGCCACGGGCGATCACATTCACATCCACGCCCTCGTCTAGCGGGATCTTACGAGTGTGCACCTTCAAGATGCCCTCACGGCCGCGAACGTCCGGGTAACCGACGACCACCTGGCGGTCGAAGCGGCCCGGGCGAAGCAATGCGGGGTCGAGAACGTCAGGGCGGTTCGTCGAGGCCATCAGGATGACGCCGTCGTTCGATTCGAAACCGTCCATTTCGACGAGCAGTTGGTTGAGCGTCTGTTCGCGCTCGTCGTGACCGCCGCCGAGACCCGCGCCGCGATGACGGCCGACGGCGTCGATCTCGTCGATGAAGATTATGCACGGGGCGTTCTTTTTACCCTGCTCAAAGAGGTCACGGACGCGGCTCGCGCCAACACCGACGAACATCTCCACGAAATCGGAACCCGAGATCGAGAAGAACGGGACATTCGCCTCACCAGCGACGGCCTTTGCGAGCAAGGTCTTACCTGTTCCCGGAGGGCCCATCATAAGGACGCCTTTAGGGATCTTGCCGCCGAGCTTCTGGAATTTTTGAGGATCTTTAAGAAATTCGATTATTTCCTGCAGCTCTTCCTTCGCTTCGTCAACCCCGGCGACGTCCTTGAACGTCACACGTTTTTGCTGATTATTGAGAAGCTTTGCCTTCGACTTGCCGAAGCTAAGGGCCTTGTTGCCGCCCGCCTGCATTTGGCGAAGCGTGAAGGCGAGGAAGCCGATCAGGAGAAGAAACGGAAGTGCCTGGATGAGTATCAGCCAGCCGAGGCCGCTTGAGGTGGGCTCTTCGGTGTACTTAATCACCGCGCTGGTCCCTTCGCTAGCCTTGTTGAACTCGTCCATTTTCGTGACGAGCAGTTCACGAGTGGCATCGCTGCCCACCGAGGTCACGAATTTATTTCCGCTCGCATCAGTGAATTCGACGCCCGACTGCTTGATCGCAGCCTCTTTGAAATCTTTATTATTTATTCGTGTGATGGCCTCGTTGATAGCGAGCTCGGTCGGCGCCTTGCCCTGCTTGCTTTGGAGAAACCATACGAACGCCAAGGCGGTCGATATGATAAGAAGCCACAATAAAACCTGTTTTGCTTTAGAACTCAATTTTAAGCCTCCACGCCAACTTTCATCTTTCTATAGAAAGCGGTAACTGCCGTTAGATGAAAGTTACAAAAACGGCGTTGTTCTAATAGCGCTCGCACCGAAATGCGAGGCCAACATTCGATTGTAGGTGCCGAGTGGCGCTTTTTCAACCTTTTTCAACGCTTTCCGGGCGCCATGACAGGCGCCCTCCATGCTTTACCGCCGCCCCGCCAGGAACCTCCGCGATGCGCCCGCTTTTTGTGGAATGGATCAGCTTCTCGATCGCTTCGACATGTTTGTGCCCGATCCCCCTCAAATTTCCGCGGTGTGTCTTGATCCAATCGCGTAAAACCGGGTAAAGGTGAGTAGAATCAAGCGTCCGCAGGTGTTTAAGATCAAGATTGCCCGTTGTCGGGTATTCGCCGGGATCCGAGTTGTTGATATCGGGCTCCGCATTTGACGGTGATCGAAGCATTTCGGCGGTTCGGCAAAGGGTTTCGACGATCTTCGGATTCGCCTCCTGAAGCATCGGAATAACCACTTTACGGACCCAAACACGGCGGAAATTCAGATCCTCATTCATCGGGTCCCGGCGGAAATCGATCTTGTTTTCAAGACAAAAGTTTTCGGTATCTCTGCGTTTCGCCCAATTCAGGAGAGGGCGAGCTAGCTTAACCTCCGAATCCTTAAACGGAAGGTTCGGCTCTTCATCATCTGCAATTGTCTCAGGGGAATCGACCTTGAGCTCTCGGATGGCCTTCATACCGCACAAGCCGGCGCTGCCGCTGCCGCGGATCAGGTTGATCAGGAGAGTTTCCGCCTGGTCGTTCATCGTATGAGCGGTGAGGACGCAGGAGGCGTTAAGGTTATCGGCGGTCTTCTTTAGAAATTCGTATCGCGCGTCGCGAGCGGTCTGTTCGAGATTGCCGCCTGAAGGCTTTTGCCATTCGCCTTTCGCGAGCTCAAATCCACGTTCGCGAGCGAACATCGCGACGAAATCGAGGTCCGAAAAGCTGTCCAATCTCGACTTGTGGTCGAAGTGGGCGGCGACGATGCGCAGATCGAGCTTTTTACGCTTTCGCAGGTCGCCGATTGCGAGCAACAGACTCATGGAATCTGCTCCGCCCGAAACCGCGACGACGATCGTTTCGCCAGCAAAGGGCAATCCCAGCCGTCGCCATTCCGTGATCAAGTTCCGGACAAATCTGTGCACGAGAGGAGTTTAGCCACGAATTATACTAATTGCACGAATTCATTTCTTGCCAATTAGTGTAATTGATGTAATCAGCGGCTAATTTTCCGAGGGAAATGCGGGCCGATTTTGAAGAAGTATCGAAAGGCGGCCGGTGCAAACGAGCCTGCCGCGATCGTCGTGGCTCTCAATCTTCCAAACGCTCAACGTCTTGCCGTGGCGGATCGGCGTCGCTGTCACGGTGAGCAACCCTTTGCTGACGGCCCGCATGTGATTTGCGTTGATCTCGATGCCCACCGGCGTCACTCTCGTGAGGTCAGCATTCGCCACCACTCCAATCGACGCCGCAGTTTCGAAGAGGTAAAGTGAAACGCCGCCGTTCATTATCCCGACATACTGGTGCACCTTCGGCGTCACTTCCATCGTCAACACAACCCGCTCGGAGGTCGACTCGACGATCTTCACGCCGAGAAACTGCATAAGTTCGTTTTCGGCGGTGATCTTGATCAATTCAGATTTATCCATTTATCGATACTCGGGCGGTTTTGAGTGCATCGTGCACTCGTTCGGGGGATGTGCCACCGACTGCCGATTTGCTGGCGAGTGTGCTTTCGATCGTCAACGAGCTGAAAACATCCTTGCCGATCTCGGGGGCGATGGCTTGCATGTCGTTCAGATCGAGCTCGTTCAATTCTTTGTTTTGATCGATACCCGTTAATACGATCCTCCCGACCGCATCGTGGGCCGTTCTGAACGGGATGCCCTTTCTAACCAGGTAGTCGGCTAGCTCGGTGGCGTTAAGATAGCCATTTGTCGCCGCCTGGAGCATCCGTTCTTCGTCAACGACCGCGTTCTCCACGACGATCGCGGCCGCGCGAAGCGATATCTTCACCGTATCGACGCAATCGAAGACGGCTTCTTTGTCCTCCTGCATGTCCTTGTTATAGGCGAGCGGCAGGCCCTTCATTGTTGCGAGCAAGGCGGCGTGGTTGCCGAAAACGCGGCCGGCCTTGCCGCGGAGCAGCTCCAACGCATCCGGATTCTTCTTCTGCGGCATCAGGCTGGAGCCGCTCGAGACGGCGTCGCTGAGCTTTAGAAAACCGAATTCCGTCGAACAGTAAAGGATCATGTCCTCCGCAAGACGCGAAAGATGCACCATAATCAGCGAGCACGCACCGGCGAAGTCGATCGCGAAATCGCGGTCGGAAACGGCATCAAGGCTGTTCGCCGATACGGCGGCGAAACCAAGTTCAGAAGCGATCGATTCGCGGTCTATGGGGAAGCCGGTTCCTGCAAGGGCCCCGGATCCAAGCGGCATCACGTTCACGCGTTTGTAAACGTCTTCCAAACGCGCGCGGTCGCGTTTGAGCATCTCGAAATAAGCAAGACACCAATGAGCGAACAGAACCGGCTGGGCCCGCTGGAGATGTGTGTAACCCGGGATAATGGCGTCCCGGAAACCCTCCGCGATGTCGAGGATAGCGGCCTGCAGATCGCGCAGAAGCGCGTCGATCGACCCGATCTCGTCGCGCAGCCAGAGGCGGAAAGCGGTCGCGACCTGATCGTTGCGGCTGCGGCCGGTGTGCAGTTTTCGTCCGGCCTCGCCGATCGCCTCGACCAGCTTCGCTTCGATGAACGAATGCACATCTTCGGCGGGCGCGTCGAAGAAATTGTCAGCAATTGCTGAGTCGGCCAATAGCTGTGACAGGCCGCCCGTGATTGCGTCGGTTTCCTCGTCGGTGAGAAGTCCAGCTCGGCCTAGGCCGCGAGCGTGAGCGGCACTCGCTCGAAGATCCGCAGCCAATAACCGCCGATCGAACCGGAACGAATCGTTAAATTCCGCGAATGTCTCGTGCGGCTTTTCAGTGAACCGGCCGCCCCAGAGGTTTGTAGATCTTTCGGTCATCTTAATGGGCCGCAAGCGAAAAACTTTTAACCGAACATCTTGATGCCGAAAAGATCAAGCACCTGGCCGGCGAGCATTACGAGAACGGCGATTGTAATCATCGCGAATGTTCCCCACCCAAGCAAGTTGTACGTGGTCGTGTTCTTTAGATCGCCCGTGAGCCTTTCGTTGTTGATGAGGATCAGAATAAATACGAGAATTATCGGCAGCAGCACGCCGTTGAGCACCTGAATGCCGACGAGCAGCGGGAAGATAGGAATATCAGGTATCAAAGCAACGCCCGCACCCAGCACAATGAACGCGGTGAAGAGCGTGAAGAAGGCTCGGCCGCGCCTGAAATCGAGATTGACACCTTTCGGAATACCGAACGCTTCGCTGATCGCGTAGGAGGTCGCGAGAGGGAGCACCCCGCCCGCCAACAGCGATGCGCCCAAAAGGCCGACCGCAAATAAAAGCGAAGCGGAGCTGCCCGCGACGGGCTCAAGAGCCTTCGCCGCGTCGGCGGCACTTTCGATCTCGTGTTGCCCGACGACGTAAAGAGTAGCGGCGGTCGCGACGATCATTGAGACGGACATCAGGTTCGAAAAGATCGAGCCGGCGTAGGCGTCGAGCCTCTCGGGCCCGTAATGTTTCCGAGCCGCACCGCGCTCGACCGTTGAGCTTTGCTGGAAGATCTGTATATACGGCGTAATGGTGGTACCCAGGACGCCGACGAGCAAAAATATGTATTCGGATTCGAAACGGATGGTCGGTACCACCGCCCCTTTCGCCACCGACCCCCAATCGGGCCCGCCGAGGATGGCCGCGACCGGGTAAGCGAAAAAGACCAGCGTCATCAGCAGAAATATCTTTTCAACCCGCGCGTAGGAACCGAAAATGACCAGGTACCAAAGCGCGGCCGCAGCGATCGGCACGGAAATATACCGGCTGACGCCAAGGAGTTCTGATGCGGCGGCGATGCCGATGAACTCGCTGATCGTTACGCCGCCGTTCGCCACGACGATGATCGAGATGGCGAAAAGCGTCCACCCGATACCGAAATTTTCGCGGATGAGATCGAGCAGCCCGCGCCCGGTGGCTGCCCCCAGTCTCGTACACATTTCCTGCACAACGGCGAAAGACAGCGTGAGGATCACCATCACCCAGATCATGTCATAACCGAATTTCGCTCCGGCCGAGCTGTAAGTGGCGATACCGCCCGCGTCGTTGCCGGCCGATGTCGCGATCAGCCCGGGGCCCAGGATCAAAAGATATTTCCAGGCGCCTTTTGGCGGGAGGCGGATGCCGCGAAGATAAATGCTGCGCCCGCGAATATTTATCCGCATTCCGGCGGGCAAACTCTTGGGCGCGTTGATCAGGCCGGCACGTTCGACATCCTCGATCGGCTCCAATCCCTCGATTGCTTCCTTTTTTATCATGAAAAGACCCTCACGCCGCGAAGCCCGCTTGACGGCGGCACAAGCTGCGATATCGCAGACGAGATGGTCATCGCGCCGATAAGCCTCCCTTGAGCGTTTACGACGGGCATTGCTTCGAGCTGTCCGCCTACGATCCGGTACGCAGCGTCATACGCAGACTCGAAGGGAGTGAGGGTAGCAAGGTAGGGATCCATCTTGTTCTCAAGTTTATCGTCGGGATCCGCGGCAAGCAGTTCACGTAGAGAGATGGTGCCCCGCAGGATCCCGTCCGGCGGTTCATCCACGAGAAAGACCAGCGAAAAGAAATCGAGTTTCTTGATATGTTCCTGAATGCTCGCCTGTGCATCGCGAGCGCAAATATCGGCGGGCAGCACCACCAGATCGTTGGTCATTACCCCGCCGACCGAATTTTCCGGGTACCTCAGAAGCTCGAGGACCTTTTCGCGCTTTTTCGCCGGCAATTTTGCTATGAAAGAGCGCATCAACGGAAGGTGAAGACGACCTATCAAATCGGTCGCGAGATCCGGGGACATAAGGTTCAGAAGATTGATCATCTCATCTTCCGGCAGTTCCTCGATCACCTGCAGTTGCCGTTCGACCGGCATCGCCTGCAGCACGTCGGCGGCCTTTTCGTCCGGGAGAAGCTTCAGCAGTTCCGCCGCGTGCAGGTAGGGAACGTAATCGGCGAGGCGGGCGATCTCGCCCGCGGGCAGTCGGTTTATGCGGAGGCGGTACCCCGCGCCGTTGTCAACGGCCGACGGGTCACCACGCAGAAACTCAACGTACTTCCAATCAAAAAGTGAATCTTTATCAGTTCTACCGAATCTGCCTCGGGTGACACGACGGATCATTGCCGTGAGACCCGCATCGACACCGACAAGCCGGAAAGCTCCGTCCGTCTCCTTCAACCGGAGATCGCAGACTCGTGTTGTGCGGCGCCCGAGCAGATCGAGCACCAGACCGTCCATCACATCGCGGACGAGCAGCAGGTCACCCTCGTCGTGTTCGGTAGCGGCATCGAGGTCCTCAATGTCAATTCGACCTTTCTTCCAGTCCACTTTTGAGACCTTGTCCCAATCTTCTTGCCTCACCTTTCCTTCGTGGTGGAAAAGTACGTGAGTGACCGGCGGGTAATCATCCTCCAACAACGCGATGCAAAGGTCGGCTACGCGCGCACGGCGACCTTGACCGTCCGCGACGTCGAAACGCATAAGCTGCGTGAGCATCACCATATTGTTAACAGGGGGAATTCGCTGTATTTTGAATTTACAACAGAAACAACCTTAGGATAAAGACTTTTCTGTACGCGCATAATGAATAAATCTATAAATAAAATAGTCTTAGCTTATTCCGGCGGGCTCGATACGTCCGCTATGTTACTTTGGCTCAAAGAAACCTACGGGTGCGAGGTTGTCTGTTACTGCGCCGACGTCGGGCAAGGGGAGGAGTTGACGGGGCTTGAAGAGAAGGCGAAAGCGACGGGTGCGTCGAAGCTTTACGTCGAGGACTTGCGCGAGGAGTTTGTAAAGGATTTTGTCTGGACGGCGGTAAAAGCGAACGCGCTGTACGAGGGTGTTTACCTTCTGGGCACGTCGCTAGCGAGACCCGTCATCGCGAAGCGGCAGATCGAGATCGCTCAGAAAGAAGGAGCCGACGCCGTGGCTCACGGGGCCACGGGCAAGGGGAACGACCAGGTACGGTTCGAGCTGACGTATTACGCACTACAGCCGGATATTAAGGTCGTCGCGCCATGGCGGCACTGGGAATTTAAAGGCAGGGCCGACCTGATCGCATATTGCCAGCGACACGGAATTCCCGTCACCGCGACCGCCGATAAGCCTTATTCGATGGATCGTAACCTGATGCACATCTCTTACGAAGGGGGGATTTTAGAGGATCCGTGGGCTGCGCCGCCAGAGAACATTTTTCTACTTACAAAGTCGCCCGAAAACGCCTCGGATAAAGCGCAGGAGATCACCCTCTCGTTCGAGAAGGGCGAACCCGTGGCGATCGACGGTGAGAGGTACGGCGCTGTCGATATGCTCTCGAAACTCAACCACCTCGGCGGCGAGCACGGCATCGGCCGCGTCGATCTTGTGGAGAACCGATTCGTCGGGATGAAATCGAGAGGGGTTTACGAAACGCCCGGCGTTACCATTCTGCAAACCGCCCATCGCGCACTTGAATCGATCACTATGGACCGCGAAGTGATGCGGCTTCGCGATTCGCTCGGGACCAAGTTTGCCGAATCCGTCTATTATGGCTTCTGGTTCGCACCCGAATTCGAGATCCTGCGGTCGCTGATCGATCAAACGCAGGAAACGGT
>Ga0307414_10001147_pt1 | contig 13572 bp, 14 predicted proteins | sample DK1Ometagenome_FD_203804 | JGI IMG/M metagenome (GOLD analysis project Ga0307414, IMG submission 203804) | Maize rhizosphere microbial communities from greenhouse at UC Davis, California, United States - DK15-O-3 | ecosystem: Host-associated > Plants > Roots > Rhizosphere > Soil | place: USA... | reverse complement strand
TTGCTCTTGCTTCGGAGAAAGACGAACTGCTGCCGCGTCAAGAACGAAGAGCAGGAGCGATTCCCGCCTGCGCGGGAATGACGAGCAAAGGCAAAAGCAAAGGCAAAGGCAAAGGCAGCCAAAAGCGTTACGCTTCTCTCACTCCTCACTCCTCACTCCTCACTCCTCACTCCTCACTCCTCACTCCTCTCACTCCTCCTCCCCGATGCCAAAGCAATACGACGAAAACTACTTCCAGCACTGGTATCGCCGCGGCGACATTGGCGGTCCGCAGCGCCTGGCGCGCAAGGTGGCATTGGCGGTGTCCTGCGCCGAGTACTACCTGGAGCGCCCGATCCGCAGCGTGCTGGACATCGGTTGTGGTGAAGGCGCGTGGCGCGCGCCGTTGCTGAAACTGCGTCCCAAGCTGCGCTACCTGGGCTTCGACAGCAGCGAATTCGCGATCTCGAAGCATGGTGCACGACGCAACCTGCATTACGCGCATTTCGGCGATTTCGCCCAGTTGCGTCCGTGTCCGCCAGTGGACCTGCTGGTCTGCGCGGATGTGCTGCACTATCTGCCTGCACGTGAACTGCAGCGCGGCCTGCCGGGGCTCGCGGAATTGTGCGGGGGCGTGGCTTTCCTGGAGACGTTCGCCCGCGAGGACGAGTTCGAAGGCGACCATGTCGGCTTCCAGCCCCGCACCGCGACCTGGTACCGCAAACAGTTCAATGCCCACGGCTTGCGGTCGGCAGGATCGCATTGCTGGCTTTCGGCAACGCTGGCCGACCAGGTCTCGGCGCTGGAAAGCTTTTAGCCCCACTCCTTGCGCATAGCGCGGAGGAGGTCGAAGCCGCTCAAGCGGTTGAGGGGGAAGGGTGCCCTTGATGTTGCTGTTGCTTCTCCAGGCCCTGCAAAAGCCCCCCTCCCAGCCTCCCCTCCCCGCTGCGCGGGCAAGGGAGGAGTGAAAGCCTGCTTTGCGGTATGCTGCGACGCAGCAACCCGCCTTCCGCAGGATCCCGCAACCGATGATGCTTTACCAATGGCACGAATTCAGCCGCAACTGGATGGCTCCCTGGATCCACCAGGCAGGGGCCAACGCCAAACTCTTCTCCGATCCCAACAGCTGGCTTTCCGCCCTGCCCGGCGCCGACCGCATCGCGGCCGGCAACGAACTGGTGCACCGCCTCGGCAAGGATTACGAGAAACCGCCATGGGACATCCACCGGATCGAAGTGGATGGCGCTGCCATCCCGGTGATCGAGCAGGAAATCCTCGCCACCCCGTTCTGCCGCCTGTTGCGCTTCAAGCGTTACACCGATGAAGCGAAAAGCATCGCCGCGATGAAGAAGGAACCCGCGGTACTGGTGGTGGCGCCGCTGTCCGGCCACCACGCCACGCTGCTGCGCGATACCGTGCGCACCCTGCTGCGCGACCACAAGGTCTACGTTACCGAATGGATCGATGCGCGCCTGGTCCCGGCGGAGGAAGGCGCGTTCGGCCTTGACGATTACGTCGCCACCATCGAGGACTTCATCCGCCACATCGGCGCCGACAACCTGCATGTGATCAGCGTATGCCAGCCGACCGTGCCGGTGCTGGCCGCGGTCTCGCTGATGGCCGCGCGCGGCGAAGCCACGCCGCGTTCGCTGGTGATGATGGGCGGGCCGATCGATGCGCGCCAGAGCCCTACCCAGGTCAACGACCTGGCCACGAAGAACCCGCTGTCGTGGTTCCAGAACAACGTGATCCATACCGTGCCCGCGTCGTATCCGGGCCACGGTCGCGCGGTGTATCCGGGCTTCCTGCAACACGCCGGCTTCATCGCCATGAACCCCAGCCGTCACTTCATGTCGCACTGGGATTTCTATGCCGACCTGGTCAAGGGCGACCTGGACGATGCCGATTCGCATCGCAAGTTCTACGACGAATACAACGCGGTGCTGGACATGCCGGCCGAGTATTACCTGGACACCATCCGCACCGTGTTCCAGGAGTTCTCGCTGCCGCGCGGCACCTGGAAGATCAAGGGCGAACGGGTGAATCCGGCGGCGATCAAAAAGACCGCGCTGCTGAGCATCGAAGGCGAGCTCGACGATATCTCCGGCCTGGGCCAGACCGCCGCGGCGCACGACCTGTGCACCGGCATTCCCAAGACGAAGCACCAGCGCCTCACCGTGAAAGGCGCGGGCCACTACGGCATCTTCAGTGGCCGCCGCTGGCGCGAAGTGGTGTATCCGGACGTGCGGGATTTCATCGCCAGATACGCCTAGGAGGGGCAGGAACGAGTGAGGAGGAACGGAGAACGAGTAAAGGCTCCCTGCTTCCACTCACTCCTCGTTCCTCGTTCCTCGTTTCTCCCCTGTCGCTACCCGCCCTCACACCACCGGGTTGCGCACCAGCAGATGCTTGGCCAGCAAGCCGTGCACTTTGCCGATGCCCTTGGCGAGGTGCAGCATGACGAACAGCAGCAGGAAGCCGCCAACGAACAGGAAGGGCAATTCCCAAGCCTGCACGGAGGTGGTGATTCCGTTCCCGATGTCGCCGATCAGCATCCAGCCATCGACGTCGGCACGGATGTCCGCCACGCCCGTCCAGGCCGCCAGCGGCGCCACGATGAACGCCAGCGCCATGGTCAGGCCGGTCACGGCCAGGGTGAAGTAGACGATGCCCAATGGCAGCATCAGCAGGAAATAGAGCATCGCGGTCCAGGTACGGACGTCGGTGAACATCTCCTTGATCCGCTCCAGCCAGCCCTTGCCGCGTTGCGTATACAGCGGGCGGCGCGGCATGCGTTCGCCCAGCAGCACTTCCACGATCCGCCCTTCGACCAGCGACAGCACCCGGATCAGCCCCAGGAACAGCACCAGCAGCGGAATGCCGATGATCAGCACCAGCAAGCCGATCGACATGCTCATGCCGGTCGTGACCACGGTGAAATAGACGATGCCCGTCGCCAGCGACAACAGCATGTAGAACAGCGCGCCATAGGTACGCGGATCGACGATCACGCCGAAGAATCTGCCGAGGAAGGATTTCCGTTTCGGCGGCGCCGGCGCGCGCAGGGCACGGTTGACCGTGACTTCGGTGTCGCGATAGATCTCGGCGACCTCTTCCGGTGCGCCGTAGCTGCCGGCGACCGAGGCGATCACTTCGGCCTCGCTCTTGCCGGATTGCTCGGCGAGCTCCGAACGCAGGTATTCCTCCGCGTCGTAGAGGGCATCCTGGATCATCGCCGGATCCGCGCCGCGCAAGGCGGCACGCAGCTGGTCCAGGTATTCGGGAATGGTGGTGGGCAGCGGGCTTTCGAGTGGAATGCGGGTGTTCATTCGGGTATCCCCAGCAGGACGGAATCGACGGAATCGCGGGTCGCACGCCAGGCGGCGACCCATTCAAGCAGGGTGGCTCGCCCTGCTTCGGTAATCCGGTAGTAGCGTCGCGGCGGACCGGACACCGAAGGCTCGACGAAACTGTCCAGCAAGCCTGCACCCTCCAGGTTGCGGAGTACCGGGTAAAGCGCACTCTGCTTGCCGCTGAGCACGCCTTCGCCCACGCGCTCCAGTTGTTTGGCGATCAGATAGCCGTACATCGGCTCCGCCGCCTTCGAGAGCACCGCCAGCAGGGCCAGCGACACGGTGCCGCTGCTGAGCTCTTTCTGGAACTTCTTCAGGTGCAGATCGGGATCGTTCATGGCCTCCCCTTTCCGGTTCTGCCGGTAGGTTGGAGAAAATACTATTATTTAGTTATGTATAGCGAATGTGCCATTAGTTGGTCACGGGGCAGGCACTCGGCGAGAATCGGGTTTCCTTTTCCTCGGTTGCCGACATGATCCTGCGTCCCGTCCTGCTTGCCAGCGCCATCGCCCTGCTTTCATCGCCACTGGCAGCCACCGAAGCGCCAAAGTACAAAAGCGCGCAGGAAATCATCGATGCCGCGCCCGCCGACGCCTGGCGCACGCTGGATCCGGCCAACACCCTGTACATGGAGCTGGAGTCCGGCCGCGTGATCATCGAACTGGCGCCGCAATTCGCACCGGAGCACGCCGCCAATATCCGCACCCTGGCCCACGAGCATTTCTGGGACGGGCTGAGCATCTACCGCTCGCAGGACAATTTCGTGGTCCAGTTCGGCGACCCCGATGGCGACGATCCGGCCAAGGCGCGCTCGCTGGGAACGGCGAAGACAAAACTGCCGGCCGAATTCCACCGCGCGTCGCCCGGCCTCCAGTTCGACCGCCTGCCAGACAGCGACGGCTGGGCGCCGCAGGTGGGCTTCGTCGATGGTTTCCCGGTCGGACATGATCCCAAGGCCGGCACCACCTGGCTGGCGCACTGCTACGGCACCCTGGGCGCAGGCCGCAGCAACGACGCGGACAGCAGCATCGGCGCCGAACTCTACGTGGTCGATGGACAGTCGCCGCGGCAACTGGACGACAACATCACCGTAGTCGGACGCGTCGTGCAGGGCATGGAACTGCTCAGCGTGATTCCGCGCGGGCCGGCACCGATGGGCTTCTACGAGAAGCCGGAACTGCGCACCACGATCAAGTCGATCAAGCTCGCCAGCGATCTGCCTGAAGCCGAACGCGTCCCGCTGCAGCTATTGCGCACCGACAGCAAGGCGTTCGTCGAAGCCACCGAAGCGCGTCGCAACCGCCGCGACGATTTCTACAAGCGTCCGGCCGGCCATATCGACCTGTGCAATGTGCCGTTGCCGGTGCGCGTGGCGAAGCCGAAATAAACGATCTGATGCAGGGGGGCTTCAGCCCCGACGCTTTCCGGTCCGCAAGCGTCGCGGCTGAAGCCCTCCCACACACAAGCCGCCGTCGCACCCTATAAGCGAAAACCCTCCACGGCGCTTGACAGCGGATCTTTGCGAATTAATACTTAACTTATTCGTTAATTTATTAATTATCTATCCATGGCCGTAGACCGCATCTTCGAAGCCCTGTCCTCGCGCACCCGCCGCGAAATCCTCGCTTATCTCTCCGCCCAGGAGCTCAGCGCCGGCCAGATCGCCGAACGCTTCGACATGAGCGCCCCGGCTATCTCGCGCCATTTGTCCCTGCTGGACGCCGCGGGCCTTGTCAGCAGCGAGCGTCGCGGGCAATTCATCGTCTACCGCCTCAACGGCGACAACCTGGTCAACACGCTGACCGGGTTCGCCTTCGAGGTATGCCCGACCGCGGGACCGTTGAAGCGCGAATCGCGCAGGCTCGCCAAGAAGACATCCTGATCGTTCGCCTGATCGATCCGCGCACCCGCCAGTAGAGGCAGCCATGGTTACCCACACAGAAGTCGTCAGCACTTTCCCGGGAACGAAGATCGCCTCACACTGCGACGGACTTCCAGTGGAGGTTTCGCTGATCGCGCAACTCGGGCACGGTTCGGGCAACCAGCTCTATGCCGGGGCGCTACAGAGGCAGCGCGCGCACAAGGATTTCATCGACCAACTGGACGAACCCTCGACGCGGCTGGCCGCGGCCGATTTCGCCAGGGGCGATAATTCGGCACTGTTCTCCTTCGCGGTGGGTGCGCAAGGCCATCCCTTCCACCGCCATGCCGGACATCGCCTGTTCACCGCTGTCTCCGGCAGCGGCGGCGCGCAGCTGCGATTCTCGACTGCGTCGCAGGAACAGATAGAGAAGGACCCGCGCAGCTTCGTCAGCGCGCTGCGTTACATCGATATCCCGCCCGATTGCCTGTTCACCGTGCGCTTCGGCGGCGGCACCTGGCACCAGTTCGCTACACGCAACGACCGGGCGCGCCACCCGGTGTTCTTCGCCCTGTCCTGTCATACCAATGAGCTGGGCGGGGAACTGCCGGAAGCCGTGCGCGATTCGGTGTTGTCCGGGGAGGCGGGCATCGCCACGCTGACCGAACTCCTGCCCGATGCGGTGACCGACCTGCTGCGGCGCGAACCGATCCGGCACGCGGAAATCCCGACCACCAGCCTATCGCTGGACGCCGCACCCGGGACCCTGGCCGACCAGTTGCATCGGGTCACGCGCTGCTTCGCCGGGCTGTTCCGCGGCGCGGTGGGCGCGCTGCAGGATTTCCAGGGTTTCGTCTCGAAAGGAAGCTGCCAACTCGTCGTCGAGGAATTGCCGCAACCACCGCAAGGATCGCTGCTGCAGGAGCAATTGCCGGAACGCCACGACCATCAGGACACATTCCGGCTGACTGTGCGCGGCCAGGGTTACTCGCGTCTTTCTTCGCGACAGCTGTTGGCGGAGGTGCTGGAGGGATTCCTGGTCGCCCGGCCCGCCGGCGTTTCCTGGCTGATGCGTTTGCGCAACGTGGTGGTCCGGCCACTGAAACTGCGCACCTCGCCGCTCGGTTGCCCGGCGTCTTCGCTGCTTTCGCAGCAGCAGGGATTCCTGTTCGCCGGACGCTATCCCGTGCTCGGCGCCAGGACTGATGGCGACGACATGCGATCGCAGGTGGTACTGGGTGCCGACGACCGCCACCTGGTGTTCCGCTCCTGCGTGGGCGTGCAGGTGGTCAGCGATAGCCGGGTCGATTTCACACTCGGCACGCGCGTGCGGTACAGCAACCTGTTCGGCCACCTCTACATGTCGTTGATCGACCGCGTGCATCGCGGTTACGTCGCGCCAGCCATGTTGCGCAATGCGGTGGCCAGCGCTTCGCAAGCCAGCATTGCACCTGATCGAAGCGTGGAGGGATTGGCAATCTGATTCAATTCGCGCGCCTGTGCGCCTCGACGAACACGCGCCTGCGCAGGATGCGCACCCGCGCAACCATCAGCAGGCGCATGTCGTCGACAATGCAGTCGGCCAGCTCGGCATCGGGAATATCGTCGCCTTCGATATCCAGGCGGAAATCCTGTCCCCGCAGGCCGCCACCATTGCTGAAGTCGATCTCGAAATCGAACACGACCCGCTTCTGCATACCGGCGGTCGCCGTCATTTTTTTGCGGCGCGCTGGCTGACCGCCACGCTGCCCAGGATCAGCAGGCCGGCGCCGATCATGCTGGGCGTTATCGGCTCGCCGAGGAACAGCCAGGCGAAGGCAGCGCCGAACAACGGCACCAGATAGGTCACCACCGCGGTGCGGGTGGGACCGATGCGCTGGATCAGGCGGTAATACATCAGAAACGCGAAGCCGGTGCACAGCACGCCCAGGGCAATGGCGCTGGACCAGGCCGCCGTGGGGATCGCCGCCGTGGGCCAGTACGCGATCGCGAACGGCGCCAGCAGCAAGGCCGAACAACCCAGGGTGCTGCCTGCCGATGCCGCCGGCGGCAGATGCGCCATGTGCCGGCGCACCAGGTTCAAGCCGACGCCGTACAACAAGGCCGCCATGGCACCGGCCACCACCGCCCAGCCCACGCTGAGGCCGGCCACCTTGCTGGTCGCCAGCAGCACCACGCCGGCGAAGCCCGCCAGCAAGGCCAGCGCGCGGCGCACGCCGATCTTCTCGCCGAAGAACAGGAAGGCCACGAGCGCCGCGAACAACACGGTCATCGCATTGCAGATGGCACCGATCGCCGCAGGCGCGCGCTGTGCGGCCCAGGCGAACAACAGGAAGGGAATCGCGGAATTGATCAGGCCGATCAAGGCCAGCTTCGGCCATATGCCGCGATTGAAGGACGCCCGGTCGCGCCAGAGGAAGGGCAGCATCACCAGTGCGCCCAGGGCCAGGCGGATATCGACCAGGGCGAAGGCGCCGAAGGGCTGGGCAGCGATGCGCATGAACAGGAACGAGCCGCCCCAGATGGCGCCCAGAAGCAGCAATTCCAGCGGAGTGCGCCAGTCGCGGGCAGTCGTTACGGGCTTCCCGTCCAGCGCCATCGTTGTGCTTTCCATCGACATCCACCCGCTCAAGATTTGTGCCTGCTACCGATTTTCCTTGAACCGTCAGCGCTCACAAGCGCGTACTATCCGGGCTAGCCACAAATCTGGCTTGTGACTGTCGGTAATCGCCATGAACCTGCGTCCTGCCCTTTTGCCCGCCCTGGGCGTGTTCGCCGCCGCTGCCCGGCACCAGAATTTCGCCCATGCCGCGGAAGAACTGCACCTCACCGCCAGCGCGGTCAGCCATCACGTCCGCAAGCTGGAAGCCAACCTGGGCGTGGTCCTGTTCCAGCGCAACGCGCGCGGCGTGACCCTGACCGCCGAAGGCCGCCAGCTGGCCGATGCGGCCAGTGCCGCCATCGCCGACATCGGCACCGTCGCCGCCAACCTGCATCACGGCGGCAACATCACCCGGTTGCGGATTTCCACCCTGCATTCGCTGGCCTATTGCTGGCTGTTGCCGCGGCTCCCGCGTTTCTGCGCCACGCACCCGGACATCCGCATCCACATCGAGACGAGCATCTCCCTGGTACGTTTCGACGATGACGGCCCCGACCTGGCCATCCGTCACGGACCCGGGCAATGGGCGGGGTTGAACTCGCATCATCTGATGGACGACGAACTGTTCCCGGTGGCCTCGCCCGCGCTGGCCGGGGCCAGCGACTTGACCGACCCGCGCCAGATCGCCTCGCTGCCGCTGGTCAGCGACATGGCCCTGCAGGGCTGGCGCGACTGGTTCCGCGCAGCCGGCGTGCGCGGACTGAGCCTGCCGGCCATGCACACCTTCAGCGACAGCACCGATGCCATGCGCGCGGCGGTCTACGGTATCGGCGCGGCGCTGGCGCGCAAGCACATCGTCATGCCCTACCTGCAACGCTATGAACTGATCCGCCTGCCGGGCCCGTCGTTGAAGGCGCGTTTCGCTTATTACGCCGTGCACCCCACCCATCGCCCGCTGCACCCTGCGGCCGAAGCTTTCATCGAGTGGATGAAACGCGAAGCCCCGAACGAGCGCACGCCGATGCCGGCGATTCCGGCGGAGTCGCTGGGAAAGAATACTTAAGGCAGGACTGTGGGCGCGACGTGAGTAGCGATGAAGCCTCGGCGCTGTCGACTTCGCGACTTACGTCGGTCCCACAATAATCGTCGCGCAATGCAATTCGCAGAAAGTGGGCCAGATTCCCCCACCTGCAATCACAAGCTCAAGGCACCGCCTTCATCGCCATCACCACTGGCCCCTTCAATGCCTTGATTCGCGCGTCGTCGGACTGGTCGGCTTCCAGGTAGATCGCGTTGAGAAAGGCGAGCAGGTCGTGGCGGCGCGCCAGCCATGCGCTGTCGGCATAGGCCGTGGCGGGATCGCCGATGCGTGCAGGCAGCCCACCGAACCATGCGATCCATCCGGCTTCGTCCATCCAGCCATGTTTGGCCAGGTACAACACCGGACGCGCCAGCCGTCCGGGTTCGCCGAATACGTAGGCATGCGCCGATTCCGGAACCGCCTGGCTGGCGACGGCCTTGAGCATGGGGTCGAGTTGCGCGCGTTCAAGCGCCGGATTCAGCGCCAGCTGCATCAGCCAGTCGCTGCCGTGGGCCACGCCATGGCGCCAGCCCTGCGCATCGTCGTAACCGCGGTAATCGCGCACCGATCCCAGGTAATCCGCTGCGATATCGACCATCGCCGCGCGCTCCTTCGGCGACATCCATGGCGTGATGCGGTCGGTGCGCGCGACCTCGGACAGGACCAGTGCCGCGAACGGCTGGCGGAAACCGTCCGCATCGGGTTCCTTCACCATCGCCTGCAACCGGTCGCGCAGTTCTTCGCGAGTGGCGACATCGAGCTGGCCGCCACGCATCCACTGGGCGAGCGCCTCGTAGGCGATGCCGTCGCGCCATGCCGGATCCGGACTGGACAGGCAGCCGAGCAATCCCAACGCCAGGGAGTTGCGCGTGGCCGCATCCTCGATCGCGAACTTCTGTCCCTTCAACCGCTGCAGGGAGCCGATGTCGATGTCTTCGGGTGGGCAAGCGTCCTGCGCCCCGGCCGGGACCGATGCAAGCAAAACCAGCCAGAGGAGATGGCGCACGCCAATCACGATCCGATCCTGTGCTTGCGACGTCGACGCCAGACGAAAATCACCAACGACAACACCGCCAGCAGCGGTAGCAAGCCGGCGAACGCGCGGATCATCCAGGCAATGCTGACCGACAGGATGCTGCCGAAGTCGGCGAACGCCTGGGCGATCTCGCTGCGTCCGCGTTGTCCGCCCGGCGGATGGAAATCCAGAGTGACCCGCTGCGTGTCGATTCGCCGCCGGTGCTGCGCGCCCTCGCGTTGCGCGGTTTCCAGGCCCGCTTCTATTTCCGAAAGCTGTTTCGAGATGGCCAGCAGGTCGGCCACGGCCAGGTCACTGCGTTGCTGGAACTCCAGCAGCCGCGCATGTTCTTTCTGCAGGCGCAGCTGTTGCAGGTCGTTGTCGGCCACCACCTGCGCCAGGTCTTCGGCATGGGTGTTGCGGCTGCCGATCTCCGCGCCCTGCGCAGCCTGGCGGATGATCGGCTCCACCCCTTGCGGGGCGATGCGCACGGTCAGGGAGGCGCTGGGGGAATCGCCTGCGGATTGGCGCACGTCCAGCACCGCGCAGTCACCGAATTTCCCCGACTGGCAACTGTCCTGCACCGCCTGCATCCGCGCCGGGATATCCGCCGCCGCCAGTTCGATGGCGATGTCGTGTTCATAAGCAAGGAAAGCGCCCTGGGTCGGCGGCGCCAGGTTCTTTGCTGGCGCGCCTGCGGCCATTTCCTTGTTGCTGCAGGCGCAGATCGCGAACAGGACGATGCAGGTCCACGCGCTCTGCCGGAGGCTTCCATGGATTCCCGTCACAGGCTGGCCCCGTCGAACTCATTGACCTTCAACGACTTCAGGTCCACGTCGGGCAGGCAGCGCACATTGACCGCGGCCATGCGCCCGCCGGTCTTCGGATTGTCCGCTTCGCCGAACGGCGAGACTCCGCACACCGCGCAGAAACGGTGCTGGATGTGGTGCTTGTTGAAAGTGTAGGTGGACAGGTCGGACTCGGGCGTCTTCAGCACCAGCGCCTCGCGTGGGCCGAACCACAGCAGGCCGCCGCGACGGCGACACAATGAACAGTTGCAATCGGCGACTTCCTCGATCTCGGCTTCCAGTTCGAAAGCGATCCTGCCGCAATGACAGCTGCCTGCATGCTTCATGTCCTGGCTCCTGGTTGGGTTCGGGCGAGCATAAGCGCAAACATGAGCATGGGCACATGCACGGACGGGCGGTTTTACCTATGCTTCGGGGCTTCGTGCGATGCCGCACTGCAACGGGAATCCTTTGAATGCGCCACAGCCTGCTCGCCCTCGCCCTGCTCTCCAGCCTCGCCGCCTGCCAGAAGGCCGAAGCACCCGCCGCCACGGATACGGCCGCGCCCGTCGCCACCGCCGGCGACACCGCCGAGGCCGACGCCAAATTCGGCGATCTGTCGAAACGCGCGCTCGACGGCTGGTTCCAGCTGTCGCCAGTCAGCGCCACCCAGATCGGCGAACACAAATACGACGGCGAGATCGACGACCTCAGCGCCGCGGGCCGGCAGAAGGGCGTCGATTTCGGCAAGAAGATCCTGGCCGAACTCGATGCGCTGGATGCCGGAACACTGTCGCGCGAGAACCAGGTGGACGCGGCGATCCTGCGCAACCAGTTGCAGTACGGCATCTGGGATACCGAAACCCAGCAGAGCTGGGCCTGGGATCCGCAGGTGTACAACGGCCTGGCCGGCGGCGCGCTGTACGGCCTGATGGCGCGCGAATTCGCGCCGCTGCCCGAGCGCCTGCGTTCGGCCACCGCGCGCATGGAGAATATCCCGGCGCTGCTGGCGCAATCGCGCGAGAACCTGGACCCGGCGCGCGTTCCCAAGGTGCATGCGGAAACGGTGCTGAAGCAGAACGACGGCATCCTCAGCATCGTCGCCATGTTCATCACCCCGCATCTCAAGGAACTGCCGGAAGCCGATCGCCTACGCGCGGAAAAGGCGAGCGTGGCCCTGGCCAAGGCGGTAGCCGAGCAGAAACAGTGGCTGGAAAAGACCCTGGTGCCGAACGCCAAGGGCGATTTCCGCATCGGCGAAAAACTGTACGACCAGAAACTGCAGTTCGCGTTGCTGTCGTCGCTGTCGCGCGCCGAGATCAAGCAGCGTGCGGAGGGCGAACTGAAGCGCGTGCGCGAGGAGATGTACGGCATCGCCCGCAAGGTGTTGAAAGACAAGCCGGACGCGCCGCAGATGCCGGATGCGCCCAGCGACGACCAGCAGCAGAAGGCGATCGAAGCAGCGCTTGAACTGGCCTACGCCGACAAACCGGCGCGCGACAAGGTGGTCGAGGCGGCCGAAGCGGCATTGAAATCGGCGACCGACTTCGTCCGCGAGAAGGATCTGGTGACCTTGCCCGATTCGCCGGTCAAGATCATCACCATGCCCGAGTTCCAGCGTGGCGTGGCCGTTGCCTATTGCGATTCGCCCGGTCCGCTGGACAAGAACCTGGAGACTTTCTACGCGGTCTCGCCGATCCCCGAGGACTGGGACGCGAAGAAGGTCGATTCGTTCCTGCGCGAATACAACAGCCGCATGATCCACCTGCTCAGCATCCATGAAGGCACGCCGGGCCATTACCTGGAAGGCTGGCATTCGGCCAAGTTCCCCTCGACCCTGCGCGCGGTACTGCGTTCGGGCATGTTCGCCGAGGGATGGGCCGTATACACCGAGAACATGATGGCCGAGGCCGGCTACATGGACAGCGATCCGCTGTTCCGCCTGGTGCAGCTGAAGTTCTACCTGCGCACGATCGCCAATGCGATCCTCGACCAGGGCGTGCACGTGGACCACTGGACCAGGGAGCAGGGCATGGACCTGATGGTCCGCCAGACCTTCCAGCAGGAACGCGAAGCCGACGGCAAGTGGACCCGCGTGCAGCTCACTTCGGCGCAACTGCCCACCTACTTCGTCGGCGTGCAGGAACACTACGACACGCGCAAGGCGATGGAAGCCAGGCTGGGCGACAAGTTCAACCTCAAGGCTTACCACGACCAGGTGTTGTCCTACGGCGCGCCGCCGGTGCGCTTCGTGCGCGAGTTGATGCTGGACCAGCCGATCGAGTAATGCGCGCAGCGGCTCAGGAAGCGTCGGCCAGGAGGGCCAGCGCTTCCTCGGCCGGTTGCGGGCGACCCGGGTAGTAACCCTGGCCGTGGTCGCAACCCATCTCCTGCAGCAGCCTCCATGTATCCGCGCTCTCGATGCCTTCGGCCACGGCGATGGCATCCAGGCCGTGGGCCATGTCGATGATGGACGAGACCAGCCGCGCGGCGCGCGGATTGGCGGTAAGCTCGCGCACGAAGCTCATGTCGATCTTCAACTCGTCCACCGGGAACTGCTTGAGGTAGGAAAGCGATGAATAGCCGGTGCCGAAATCGTCGATGGAAATGCCGAATCCCATTCCATGCAGCGTGGACAGCGTGTGCGCCAGCTGGCCCTGGTTGTCGACGAACGCGGTCTCGGTGACTTCCAGCATCACGTTGCCCGGCCGCAGTTTCCAGATCCGCACGGCAGCGGTCATCTGCTCCACGAAACCTGGCGTGGTGAGGGCCAGCGGCGAGATGTTGATCGCGCACTTCAGCCCGGGCTTGTCCTCCAGCCATGCCGAGCAATGGCGGAAGGTGGCGTTGATGTTCCAGCGGGTGACTTCATGGATCAGGCCGGCCTGCTCGG
>Ga0307414_10001144_pt1 | contig 13592 bp, 7 predicted proteins | sample DK1Ometagenome_FD_203804 | JGI IMG/M metagenome (GOLD analysis project Ga0307414, IMG submission 203804) | Maize rhizosphere microbial communities from greenhouse at UC Davis, California, United States - DK15-O-3 | ecosystem: Host-associated > Plants > Roots > Rhizosphere > Soil | place: USA... | reverse complement strand
CGGGGCGGTAGCGCCCGTACTGGTGCTCCGGTAGCGCCGGGCCATGCCCGGCGGAGGCAGTTCGCTGCCCGTACAATGGCCGCATGAGCGAATACACCATCCTGATCGCCGATGACCATCCGCTGCTGCGTTCGGCGGTGGTGCAGTCGTTGCGGCAGAGTCTGCCGCTGGCGCAGGTACGCGAGGTGGCCAGCGCCGAAGCACTGGCCACCTCGCTGGACGCACAGCCCGATGTGGATCTGGTGCTGCTGGACCTGACCATGCCGGGCGCACATGGATTCTCCGCGCTGCTGCACGTGCGCGGTTCGCACCCGGACATTCCGGTGGTGATCCTGTCCTCCAACGACCACCCGCGGGTGATTCGTCGCGCGCAGCAGTTCGGCGCGGCCGGTTTCATTCCCAAGTCCGCGCCTGCAGAAACCATCGGTGAAGCGGTGGCAGCGGTGCTCGATGGTGGCCTGTGGTTCCCGGCGATGGCCGCCGAGCGTTCCGAGGCCGACGCGCTGCTGGCCAGCCGTTTGGCGCAGCTCACGCCGCAGCAGTTCCGGGTGCTGCTGTGCCTGGCCGACGGCCTGCTCAACAAGCAGATTGCCTATGAGCTGGGGTTGGCCGAGAACACGGTGAAGGTGCACGTGACCGCGATCCTGAAGAAGCTCGAATGCCATAGCCGCACCCAAGCGGCGGTATTGGTGAAGGCACTGGAGCCGGAAGGCGATGTAGGCGCCGGCCTCGACGGTTGAAATGTCCATCGGTAGGGTCGCATCCCAGTCGATCGCCGAAACGGCTAATCACTGCAATCGCGGCATGACCCGAACCGAAGATGCGCGCTTATCGCCGGTTGCGCAAAAACCGGAGCCGGCTAAAGGACGAGTCACCCCCTTGTCTGCTCGGAAGTGCAAGGTCACGCCCTGCAGCTTATGCATCAAGAATCTGGCCACGTGCGTCCTGCCTTGGTTCGCATGCGATCAACATAGATACCAAGGCCGTTGTCGCACGCGCCAATAGCAAGTCGGCGGTCCTTCTCCGAGTACCAAGTGAGCAGGTCGCCGTCGACATTGGAGTCTGGTTGTGCGAATGCAGAACCGTCGACGGTCACCGTACGCCCGTTCCACTGGCTGCGAATCGGGTCGACATAGAACTCATCCGGCAAGGCCAGCTTTACGCATTCGTCTCCAAGGTCGACAACGGCTGCTCCCGCCGGGGCGCCGGGCAGAAGGGCCAGCTTTCCCTGTAGTGTGCAGTGCGACCCAGCCCTGCAGGGCTCCGCTCGCTCCGGGATAGGGTTGAACATGCAGCCTTGGCACAGGTTGACTGCGAGTGCCATCGCCAAGAGCATTAGCATCCTCCGCTGGTGGTTGTGCATGACACGCCAGAGCCTCCCTTGTGTTGGTTCCAACTGTTGATCAGGATTCTCATATCTCCCCTCTCTTTGGACGTGGGACGAGATCCATCGATCAGACGAATACGATAGCCGACGTCGGTCTTGTCGATTCCGAACACACCTCGCGGCGAGATCACATAGGCCGTTCGACCGGTAGCGCGGGCCATCTGTCCATCTTCCGGGCCAGGCAGTCCATTCAGGTTCGCATGATGGGTGTGCCCGCCGCTTTCATTTTTCGCAATGTCGGAAACTCGAATCGTCCCCCCCTCCCGGGTAGATCCATTTGAACACCGCTGGCAGATCGGGTCGATGCTTACTGTGCGGGTCTCCGTTGTTGTAGCTGCATATGCCTGTTCAGGGCCACGCAGATTCAAGCGCGTTCCGTCAGAGAGTGAGCCACTTCTGGCCGCCGTTTTGACGGTGGCATCAATCAGTTGCTGCTCGGTCGAGGGACCATCCTGAGCCTCGTCGCCGGTTTCGGTGTTGGGCGAGTCTATACAGGTCAGGCCGGCCCCCTTCGGGCAAGCGGCTCGTCCACTGGGGTCGGTGTTGAGATAGGGATTGTTGTTGGCATACCTATATCGATTGAAGTGCATAACCGGGCTGCTGCTTGCAGTGACCGGATCGGTTGAAAGGAAAAGTCCGAGTCCCGGATCGTAGTAGCGGTCTTGCATGTAGGTCAGTTCGGTCTGCTGATCAGCTACATGTCCTGTGAACCCTGGGCCGTCCTGGGTTCCCTGCGTGACCGCATACCCGTAGGGCTCGTAGATCGCTTCTTCCACGACGTGACCGCTGCTGTCCGTGGTGGCGACAGGTGAGCCGAGTGCGTCTGTGTGTATGTAGAGCGTTGTCGTCTGAGCACGCACGTCAAGCGGGCAGGCAAACGTAAGGAAAGCGGCTCCTATAAGTACAACCACCCGACAGCATGTGAGCGCAATCATCCTCAACCTCCTGTTGCGGTGACAATGGCCGACCATGCCGAGCAACCTATTGGCTTGCATGCCCTGACTTGGAAAGTTGCGCCGACAGGAGCGCCCGTATAGTTGATCACCACGGAGGTAAGCGGGCCGGAGTAAGTCCCTCGTCCGGTGACCTCATACCAGCTGGCTCCGGCAACCGGGCTCCAGTTGACCGTGTAGCGCACCTGCCACGGCGGGAATGAATTGGTGACCATGTAACGCGCCGTCACCCCAACAGGCGTGACAGGTGGGACATTGACGGCGACCGTTCCAGAGCCGCTGTAGCTGCTGCACCCGCCTTGGTTGCAGGCCGCGACGCGGTATGCGTAATTACCGTCGCCGCGTCCGGAGATCCCGACAGACGTGTCACCACCGCCATAGATGCCGTTCCAGGCGCTCCCGTTTGCGCTCTCCTCGAGCACATAGCTACTCACCCGATCCACCGCACTCCAGTTGATTGTGTAGCTACCAGTACTTGAAGAGCCGGGGACCGAGATCGACGGCTGCGCAGGCGGGAGCACCACGGCCACGCTCATTGCAGGCCCTTGCGGTCCGCAGCCTCCATCGTTGCAGGCGGCAAGGCTGTAGCTGAAGGTTCCGTTTGCGCGCCCGGTCAGAAAGGCGCTGGTGCTGCCGGTGCTGAGGACGGCGTTCCAGCCGCCGCCGGACGCACTTTCGAACAGCCGATAGGATGTTGCCAGGGAGACCGGTGACCAATTCAGTGAGATGTTTCCATCATTCGATAGCGCCGGGCCGGAGACGTTGGCGCTGCCCGTCGGCGGGTGCACAACCCGGACCGTCTGTGCGCCCGTGGCGAGTCCACAGCCGCTGCTGTTGCAGGCAGCCGCACGATACGCGTAGCTGCCATCCGGCTTCTGCGAGAAGTCCTTTGACGTTGCGGCAGCGCTCGCCACCACCCCCCAGGCGGAGCCACCACTGCTCTCCTCTAGGCGATAGCTGCTTGCGCCGGATGTACCCGTCCAAGCCACGGTGTAGGCTCCGTTCGCAGAGAATGCCGGTACGTTCAACGCTGCAGGTGCTGCAGGCACCCGCAAGACCTGCACAGTCGCGGCTGTGCCGTAGTCTCCACAACCGGCGCTATTGCAGGCGCGAGCGCGATACGCGAAGTTGCCGTCTGCCTTGCCGCTGAAGTCCCGCGATAGCGAAGTACCGTTCTGGATCTCAGTCCATCCGCTTCCTGCTGCCGATTCTTCCAGTTGGTAGGTCTGCGCTCCGGAAACAGCTCCCCATGAAATGGTGTACGTACCGTCGATGGAGAGCCCGGGGGCGCTGATGGCAGGACCGGTAGAGGGTAGGGACTGGACTGCAACCGTGGCCGAAGCGCTCCAGCCGCCACAGGCTGTGCCACGGCAGGCCCGCACGCGGTAGGTGTATGTTCCGCCCGATCTGCCTGTCATCGCGCGGGTCCGGTCCGGGCCCGAGTAGATGTTCGACCATGCACCGGCACCCGCCTGTTCCTGCAGGTCATATCGGCTCGCCTGGGCGACTTCCGTCCATGAAACGCTGTAATTGCCATTGGTGCTCTGGGCGGGAACGGTCACCACCGGCGAGGCGGGGGCTGTTGACGTGGTGTTCTTGGCGACCAGGCTTCCGTTAAGATAGACGTACTCGACGCTATTGGTGGTGCGGTCGTTGTCCTGTCGTCGCAGCACCCCATCATTTCCGTAGAACGATGCGATGGTCCCTGTTTCGGCGGTAGACAATACTCTGCGCCCATTGCCATCGTACCGGTAGGCCTCCTTTCCCACCGCCGCACGCAGCCGGTTGCCGTAATCGAATTGGAAGGCCTGGCCGTTCTTGCTCGAAACGTTGCCTTGTAAGTCGAACGCCAGACCCATCACGGTGGCCCCGCTGCCGTTGATGATGTTGCTCAGGCGATTGCTGGCGTCATACCAGTAGGTGTGATCGCGGGCTCCGCCGAGCTTCGCTGTGCGGATGTTGTCCAAGGCATCATAGCCGTAGGTCATCTGACCGTTGCCGCCGTAAGAGAGCGAACTCGCGACCAAGAGGCGATTCTGTGCGTCATACGTCATCGTCCGCGTGCGCGTCGCATTCAGTCCGTCGGCGATCTGCGCCACGTTCCCGGCAGCGTCGTAACTGTAGACATTGTCGAGAACCCCCGCGTCAGAAACCGTGGCCGGCAACTGCCGCGCGTTCTGCTGAAGCGTATGCACGATCCCATTGCCATACACGAAGCGGCTCATGCCGCCGTTGGGGAAATAGGTAACGTCGGTGGCAAAGGTGCCCGCGCGGGTCGCCTGGCCTAGAGCGTTCGGTGCGTAATCCACGTTCAGTCCACTCGGGTACTGCACGCTCGCGATGGAGGCATTGGCATCGTAGGTATAGCCAACGGCCTGTGCGTTCATCCCGGTCTGCTCGATTGCTTCCCCGGTCACCAGCCGCCGCCTGTTATAGGTGTATGTGTTTACTACCTGGGCGCTACCGCCATCGTTGCGCGTGGTGATCTGCGAAACTTTGCCGTCGGGGGTGTAGCTCCAGCTCTGGTTGCCATTGCCATCCGGGAAAGACAACGTAAGCAGTCGATTGCGGGTGTCGTACGATCGGGCAACGCGCCGGGCGGCCACGGACGGGGAGGTCCCATCCGGCTCGCAACCGGTGCTGCCTGCAAGTCCGCCGGCAGACCAAGCCACATTGCCCGCGCCATCGTAACCAGTGAGTGTTGCGCCGGTTTCGGGCTCCACGGTCCGGCATAGCTCCTGGTTGGCGTTGTAGGCGTAGGTTCGCGCAACCTGCAGGCTGCCGTCTGCGCTACTTCGGTTGATACTCAGCGTTTTGCCAAATACATCGCGGGCAATGGTGGTGATGCCGCCCTGGGGTTGCACGATACGTATAGGGCTGTCGAACACCGGCTGGTCCAGCATGCGGTACCAGGTTCGCGTTTCTGCGCCACGTGGATTGCGGACCAGTGTAAACACTCCCGAGGCGTCCCTCAGGTACTGGGTCGACGTGGTCAGGTCGCCCAGTTCCAAGTTCTGGGTAACGGAGGTGGCGCGACCGAGCACGTCGTAAAGTGTCCAAGTGCCGCGATCATGATTGGCCGTCGCGGCGGGGTAGGAAGAGAACACCTTTCTGCCGTCGTTGTCGTACTCCTGTCCGGTGAACCGTACGGTGGCAGGATTGTTGGCATCGTATTCGGCGGAGATCAGCGGTCGCCACAATGCGTCGTAGTACGCGACCGACACGCGGCTTCCGGTGGTGGTGGTCCTTCGCCAGTGCCCAGCAGCAATGCCGTACTCATCGCTTGCGACCTGCGCGAAGGTCTGGTGCATGGCGTTCCAGGCGGTGGTATCGGCAGTCGGGTAATCAACCTCCGCCAGACGTCCCATCGCGTCATAGCGATACGCCGTGGAGAAGCCATTCTGATCGGTGACCAGGCTGATCCATCCGCGATCATCCACGACGGCGGTTTGCGTGGTGCCGTCCGGGTAGCTGATCAGCTGCGGAATCCCGCGCTTCCATGAACCCAGCGCAATGGTGTTGCCATTGCCATCGCGGACTGAGGAAATGGTGCCGTCACCGTTGTATTCAAACGCCTGGGTAAACTTTCCAAAGGTCCAGATCTGGGTGGTTTGGGACGTGGCAGCGTCGAATGCGGCCTGGTCCGAAACCACGCCATTTACCGTTCGCGCGGCGATCTGCCCCAATATCCAGGATGCTTCGTTGTCATGGTAGCTTAGGGTTTCAACCGTGTTGGCCGCCCTGACGTGCGGAAGCAGGGACATTGTCGACAGTGTGACTGCCAGCAGCGCCTTGCGCGGGTAGGTGTTCATGCGACGCGATCTACGGGCCATACGCTTCCCTATGGGGTGATGGCGCAGCGCGTGAGCGCCGCAATTCGACTGCATGTCTTGACGAGCCTGTCAGGGCGAACTTGACCGGGTGATCTGAAGCGGCCGTGCGTAGGCATCGAACTGATCTACGCGGTAGAGGAAGGTCTGTCCGTCCTGAGTGGTGGTGCGCGATTCCAGCGGCTTGGGTAGCTCTTCTTCCTTGGAGCAGACCCAGCAAGGATTGTTTCCGATCCGTGCGTAGCTGCCATTGGAGCTGCGTCGATATTGCAGGTCGACCCGTCGCGCCACACCCTGCGCATTTCCGCGTTCCTCGGTGAGCATCTGCCCTTCAAGATCGCCATACTTCTGGCTGAAGGTGTAGCGGTCCCAGCTACCGTCCTCGCGCGTTACGGTCACGGACCGGGTGGTCGGGCAGGGCGTGGCCGAACAGATGACATGTTGCCCGGTGATCAGGCTTGCAGTGAGCGGACTGTATGCGTATTCCCAGCTCATCGTACTAACACCGGGGCCAGAGATGACTTTCCTGTTCAATGCGAGAACCGACAGGATGTGAGATTCCACCGGATATGAGCTGGAGCCGAAGGGCTTGCAGGAGTAATTTGCGTCGGTCCGGCCCTGAAGCCTGTAGGCCATCTCGAATCTGCCAATTGCGCCGGACGGGTGGGTCATGGTCACTGTGGTGGCCGAGGTCGGACCCGGAATGAAGCCCTGGACAAAGTCGGCGCAGTTGCGCCACCCCCCGATCTGGCTGTCGAACACCGCGCCGGCGTCAATGGTCCAGCTGGAACCGTCTGGCAGAACCACGCGCGACAGTTTGCGATCGACCGCCGGCCCGGAGTACTCATATGACCAAGTCCGACCATCTGCAACCACGCTGGCAATGCCATCTGGTCCGCTGTTCACCGCGATGGAGCGGCCATCGCTGGCAGCCATGGTGATATGACCGCTGGTGTAGTTGAACGTGATGTAATTTCCGTTCCGGTCTTCAATACGGGAAACGGTGGCGCGGAACTCGCGCAACCCCATCGAGCTTCGGAAGCTGAACTGTCCTGCCCCGTAGTTCGCGATCATGGTTCCGCGTGGAATGGTGACAATGCGGTCGAACCAGTACTTGTCACCGTTGGGTGCATGAGCCAAGAAGCCTTCCCCGGCAACACCGTTGCTCGTAGCCGGCAAGCAGGAAAACACCCAGCGATCCGCCGTCGTCCAATGATAGGAACGGTTGTCCACGGGGCGCTTGGCGGCCGTGTCCAAAACGATCATCGGCTTGCTGTCCATGCCGGGCAAGCTCAGCGAGAGCCCGCCCCAGAAGAATACTGGGTCGAAAGAAAATCCGATTCCGCCAGAGCCGCTATCGCTCAACACAAACTCGGATGGCGCACTGGCCTGCTGTGGAGCGTTCAAGGGAATGGAGCACCGGCGCTGAGGCTCGCCCGGCACCATCGACACCCAGCCGCTGGGGCCAAAGATGCCTGAGATGTAGGGGAGGTCGAATTCCCAGTCCTTCATTGACTTGGCGATGTCGCGGCGACCGCCCATCTTCAACGTGCGCGAGAAACGCATGGGCAGGCCATTGTTCCCGGGCAGATCCACGTCCACCTGGGTGAACTGGACGCCGCCGGTGTAGAGGCTGACCCTGTCGCCAAACAGGTCATTACCGAGCGAAGTGAGTTCGCCCAAACCCTTCAGTTTGTCTTCGTAGAAGACGCCCGCCTGCGATGAAGTCAGCGGTGCGCCGGTCTGTCCGTATGCAGTGGCGGACAAGCTCAGGCAGGACAATGCAAGAACAGTGCTGAAGACTTTGGAATGCAGCGACACGTACGTCTCCCTGTAGTGCTGGTCAACCGACCAGACATGATTCCAGTGGCTACTCGACGTCTACAACAAGACAAGTTCAGGACATTTCTGATGGCAATGAGACACAGGTCGGGCATTTGTGATGCCGCGCGTCTCATTCATTGCGTCTTGCGCACGCTCTCGTCGCGCCGAAGTAGCGATATAGGAAGATGAGAGTCGTGTTCCCCTTACGATGGGCAGGGACATTACTCCAGTAAATTCTTGTATGCAATTGCTTCAGGCGATTGCCTTATTCGGGTTCACGTTCCCGCGGCGCGTGGCACTTGCGGCACCTGGCAGTTCGTATCAACCGAAGCTCGTCCATCATTCGAAACAAGCGATTTGAGTTCGCGTGCAGCAATGCGCAAGGTGTGCTCTGGAGCCTGAAGCTTCCTTAGAAAAGCCACAACGTGGAAGTCCTTTGTCGGGATGGTAACTAAATGCAAAACTTCGCAGAAATACACCATGCCGAAGTGCTAAACGGTTTCAGTCTCCCGACTCCCTCGTCACTCGGCGAGGGAGACTTCCTCGGAGGTGGCGTACGCGTAGTTGACAGTCGGATTCCCCCCCAAGCCAACAACCCCAAAAGCGCATCGGCATGTATGCGCCGGAGCGCATGCGGATCGGATCATTTGCGCAGCCCGGAGGCCATGGTCTGCCGGACGGTGGTTGAGTCCCTGCCTGATTCTGCGTGGCATGTGGTTGGAGCGGTTCAATGCTCCGGTGGGCGGGCGTGTGGTGGTGGGAGTAGCGCAAAAGCGGATCATTTTGACGCTGGATGAGACGCCCATTCCGGTGCCGGATCGGCATCAGGATCACGCGCCGAATAAGAAGCGGTGGGTGGTGCGTGTGACGGTGCGGGAGGTGTTGGAGTAGGGCGTCATTGCCGAGCCTCGCGGGATGCCTCCTGGCAGGGGCGCATTCCAATCGACCGCCGACCGTGTTCGAACGTTCGGTCGCGGCATGACCGTCGGCAAAGAATGCGCTTCGTTCTTGCGCCACGCGTTCGCCGCAGCGATGAACGTTTCGTGCAGTCGACCGGGACCGACCTTACCCGCGATGTCGCAACAGCAGCTGCGTCATCAACGCCCGCAGCGCCGGCGGCCGCACGGGCTTGAGCAGGAAGCCCCAACCGTTCTCGGCAGCATGCACTTTCAGCGCATCATCGCGCTCGGCGGTCACCAGGATCACCGGTGGCCGCGCCTGCCACAGCGTGCACAGCGCTTCATACAGGTCCGGTCCGTGCCATTGCCCCATGCGTACGTCCAGCAGCAACAGCTGCGGCACGTTCAGCGCACTGGCGATTTCCAGTGCCCCCTGGGGGCCATCGGCAAGTTCCACATGGCAGCCCCAGCGTTCCAGCAGAGCACGGGTTGCCGCACAGACGTGGGGGTCATCATCGATGCTCCAGACCCGACATTCGCGCAGCGGGCTGTCATCGGACGGTTCGGTCGCGACGACCGGCGCCGTCGGTGGCGCAATCACCTCGTCGGCGCGCCCGAGTGCCACGCTCACCGCGAATACGCTGCCCTTGCCCAGCGTGGAACGCAGGCTGATGCGGTGGCCGAGCAGTCGACCGATGCGTTCGACGATGGCCAGGCCCAGGCCGGCGCCACGTTCCTGCTCCACGCCGTCGTTCAGGCGCCGGAATTCTTCGAAGATCTCGCCCTGCAGGCTTTCCGGAATACCTGGTCCCTGGTCATGCACCTCGATGCGCAGCTGGTCGCCTGTACGCCGGCAGCCGATCAGCACGCGGCCACGTGGCGTATAGCGCAGCGCATTGGACAGGAAATTCTGCAGGATGCGCCGCAGCAGTGCTTCGTCGCTGACGATCACCGCACGGGTGTCCACCCAGTCCAGCTGCAGGCCGCGGCTCTGTGCGGCGATGCCGAACTCGCGCGCCAGCGTTTCCAGCAAAGGAGAAAGCGCGAATGCGCGCACCCGTATCTGCAACGACCCCGACTCCAGCCGTGAAATATCCAGCAGGCTGTTGAGGATCGCGTCCTGCGCGGCCAGTGCGGCGTCGATATGGTCGCTGGTCTGTTGCTGTTCGGGGTCGGTGAGCTTGCCGCGCAGCACCGACACGAACATGCGCGCGGCGTTCAGCGGCTGCAGCAGGTCGTGCACGGCCGAGGCGACGAAGCGGGTCTTGTAACGGTTGGCCTGCTCGGCTTCGCGGCGGGCTTCGTCCAGATCCTGGGTGCGTTCGGCCACGCGGTGTTCCAGCGCATCGGCCAGCGAACGCAGCTCGCGTGCAGCATTCTTGTAGCTGGTGATGTCGGCATAGCTGGTGACGAAGCCACCGTCGGGCAGCGGGTTGCCGCGGATCTCCAGCACCGTGCCGTCGTCCTTCTCGCTCTCGCGCATGTGTGGGCGGCCACTGCGCAGGTGGGTCAGGCGGCGTTCGATGGCCTCGTCGATCGGGCCGGGCCCCAACAGGCCGCGACGTGCGTTGAAGCGGAACAGTTCCTCGATCGGACGGCCCACCCGCACCAGCCCCGCCGGGAAGCGGAACAATTCCAGATAGCGCGAATTCCACGCGACCAGACGCTGTTCCTTGTCGATCACCACCACGCCCTGCGGCAGATGTTCGAGGCTGCGGCTCAAGCCAACGTCGGCATCGGTCGCGGCTTCCAGCAAGCCGTCCTGGGCGGTCCGCAGTTCCTGTGCATGCTGCTTGAGCAGGGTTTCCAGTTCACGCCGGCTGCGCTGGCGGTGCTTGGACAGGCGACGCCGTTGCTGCACGAACAGCACCAGGAAACCCAGCGCCAGCCAAGCGGCGGCGCCGGCCACTGCCGCGCCGCGGCCGGCGCTGGTGGCCGCGCTGGCGTCGTGCAGCAGGTGCAGGCTCCAGTCTTCGTCGGGCAGCGCCAGGGTCTGCCACAGCATCGCCTGTGGCAGTGCCGGGTCGATCAGGCGCACCATGCGGCCACCATCGGCCAGCACGTCCTCGGTGCGCACGCGCAGCGGCTGCAGCGAGCGGTCGGCATACTGCCGCGCCGCGCGCATCTCGCGGCGTTCCTCCGTGCCGAGCGGGCGCAGCAGGCGGTAGCGCCAGGCATCGCGGTTGGCCAGGAACACCACGTCGTGGTTGTCGCTGGTCAGCACCACGTCCGGGCTGTTCAACCATTCCTGTTCCAGTGCCGACAGCTCGATCTTGATCACGATCACGCCGATGCGCTGGCTGTCGGCATCGAGGATGGCCTCGGACATGAAGTAGCCGGGCACGCCGGTGGTCATGCCGATGCCGTAGAAGCGACCACGACCATGGGCCAGCGCCTGCTGGTAGTACGGACGGTAGCTGTAATCCTCGCCGACGTTGCTGGTCGGCTGGTCCCAGTTGCTGGCGGCCACGGCCACGCCATCGCGGCCGACCAGGGTCAGTGTCGAGGTGCGGGTAACCTGGTTGGCGCGCTGCAGTTTGAGGTTCAGGCGCTGCCGCTCGGCGGGGGAAGGCTGCACCTGCAGTGCATGCAGCAGGTCCGGGTCCAGCGCCATCACCTGCGGCAGGGTGCCGAACCGGTCGATGCGCTGTTGCAGGCCCTGGCCATACAGCTGCAGCTGGCGCTGCACCTGCGCGCTTTCGGTGCCCAGTGCGCGACGCCAGGCATAGTGGCCTGCGGCGGCCGCGCACAGCACGGTGCCGGCCACCATCACCAGAATGGTCAGCAACTGCAGGCGGTGTCGGCTGAGCCAGTACATGGCGGCAGTCTACGCAGGGCCGGCGGGCGTGGCATGCACGCCCGCCGGGATCTGACGCGTGGAAGGGATCAGAAGTGCATCTGCGCGCGAAGTTCGAAGATCTCCGGGGTGCTGCGCACACCGCGACGGCTGGCGTCGACCTTCACGTAGTTGGCCTGGAATTTGAAGTGGCTGGTCAGGTACCAGTTCGCGCCCAGGGTCAGGTCGTGCTGGCGGCCACCGAGGATGCTGCCGTCGTCCAGGTCCAGGCGGCTGTAGCGGGCCACCAGTTCCACCGCACCGTAGTCGTGCGCCGGCTTGATGTTGGCAACGGCGCCGGCGTTGTACGGGCGTGATTCGCCGGTCAGCACCCAGCTGGCCATCGCGTACTGGCCGTGGCCGGTGTAGTCGGGCTTGCCATCATTGCGGGTGACGGTGGCCTGCAGCGCTTCGGCCTGCAGCGAGAACGGACCGCGGATCCAGATGCCTTCCAGGCCGGTGCGGCGGATCTGGTCGGCGGTGACCAGCGCCCCCGAATCGACCAGACGGATATCGGTCAGGCCGGCTTCCGGACGGGCCCGCAGGCGCGCGCTGGCTTCGTGGTGCACGTCGCGGCCATCGTGGTAACCGCGCGGATTTTCCTGCGAATAGGCCAGGCCGAGGTGGATCACATCGCCCGGTGCCTTCACCGGCGTCCACACCGCACGCACCGCCTGGGTGGTGCCGGGGTTGTCGCCCTGCAGGTCCTTGCCGCCATAGGCGCCGGCCTGCAGCAGGTACTGCGGACGCTCCAGCACCCATTCCACGCCGGTGCGGCGGCCTGCGTAGAACGCCTGCACGGGCAGCGCGGTTTCCAGGAAGCTGCCGGCGCGCGAGGAGGTGTTGGCATCCAGGCCGACCGGGGTCTTCATGTAGCCGAAGCGGAAGCGGCCGACATCGCGGCCGAAGAACGCCTTGCTCTCCAAGCGCACGAACACGTCCAGCCAGGTATCGGCCTGGAAATCGTAGTAGACCATCGCGTCGTACACGCCCTTCTTTTTCAGGGTCGCGCCGAACTCCTTGCGACGCACCGCATCGTCATCCTCGATGCCGCTGGCGGACGAGAAGTCGTTGTAGTCGTAGGCGATGTTGGCGGTAGCGGCCAGCTCGGTGCCGTCGCCGAAGGCGTACTTGGTCGGCCAGTTGTCGAAATCCGCAGCGGATGCGAAGGCGGGGAGGGCGGCCAGGGAAAGGGCCAGCAAGGTGGGAATCGGGCGCATGGGTGGTGCGGCTCTCTCGGATTGCGTGTGGACAGGACAACAACGGCCGCGATGGCCGGAACTTTCGCAATGACGCGCCCGGCCGTTCAGGTCGGGCCACCGGCGTCCCCGCGATCAGGGGTGCGGCGCCAGTGTAGGCAGCGCAGCCACCTGAACCGGGGGGCTAGTACCAATAGGTTATCTGCGCTGGCGTGCCCGGCGCGTACAAAGGCGTCCATTGGTCGCACCCCTGCGCCTGCAGTCACGGGGCGTGCGGTCAGTTTCCACGGTAACGGTTCCCGTGCATTTCCGGGGCCGTACGTGCCTGAAAACGCCCCTTCCGGAGTCCGCCATGCACATCCCGACCGCTGCGCCGGTGCCCAGCAAGCCGTTGCCGCTCTACCGCCAACTGTATTTCCAGGTGATCGTGGCGATCGTCCTGGGTGCTGTCCTCGGCCACTACGAGCCGCTGATCGGCGAGAAGATGAAGCCGCTCGGCGATGCCTTCATCAACCTGGTGAAGATGATCATCGCCCCGGTGATCTTCCTGACCATCGTCACCGGCATCGCCGGCATGACCCACCTGCGCACCGTGGGCCGGGTGTTCGCCAAGTCGATGGCCTACTTCCTGTTCTTCTCCACCCTGGCACTGATCGTGGGCATG
>Ga0307414_10001141_pt1 | contig 13598 bp, 10 predicted proteins | sample DK1Ometagenome_FD_203804 | JGI IMG/M metagenome (GOLD analysis project Ga0307414, IMG submission 203804) | Maize rhizosphere microbial communities from greenhouse at UC Davis, California, United States - DK15-O-3 | ecosystem: Host-associated > Plants > Roots > Rhizosphere > Soil | place: USA... | reverse complement strand
TCCCACAGTTAGCTTGCCATAATGTTTGCCGAAAGTACGCTCGTAATCAATAGTTCCCTGTACCAACAATTCTTTTCTTTTACTCCAGTATTCCAGGGCATCATTCTGTATCCTCTGAGTAGAAAGTATAGGAGCGCCTGTTAAGAAATTATTGATTGGCATCAATGTATTATTGAAAGACCAGGAGTTTCCGTTTGTAAATTTCAGGGATACCAATCCATTAATGGAAAGTCCTTTCAATGGGGTTAGACTAGCATTTGCTGCGGTTTGGATATAATTGTTTCTATCCCATGCCTTTCCTCCTTCAGCAATCGCACGCGCCTGGTTTCCTGCCGCTGCCTGAGAGTTGACCTTTCCATTCTCTATCGAACCCCATTCTCCATTACTTTGACGAAAGACTGAAGTGGGTAAGGATCGATTCAAGGTAGTCCAGGTTAGATCTCCCTGACGGTCAAAGCTCTGATTGATAAACGAGAAGTTAGTCCCGAACTTCAGGAGTTCCGGAACCACAACGGTTTCGGTGTTAAGTTTGGCTACAAAGCGATCTTGTTTTTTATTTGGAACGAAAGACCCCTGATTCAGATAAGAAAGCCCTAAATAACTGTTAGTTATCTTACCCGGTGCATTCACATTGAGGTTGATGTCTCTTAAAGGTGGATTTTTACGCAGTACTTCTTTATACCAATCTGTATTTGGATATAAATCAGGTTTGGAACCGTCTTTGTACCATTGAATTTGTTCAGCGGTAAATAATGGGGCTGCTCCGGCATTGGTCAGCGCTTCATTATAAAGCGTGGTATAATCCACGGAATTCACATATTTAGCAATTCTGGTAGGGGATTGCCAGCCATAATTTGCATTGAGGCCAATCGTAACCCGGTCGCCGCTGCCACGTTTAGTAGTTACCATAATGACCCCATTTGCGGCCCTGGATCCATAAAGTGCAGCAGAAGACGCATCTTTTAATACCGACATTCCAGAAATATCGTTGGCATTTAAGGTCGCAAATTCCTGTGAAGTAGCTGGGATTCCATCAATAATGTACATTGGAGATCCTACTGCTGCCAGACTACTTCTACCTCTGATGCTGACGGTGGTTTGGCTGGTTGCAGATGCGCTTACATCGCCAGGACGTTGCAAAATGGTTAAACCGGGAGAAATTCCTTGTAAGGCATTCTGAATAGAAGTCACAGGTCTTTCACTAATTTGTTTAGGAGTTATAGTTGCCACGGCGCCTGTTAAACTAGCTTTCTTCTGGGTACCATAAGCTACCACGACTACCTCATCCAGATCACTAGGCTGTATTTTCATTTTAATGGTAAGCTGACTGTTTGAGCCCACACTTACTTCCTGAGTAAAATAGCCTACATAAGAAATGACTAAGACAGCTCCTTCTGTCACATTGGTCAATTTAAACTGTCCGCTGCTATCAGTGACAGCTCCACGATCAGTTCCTTTGACCCTGACGTTAGCACCGGGAATCCCCAGGCCATTTTCGTCAGTTACAGTTCCTGTCACATCCTGTACATTGCTGCTGATACTGGCTTTTAAGATTTTTTGCTCTTTTTCCTTTATCACAATGGTGTTTGCCCGGATGGAATAACTTAGTGGTTGATGTTCAAAACATTGATCTAAGGCCTCTTTTAAAGGAACATCTTTTACATCTATGGTTACCGGAAGTGCCTTGTCGATCATTTTCTGAATAAAAAAGACACTATATCCGCTTTGGGCCTCAATAGATTTTAAGACCTGTTTTAAAGAACTGTTCTTTTCGGATAAGGAGATGTTTTTCTGAGCAAAGCTGGCAGCACTTACCTGCATAAAAGCAGAAATAATTAAGAGTACTGTAATTTTCAGGGTAACGAATAACTTATTTTTTATACGACGGGTGCCGTATAAATTAAAAGTATAATTTTTCATACATTTGGTTAGTTTTGGTTTCAACAACAGACATCGCATGACTTAGTCATGTGCTGTTAAGTTTGGTTGATTAAAAAATATCGATTCTTGGAATGGCAATCCCAAAACTACTACTGCCGGGAGTGGAGTCAACACTTCCGGTTTTATTTTGGACTGCTGCTGAGTAAATGTTTATTTTACAATCTTCACCTCCCTTCCTTCTACTTCAAACTTAAACTCATTTGTGGCCTCTAAAATTTTTATAATGTCAGCAAGGTGATTCGATCTTGAAAAAGAACCGCCAAAATTGATGTGCTCAAAATTCCCTTCATAGGAAACTTTGATGTCATACCATCTTGACAGTTTGCGCATGGCACTTTTAATGTCTTCATCGTTAAATATAAACCGTCCATTTTTCCAGTCCACTACACTTTCTATATCTACAGTCTTCACTTCAAAAGTCCTGGCATTTAAGATCGATTGTTGTCCGGGATTAAGAAAGCGGGATTGGATAGTTTGACCAGGGCCTGTTCTGTTGGTTTGGCTTATTTTGACACTACCTTCCAGTAAGGTAGTTTTTACGGCTGGTTCATCAGGATAGGCATTGATGTTAAAATGAGTACCAAAGACGCTCAGTTCCTGTCCTTCTGTGAGTACTATAAACCTTTTGTTTTTATCTTTGGAGACTTCAAAATACCCTTCTCCCGTAAGTTCAACTCTTCGTTCCGCAGCAGTAAAAACAACAGGAAAACGTAAAGATGAAGCTGCATTCAGCCATACTTTTGTTCCATCTGGCAAGTTAATCTGGTATTTTCCGCCAATAGGGGTTTCAATCTTATTATAGACAGGCTCGCCGGTTTGTAGTGCTGATTTTTTATCTGACACGGTATAAATTAACTGCCCATCTGCGGATTTTGAGAGCTGTAATCCCATCTGTTCAGCGATTTTTCCCGTGTCTGCATCGGTTAAGCTCAGTCGTTTTCCATTTGCAAGAATTAGAAAAGCCTTGTCTCCTCCTGCTTTAATCTTTGATATGGCTTGATCGGTAGATTGATTCGTATTTTTTGGAGGACTAAAGAAATACAAGCCCAGATTTAAGAGGATTAATATAGACGCAGCAACCGACCACCATGGGAATCTTTTAATCAGAGGTCTTACTTCATTGGCATCAATATTTACGTTGATTTTCCCTAAAATCATCCGTTCTACTTCTTCTGCTTCGCCCATAACAGCTGTATTCCATTCCGACTTCTCTTCCTGCCATTCATCATAAAAACTAAATAACAATATCTGTTCAGCCTCAGTAGCCTGTCCATCCAGATATTTATCTATTAAATGCTTGAATTCTGCTTCTTTCACTCCTGTTATTTTTAAGTATGTACCATAATCAAGGCTGACCCCCCAAAGGAATTCAAGAAAAATAAAATATTTTCATTAGCTATAAAAGTTATGGTTGGCTAGTGTCTTGTGATTACCCTAAGCAGGACCACAGCCCAGAATAGGAGATCGCCCATTTGAGTGCGAAGTTTTCTTAATGCAATGGTGATCTGGTTTTCGACGGTTTTTGGAGAGATTTGAAGTCTTGCAGCAATTTCTTTAACACTCAAGTACTCTTTACGGCTCAGAATAAAAATTTCCCTGCATTTCTCTGGCAAGGTCGCAATGCTTTCCTCTAAACGCTTATCCAGTTCTTTTTCATGAAGGATGTCTTCAATACTGTTTTTATCGAAGAATTCTTCTGCCTGACTTGATAAATCTATTCTCGCTTTTCCATCACGGATAGCTTTAAATACCTGAAAACGAACTGCAGTGTGTAAATAGGCCGCTAAGTTATCAATGGAGACCTGATCTCGTTTTAACCACAATTGGGCAAAGATTTCCTGAATGATATCTTCAGCAGCATGGATATCTTTAAGGATGTGGTAAGCAGAGAGGTACAGCTTCTGCCAGTATTTATGGTATAAGCACTCGAAAGCAGAACGGTCATCGTTTTGAATTGCCTTCAGAAGCTCCTCGTCAGATTGGCGTTTTTGTCTGTTTAGCTGCATTTGTAACGTTCGAGTTACTAAACTAGTATATTTTTATGAAAAAATAGGTTAATCTGGAAACTGCCGGAATTTACTTTAGTTTCTCAGCGGATAAAATCCGGAGGTAGGAATATTATTGTAACTAACTGCTAAATTAGGTGTCACATCACCAAAACATAAGCCATATGAAAAAAATATTTACCTGCTTTCTCCTTTCCTGCTCCAGTATTTGTGCCATTGCCCAGCAAAAGAATGTTAACCACGATAGCCGGTTAGCAGATCTTGATGTCGTACTAAATAAGGTGCTGAAAGATCAAAAAGTCGCTGGTTTTGCCGTAGCGATAACAGAAGGGGATAAAATCATTTATAGTAAAGGTTTTGGTTATAGGGATGTAGAGGGTGAAAAGCCAGTTACGCCAAATACACTTTTTGCCATAGGCTCAAGTTCCAAGGCTTTTACCTCAGCTCTGTTGGGCTTGCTGGAGAAAGATGGTAAGCTCTCATTGGATGGTAAGGCGACCGCTTACCTGCCACAGCTGCGGTTTTTCAATGATAACATGAACAACCAGATCACGGTTCGTGACATGATGTGCCACCGGACTGGATTGTCCCGCTATGATTATTCCTGGTATCTCTTCAATACGCCAAACAGAGATAGCATCCTGCAGCGTGTGAAGTATATGGAACCAAATGCCGGACTGAGAGAGAAATGGCAGTATAACAATTATATGTTTCTTGCTCAGGGGATGATCGCGGAAAAGATTACCGGAAAAACCTGGGAACAAAATATAAAAGAAAAATTCTTTATCCCATTGGAGATGACGCGTTCTAATACCAGCATCTATGATATGCAGAAAGATGCAGATGCTTCCTTGCCGTATAATCTGGAAAAGGATAGTATCATTAAAAAGATGGACTATTACGATATTTCCGGCATGGGACCTGCAGGATCGATCAACAGTAGTGTCAATGAAATGGCGCATTGGTTACAGCTTTGGACGAGTGGAGGCCGTTATCATGGAAAGGAAATTCTTCCTTCTTCTTATATCGGACAGGCAGCAAGTGCACAAATGGTAATGGCTGGGGCGCTGCCAGGCGAGTTTAAAGACATTTATTCAGCCAGCTATGGCTTGGGATGGATGATCAGTTCTTACCGCGGACATTACCTGGTAGAACATGGTGGAAATATCGATGGCTTTTCTGCAAATGCGGCTTTCTTTCCTTCAGACAACATTGGAATTGTTGTGCTAACTAACCAGAATGGTTCCGCTGTTCCTGGCCTGGTCCGCAATACGATTGCCGATCGGATCTTTAAGCTAAATAAGATCGATTGGAATGGGGAGCAAAACAAGAAGAAAGAAGAGGCCAGGAAAAAGAAAAAAGACGAAAAGCCGGAAGCAGAAGAGGAGCAGGTATTGAATACCAAGCCTTCACATCCTGCCAAAAGTTATGTGGGCTTCTATGAAAATCCTATTGCAGGTATAGTTGATGTGTCTCAAAGAGGGGACTCGTTGTTTGCTGCATTGGGAAAAGAACGCATCTTTTTGAAACACTACCATTATGATGTCTTTGAAGCAAGAGATATTGATAAAAAAGGAAAAATAGATACGGCAAGCAGCAGCTTTAGAATAAATTTTAGTTTCGGAACGGACGGGAAAATAACAGGAGTAAGTCTTCCTATGGATGGAAAGCCCCTTGTATTTGCTTTTCGCCCGAAAGAAGTCATTTTATCTAAGGAAATACTGGACAAATATATAGGTGAGTATAATCTGGGTAAAACCGTGGTTAAAGTATACCTCAAAGACAAGACCTTATTTGTCTCTCTTCCCGGACAACCGGATTATGAAACGACTTCTTTAGGAACGCATTCCTTTAAGATTAATGCCTTAACGGGATATAGCCTGAAGTTTGAACTTAAGGAGAACCTGGTAGAGTCGCTGACCTTCAAACAACCAAACGGAAATTTTAAAGCAGTCCGTAAGAAATAAGTAAAATCAGGTATGGTTAATAAAATAAGGCTTTCCGGATTCCGGAAGGCCTTATTTTATTAGTCTGATCGGAATAAATTTTTATACCTTCAGCACATTAACTTAAAATTCGTGTGTATGAACCCTTCCTTTGTGCAGATTCAATTAAGTCTATCAAAAGAACTTAGCGCTGCCTTATTCCCTCTTGATATTCATGAAATTGGAACCAGTGGTTATTTACTGCAATTTAAAAACAGCTCATTAATCGCCCGGCTTGATGCTGATTTGAAGGAGGTCTGGCGAAAAGACTTCGGTAATTATATCCCCCAAACCGGGCCTTACAAACCGACGATAAGTTCGGATGGCTTGCTTATAGGGCTGATTTATAATCATGAATTTAAAATCATCGACCTGAACGCAAATCTGCTTTATGAACTCAAGCTAAGTGGTTCATCTCCATATCAGGAAGCTGATTGTTATTTTTCGGATGACAATAAATTGATTTGGCTGATCTCCCCGGACCTGGAAAATGGGGATGAGGTATATACGCTTGATAGAAATGATTTTAGCATCCTTGCCTCAAAAAAGATAGCAGCTAAAGAAGAATATATTTATAATTTTTGTGCCACACCACATGATAATGCGATAATTCTTGATGCTGCTGCAGGTCAGGATGAAGGGCAGCTTTTTTTGCTAAGAATAGAAGATGGAAAAATAGAACTGGAAGCGCTTGAGCAATGTAACGATAGAATAATGGGCTCATTTGCACCTACTGGGAATGAATTTGTTACTGCTCCTCATTATGAGGAAGGCATTGAAATCTTTTCCTTCCCCGCCATAGGGAAGATTGCATCAGTCGAACAGGAGGCTATTTTTGATGGAAGAGGGGAATATCCCTCTGAAGAGGATGAAGACAGCCTGAACTATTTAGTATTTTATCTGAATAATAAATACCTCGTTGTTTTTACCAGATATCACCGCTTATTGTTAATGGAGAGAGAAACAATGAGGTGTATAGGGGAGTTGCTGCCTGAGGGATGTCAGATTAACGCTTATAATAAATCCGGTAAACTGGCGACTGATCCTGCCGAAATATTTGATTATGAAGGTGAAATCCTGGATGTTAAACTCACCAGAAGTCATGAGCTTTTAATCAAGCATACCTCTGGCAGTATAAAGTGGTATGAATTACCCGAATGGCTATCTTGATCTTCTTCTCTCAACTAAACTAATGTTTATTTAGGGTAAACATTACTACATCATTGCCTCTCAGTTCCTCTTTTTTTGAGTATTCCTTTTTTGGTTTTTTTGTAAACCTTATTAAGCTATAAATTGTACTTTCAGTTGATTTAAACGCCACCTTTGGTTGCTTTAATAGGGAGTAAATGCGATTGATGATGTAGTCATGTAGTGGTGTTTTTTATTGTGGGAGCGGATTCCGTTTCTTAATATTATGATAAACCAACCTATTGATTTTTATGGACCTAAAATTTCTAGTTAAAGCAAAATTGCCTTTTATTCCCTTGCTGTTCCTGGCAGTTATGACTTCATCTTGTTCAAAACAAAAAAACTGGCCTGCTACAGGAGAAGACATTAACGGAAAACCTATTACTTCTCCTATTTTAACAGACCTGTTCCGAAACTCCTATCGTGTATATGAAATGCAACGGAATGCGAAAGGAATTTACAGGGATTCAAAACTATTTAACGGAACTGACTATCATCCTGCTTCGGTTGCCAATATAGGGACAGGCCTGGTATCTCTTTGTATCGCAGATAAAATGGGCTGGATTTCTAATGGTAGTCAACAGGCCATTACCACGTTACAAGCCTTAGTAGGGCAGAATAGTACTTTCAATTTAGACGTCAATACCGCCGGCTTTCCAAGACATTTTGTAGATATGGAAACGGGAGTTCGGGCCTGGAATTCCGAATATAGTACAATTGATGCAGCCATAATGGTTTCCGGAGCACTGTTTTGCAAGAAATATTTCAGTACAAATACGGCCATCGCAACGCTCGTGGACCGCTTATATAAATCTATTAACTGGTCAAAGGCGATTGCGAACCCCACTACAGGAGCAATCTATCTTTCATTGGATGCAAATGGCGGCGGGATAGGAAATACAGCTGTTTATAATGAATATATGATTGTGGCTTATCTGGCCTTTAAATCTGAAAATGGACTGGGAGGACCAGCAACAACCTTATGGAATAATTTCTACGTCAATACAACCAACTTACCTAAATCAACGTACTCGGGTTTTGAAGTTTTAACAGATTATCCTGGCTCTTTTCTTTCTGATTTTATCCCTCAGTTTTGCTATTATCTATGTCATCCTTATGCTGCAAATACCCAATACATGCAATACATGAACAATGCGATGCAAGCCGATAAAAAATGGTGGACATCCACGAGCGGTATTGCTCCTTATGAATGGGGTTTGGGAGCGGGCAGTGATCCTTCGGGTTATCACGCCAACCGTATTAATGACAATGCAAGTAAGGTGGTCTCTCCCCATATCATCAGTGGTTTTATTCCCATTAACCCAACTGCAAAAGCTGATTTGCTGAGTTTATACAATGCCAACAAAGGGGTATATACTCTTCCAGGGACCTCTCATAAGATTTTATGGAGATATAGTGTCAATAATGCGACCTGGAAGGCTAATGAAGTTCAAGGAATAGATTTCTCATCTATGCTTTTTGGACTGGCGACTTTACCGGAAAATTGTGGAACCTCTTTTTTTAGTACTTATAATGACTATAGCTTTCCGGCCTATTCATTTTCACCGCTTCCCTGATGCTAAGTGTATAATAGTTGCAGGGAACCTGGTGATGAAGCTTTTATAGGGCAGTACAATCTGATATCCATTATTTTATTTAAATGACAATAAATTAATCTAATAGTTGTTTTTGTTGCTTTTGTTGTATAAGTTAGACAATGACAGTTACTACTATAACCCTCGCTACCAACCAACGATTTATTGATCCGCTTACAGATTTTGGATTTAAGCACCTTTTAGGAGCAGAACCAAATAAAGAGATTATAATTGGATTTTTAAATGCCATTTTTATCGGACAAAAAGAAATCGTTGATTTGGTTTTTAGTCCTACGGAACACGCGGCAAGTACAAATGAGAATAAGAAAGTATTCTTTGATTTGATGTGTACAGGAAGCGGCGGTGAGCAGTTTATCATTGAAATGCAACGCATTGAGCATAGTGGTTTTCGTGAACGCTGTGTGTACTATTTGTCCAGACTAGTGAGTGAACAGCTTCCCAGGGGTGAATCTAACTGGAAAGATCAACTTAAGGAAGTGTATTTAATAGCAGTTTTGGATTTCAAGTTCAGAGATAAAGACGAGGAGCGGTTTTTACACGATATTGTTTTAATGAATAGGGATACAGGGAAAGTTTTCTACGACAAGTTTGGGTTTAAATTCCTGGAATTACCTAACTTCGATAAAGAGGTAAATGAACTGTCGTCTGATTTAGATAAGTGGTTCTATATTCTTAAAAATATGAGCAGGATGGAAAAGATACCATCTTATCTCAATCAGGGAATCTTTAAAAAATTATTTGAAATTGCAGAGGTGAGTAAACTGACAAAGAGACAAAGGACACTTTATGAATCTAACTTAAAGGCAAAGTTGGATTATGATGCTAGTATTGCCTGGGCTAGTGAAGAGGCTGGAGAAAAAGCGAAGATCGAGGGTATGTCTGAAGGTCTTAAGGAAGGCAGGCAGATGGGGATAGAAGAAGGTAGGCAAGAAGGCAGACAGGAAGGAGTGCAAGAAGGTATTTATAAGCAAAAGCTGACGATGGCTCGAAAACAGAAGGAAAGAGGTGTTGCTATTAATGAAATTGCTGAGTTAAACGACCTTTCAGTTGAAGAAATCGAGAAATTGTAATCCTGCAACGAGATAAATAAAATTGAAGATATTTGATGCGCCTAAATTGGAACAGACAGGGAGAATTTATGTAGTGCGATTTTGCAGGCTGATGTGCCTAAAACAGTTAACATTACTGCACAGGTCTATTCTTGGTTAAGAATACCCATAAGACCGGAATGGAGTTTTGATGGTAAGGTTTGGATCAATAACTAGCCTAAGGTAAATCATGATATTAGTCAAATAGTTTCGACCGGATACCTTAGCATGGTTTTTGTATACAGGAGGGTCCCAGATTATTTATTGATTAGTTTGGAATGTTACCTTAAACCTTACCGATTATCATTTATGACCGACGAACAGAAACAGCAAATTAAATTAGAAAACGATCAGCTTATTAGCCAAAAAGGATTCCGTGTCAACAATTGGCTTCCAATCCTAGATACGCCAAAATTAAGAACAGTTGAAGAAATAAAAGGACGTATGTCAGTCATGAATGCAATGATTAACATTGCCTTTGAAGCACCAACTTACATCATTGATGAATGGATCAAAGCTCAGAAACTAACTGTTTTTCTTTCCGATTCGGAGCAGCAGATTTTAGCTAAGGAAAATGAAGACCTGACTGAAGAAGAAACCAATTCACTCATGTGGTACCTGGAAGCTTTATGGGCACTGATGTGGTTTGCACAAATGGTGGATAAACTGGAAGCTGAAAAGCATGTTGGAGACAACATGGCTTCCCTATTGCCAAATCTGGAAGATGGTGATACGAATGAAAAGCTCGATAACATAAAAGAAATCCGCTCTGAACTGGAGGTTTATACAATGCTGGATTACTATTATCGCCTTCATTGGTATTGTGTTGACGAAAGGTTGAATGGCAGAGAACCAAAGCTAAACGAAGGGCAGATCTATGAAAGGCGAAAAGCTTTAGAGTGGGCTTTCAACAGAGCAAATGACTGGGACGACGTAGAAATGGGAACTTAGTAGTAAGCTTATTAACAGCATCGGTCATGCCCTTTAACAAAGAAAACTATCTTCTAGAAATGAAATCCATGGTGGATAAAGCTATAGAAAGATTGAAAACAGAGAAACCGGAATTTAAAATTTACGCGGTTAGCATCTGGACAGACCCTAACGCTGCCGTAAGTTCTATTAATTTTGAACGCAAAGCCAATTCAGATAAACTTGTTGAACAATCAAATAAATTTGATAAGGAGCAATACGAGGAACTCATTACTGAAGGGGGGACCTGGTGACTGCCGAGTTATTTAAGCCAGAGACCTGGATGAAACGAAATTGTAATCCGGCTGACTTTGAACTTAAAGATTTTGAGGAAACGCTACACCCCGATATTCCAATAAATTGGGAATATGAAAAGGGGGGGAGGTGTTGGCCTCAGTTAAAACCAGCATTAATAGAAATTGGAAACTACACGTTTAAAAAAATGCAAAACATGTTATTGGAGGATGATTTTGAGTTGGCCATCAACAGTAAAAAGGATTGGTATGACCAAACCTGGAAATTGAAAACATAGCAAAGCCAACCATCCGAGATCAGATGGCCCTTTGTTCGTTTATTTCTCGGATCAGTACCTTAATTCTTTGCTCAGGACGGGGGAGAAGAAACATCGCTTCTTCCCGTAGCCCCTAAATGGAGGTAGACAAAAGTAATTTACGAAATGTTTTTCATATCGTCTTGATATGCGGTCGCTTAAAATTAAGCAACAGTTGATTTTGAAAACATCGTTTAAAGGTCTGGCAAACCAATGACCGACCTATCAACCACCTAATAAAAATCAAACGACAGTCAATTGAAATAAAAGACATTTGAAGAGGATTTTAAACAGATTTAAATTGGAATTACAATAGATGTAATGATATGTTGACATCTTGATTCTTTGATGTAAATAGATCTACTGATTACGAATGTAGATCGGGATTAAGTCTGCTGTTCTTACTCCTGCCTTAATTTACGCATACGTTTGAAATGTGTAATGCAAACGTATGCGCAACTTTTTATGCTGTCCCGCGGTTCTTTTTACCTAATTATTTTGTTACAATTGTGAGGGAACACAATACAGCAAGGCCAATCTCTATGGTCTTATTCTTTAGAATTTAAGAAAGGGAGCGCATCATGAATAGGTATCGCAGTTTTACTGATCCGGAATTAACTGGCTTATTGGAAGATGGAGATCATACGGCCTTTACGGAGATCTATAACCGTTATTGGAAAAAGCTATTTCTTGTTGCAGCGCATAAAGTAAAAGATCTGGAAGAGGCAGAAGAAATTGTCCAGCATATTTTCGTTTCCCTCTGGAACAGGAGAGCAAGTTTAAAAATTACTTCCAGTTTGTCTGCATACCTGTCTGTTTCTGTAAAATATAGGGTCATTAAAGCGCTGGACAAACAATACCATCAACAAAAATATATGGATAGCCTCGGAACGAAGGGAATCGCAGACGATTCTACTCAGGAATGGCTGGATTTCCTGGAGCTCAAAGCGCGTTTAGAAAAACTGGTTTGTGCGTTGCCGGAAAAATGCCGCCTGGTATACCGGATGAGTAAAGAACAAGGATTGTCTCAGAAGAAGATTGCGGAGGAGCTGGAGATTTCTGAAAAGACGGTTGAAGCCCATTTAGGAAAGGCAATGAAATCTTTGCGTGCAGGGCTAAATCAATTTATGATGACCTTGTTGTAAAAATATTTTTTAACGTAGTAAGGGATTCGTCTTTCACAAGAGACCTCTGTTATATAGCCCCTATAACGGATGGACGACTCTAAAGAAAATAAACGATATCAGGAACTGGCTTCTAAATGGCTGGATAAAACAATTACGGCCGAAGAGGAAGTCGAATTTGCCAATTGGTACAATAGAGACCAGGACCTGGAACTGGATATTCCGGAAGCGTTTGTTAATAATGAAGATTGGCATAAAAGCAGGATGTTTAAAAAAATCCAGCAGGAAATCCAGCCCAAAAGATCTTTTCTAATTCGTTACCGCATCGCCATCGCAGCAATTTTGCTGATCAGCCTTTCCTGCGGATTATTCTTTCACCATTATTCATCAACGATTCAGAGCAGGCCTAAAGATTTCGTAAACAACGATATTTTACCTGGGACAAATAAAGCTTTCCTTACACTCGCCGATGGGACCAGACTCTCTTTAACCGATTATAAATCTGGCAAACTGGCAGAGCAGGCAGGGGTAAAGATCACTAAAGGAAAAGATGCCCAATTGATTTATACGGTCCTGCCTTCCGCAGGAAGCAAAGTAGAATACAATACGATCAGTACGCCCAAGGCCGGTCAGTACCAGGTAAATCTTCCGGATGGAACACAGGTCTGGCTAAATGCCGCTTCTTCCCTCAGGTTTCCAACAAATTTTTCGGCCGCGAGGGAACGTAGGGTTGAACTGATTGGAGAAGCTTACTTTGAAGTGGCAAAAGATCCGAAAAAAGCATTTAAAGTGAGCTCAGCGGGGCAGGAAGTCACCGTCTTTGGAACCCATTTTAACATCAATAGTTATCCTGACGAACAAAATACTTATACCACCTTATTGGAGGGCAGTGTCAGCGTAAATGGAACCTTGCTTAAGCCTGAGCAGCAATCTATCCTCAACGGAAAAAATATTAAAATCGTTCCTGCAGATCTCGAAAGCGTAATGGCCTGGAAAATGGGATACTTCAGGTTTGATGATGAATCCCTGGAAAGCATCATGAAGAAAGTGTCGAGATGGTACGATGTGGAGGTCGAATTTCAGGAGCCTGACCTTAAGGAACTCGAGTTTGGAGGAATCGTAAGCAGGTCA
>Ga0307414_10001140_pt1 | contig 13601 bp, 13 predicted proteins | sample DK1Ometagenome_FD_203804 | JGI IMG/M metagenome (GOLD analysis project Ga0307414, IMG submission 203804) | Maize rhizosphere microbial communities from greenhouse at UC Davis, California, United States - DK15-O-3 | ecosystem: Host-associated > Plants > Roots > Rhizosphere > Soil | place: USA... | reverse complement strand
CAATTTGTAAAGCCTCTTCAGGTGTAAACAGCTTGCCCTCCAGTAAGCTTCTTGAGGCATGGGCATTGCCAATCCAGAAGGAATAAAGATGGAAAATTGAATTTGGAACAATGATCCCTACAGGGACCTCATTCAAGCCGATGATGGCCTTTCCTTCTGCCATGATCCTATAATCACAGGCCAACGCAATGACACAGCCTCCAGCGGGGCTATGTCCATTGATAGCGGCAACCAATGGTTTTCTAAAAGAAGTGATGTTGGCGATAAAGTCCAGGAACAGGTGCCAGAAAGATTCAGCCTCTGCTTCCGAATAATTGTACAGTTCGATCAGGTCCAGTCCGGCAGAAAAGAAATTCTCTTTACCTGTAATGATCGCCCCTGCGATATTCTGATCTGAAGCGATGCTGTTCAGCATGTCATTCAATTCAGTAATCATTTCGCGGTTCAGTGCATTAGATCTTCCGCGGTCTAAAGTAATCAGTGCTAAATGATCTTTTATGGTGACTTTAATGGTATTCATATATATCAGTTTATTTTACTTCATAGGTATAAACGGCTCTTCCCAGACGACCCATATGATCCATTCCTTCTAATACTATCCTGTAGGTTCCGGCTTCGTCTGTATTAAAGAAGCTGAAGCTTGATTTTCCTTGCTCATTGGTAGGAACCTGAGGTGCCCAGTAAACAGTTGTTCTTAAATCCGGCTTACGGTCTGGTACCGAAGGTTCATATTTAGGACTATAGAACTCTCTTGGAATATAAAACCCTTTAGGGTTATAAGTGGTAATGCCGGGGGTAAAAGTATTGCTGTAATTTCCTCCCCCGCGTTTGGTAGTGATGACAAGGACGCCACCTCCGCCATTGGAGCCGTAGATGGCCGTATTTCCAATGGATTTCAGCACTTCAATGGTTTCTATATCGAATACGTTGATGTTGTCCAGAAAATCAGAACCCATGTTCATTCCATCTAGTACTATTGCCATTGGTGTTCTTCCGCCATTCCGACTGAGGTAAGCCTGTCCGTTCATGATCATCAGGCCGGCAACGCGACCTTGCAAACATTGAGAGAGGGTAACGCAGGTGCCGAGCTGCTCTGCAGTAATCACCGCATCTGCTCTTCCCGCCCCGTTCAGGTTGGCTGAATTCTTTGCCTGTTGTTTCTTTTCTGTAATCTGTACTTCTTTTAGGAGCAGTGTTTTTTCCAATAGTCCACGTTTGTTCAGCTCATCGAAATAATTGCTGCTCTGTTGCAGATAAGCGGATAATGCTTCGTTTACGTTGATCTCTATGTCTCCGCTATTCTTGCTTTTAGTGACGATCTGCCCGGGAACCAGATCCAGGTGGATGTCCACTCTCTTTTTATCCTTTGCAGTTCGTGCCTGTATAATGAACTTGGTGTCTTCAGGGAAAATCAGTTGATCAAAATTAAATCGCCCTTGTGCATCAGTGAGGGTGTCTAACGCGAAAAAGCCGCCGGAAGAAGAAAATAAGGAAACCTTACTGTTTGGAGCAGGCTTTCCACTATAATTGGTAATGGTTCCGCTGATGGTTTGTGATTTTTCTGCTGCGAACCGAGTGATTGGGTGCGCATTATTGATCACATTTTTCCATAAAATTCTCCGCCATCCCTGAGTTAACATTAGATTGTCGAGGTTCTGTTCCACTTCGGGGCCCTCATTTATGAAATAATAATTGGGCTTTTCAATGTAACCGATCAGGTCTGAGCTGAGCAGCATGGTACTTAAAATATTGCTTTCATTTTCAGGGTCAGGTTTTACGGAGGAGGTATTGGTTACGGATACCGAGAAAGAAGAGGGGGTGGGCTGGCCTGCAAAGCTGCTGCTCAGGTTAACGGTCACATTTTCTCTTTTTGCATAGGTTGTTTTTGCCGTTTCCAGTTTTGTCAGTATACGGTCTGCGGGATTATGTACGAAAACAAGCCGTTCGGCAATCGGTACATTCTCCCCGGAGAATAAAGTCAGTTGGAGGATGCCTTCGGGCAATTCCTTTTTGGAAATGGAAATGCTGCTGACCTGTTTGTCTGCACTCACTTTCGATACGAATTGTATCGTTCCGCTATGCTGACCCACGAGCTTTAACTCCTTTTGATCAATAAGGGCCTCAGACCTTATGATCTTTACGTTCAACTTCTCTTTATCGGTATTGTTGACGCTTAAAATATAACCGCTTGAGCGAACTACAGGCAAGCTGTAAATTTTCTCTGAGCCGTCTGAAAATTTAGTCTTTGCGCTATAAATCGCTCCGGATTGTGGATTAAGAACAAAATTTCCCATCCCCAGGTGCTTGCTTTCAAAACGGTTAATCTCTGAACCGCTTTGATCTACAATCACTCCACTTATCTGTTCACCCAAACCTGAAGCATTCACCGCTTTGAAAGCAATTTTGTTAGGAAGGCCCTCCACCAGGTTTCCACTTTCGGGGAAAAATTGAACATCTACGTCTTTTGAGGTTGCTTTTATCGGGATTTCTTTCGTTACTTTCTTTTGATCGGCGAGGGTGATGGTTGCGAGTATCTTTCCGGATTTATACAAAGAAGGTTGGGTATTTAAGAAACTTAGCGATACCTCACCTTGCTCATTGGTCAGGGCTTTGCCTTTAAACAGGCTTCTGAAATTCAGCTGAACCTCATAACGGACCTCATTTCCGGCATATGGCTTGCCGCTTTTATCTTTAAAGATGATGTCGGCCTGTACCTTTTCTGCAGCATTCTCCTTGCTAAAAGTATAGTTCGTATTGGTGAATACCGTATTGGCCCAGGAATTGCCGATTTTTATCGTTTTATCAAAGTAAAATTCCGGCCCTGCATTTCTCATCCATTGGGTATAAGCGCGAATCCGGTAGTTTCCCTCCGCCAGAGAATCAGGGAGCTTAAAATCACCCCAGGTAATGCCTCCCCCAACGGGTAGTCTCAATTGCTTTTTTAAGGAGTCCTTCTCATTGATGAGCTCTACGTATAAAATTTTACTGATGTCCGAGGCCTCCAGGTTTTCGGTATTGATGATATAAGCTTTGAACCAAATGTTATCTCCAACTGCATAGTACGGCTTATCGAGATGAAGGTGTACCTTTTCCTGTGCATATGTTTTATTAAATGCCTTCATCCTTTCTAAAAGGGCCTCAAAAGGGTCGCCATCCATTCGGGATACAAAGGCCATGCAGATTCCTGCAATCAATAAAAAAGGATAAAACAGTTTACGTTTCATAATGATGAACCTTAACAAATAATAAAGCCTCAATATACAAATATTGAGGCTTAAAGTAAATTTAAAAGATAAGGGATGTCGAACTTAGAATTTGTTTTTCCACATCATGCTTTCCACCGGTTTAGTGGTCTTATTGCTGTATTTTGCGTTGTCTTTACTGTTGTACATCGTTTCAATCTCGCCTTCTACGATAAAGTAAATTAACTGGCCAATGGGCATGCCTGCATATATTCTCACTGGTTGGGCACAGGAAATTTCCAGCGTCCAGGTATTGCAGAAACCAACATCGCCTTTTCCGGCAGTTGCATGGATGTCTATACCCAAACGACCAGTACTCGATTTGCCCTCCAAAAAAGGAACATGTGCATGTGTTTCTGTATATTCCAGCGTTACGCCAAGATAAAGTGTACCAGGTTGTAAAACATATCCATCTTTTGGGATTTCAAAATGCTCTATTTTATTGTGCATCTTTGCATCAAGTATTCTATCTTTATAAGTAGCGAGGTATTTGCCTAAATGGACGTCATAAGAGTTTGTGCCCAGACATTCAGCCTTAAAAGGCTCAATAATGATGGTGCCCTTCTCTATCTCTTCCAGAATTCGTTTGTCGGAAAGTATCATTTTATCAAGTATTGGGCTAAATTATGATTAATTTAAGATACTTTTGCATAGTTTTCTAAAATAGAGATGCCCGTAGTTTTTAATAAAAATATTGACGAGAATACCATACTTGCAGTATGGAAAATCGAAGAGACTGAAGAGCAATTGCTTTCCGGCCTGCAACTGAAACAGCATGAGCTGGATTTCATTTCCTCTTTAAACAACGGGAAACGTCTGCTGCACTGGCTAAGCACCCGTGTGTTGCTTAGAACGATGCTCAACACCTCTGAATATATAGATTGTCAGATGGACGAACATGGCAAACCTTTCCTCCCTAATCTTGATTATCACATTTCCCTGAGTCATTCTTATGATTATGCGGCTGTGATTATCGGAAAGAACAGAAAGGTAGGAGTAGACATAGAGCTCATCAAGCATAAAATCAAAAGCATCAGGCACAAGTTTCTTTCCGATATTGAGCTTGCACAAAAACAGATCGGCGATAATATCAATGGCTTATATGTTTGTTGGTGTGCCAAAGAAGCAATTTATAAATGGAACGGAAGAAAAGGCCTGGAATTTAAACAGGACATGCACATCAAGCCATTTAAACTGAAAGCTGAAGGAAGCCTGACTGCCCTGGTCGACTTACCTGAAGGGACCCGGGAGCTGAATGTCAACTACTTCAAAACCAGTGATGGCTATATGTTGGGCTATGTAGTGGCTTAATTTTCAAATGATGAATAAAAAAGTAGAATTCATAGATTGGGGACTCACCGATTATCAGGAAGCCTGGGATCGGCAGGAGCTGATTTTTAATGAGACGATTGCCGTTAAAACCGATAACAGGAATAACAATACCACAGTAGAAACACCCAATCACCTGGTTTTTGTGGAACATCCACATGTTTATACACTAGGGAAAAGCGGCCATCCGGAAAATCTGTTGCTGGATGAACAAGGTCTGACAGAAAAGAAAGCTACCTATCATAAGATCAATCGCGGGGGAGACATTACCTATCATGGCCCGGGACAGATTGTAGGTTACCCGATTCTTGATCTTGATAATTTCTTTACCGACATCCACCTTTACCTCAGAACATTGGAAGATGCTATTATCCTGACCTTGAAAGATTATGGAATTCCTTCCGGAAGATATCCGGGATTTACGGGAGTATGGCTGGATGCAGACAATGAGAAAGCCCGCAAAATATGCGCGATGGGTGTAAGGTGCAGTCGCTGGGTAACGATGCATGGTTTTGCCTTCAATGTGAATACCGATCTTGATTATTTTAAAAATATTGTTCCCTGCGGGATAGACGATAAAGATGTGACTTCTATGCAAAGAGAGTTGGGGCGGCCTTTGGATATGGAAGAGGTGAAGGGAGTGCTAAAAGAACACATTTCCAATCTGTTCCATATGGACTTGTTCTGATCCGCTTAAAAAAAGAGCAATAACTCCTTTGTTTTTTTATTGTAAATATTATCTTTACTAGAAAAACAAACTACTCTTATGGATTACACTTCAGAACAATCAGCCGCCTTAGCAGGTTTTGGGGCGGGCACCGCGATTTTTGCCCTGCTAATCGTGATTCTGTGTTACGCAGGATTATGGAAAATCTTTGTCAAAGCCGGAAAGCCGGGCTGGGCAGCACTCGTTCCTATTTACAATACGATTGTACTTGTAGAAATCGTTGGTAAACCAGTCATCTGGATTCTTTGGCTCATCATTCCATGTACTGCGCCGATTTTTGGCATTTGGTTACTTAACTTGTTGAGCAAAAGTTTTGGTAAGTCTGTAGGTTATACTATAGGTCTGGTTGTACTTTCTCCTATTTTTATCCCGCTTTTAGGGTTTGGTAGTGCACAATATTTAGGACCATCAGCTGCAGAAGCACAACAAGGCTTCCCTGGTACCAATAACCCATTTGGCACGAACAATCCGTTCGGTACAAATGATCCGTTCAATAAGCCTCCAACCACACCACAAGCTTAATTGCTGGTGTTGATGATATACCTGTTGTCCGCCTGGTCTTCTTTTCTAGATCAGGCGGATAATTTTTTTCTGCCTTGCCCGGTTAAATACCTGACTGGTTTTGATTGCCCTGGCTGCGGCTTTCAGCGGTCTTTTTTTGCATTGATGCAGGGCAATATAGAGGAAAGCTTTCATTTATACCCGCCAACAATTCCTTTGTTGATTACTTTCATTGTGGGTCTGAGTGCAAATTATCTGTACAAAGGAAACAGCGATAAACTGATTAAAATACTATATCTAATTGCAGGCTCGATCATTACCATCAGCTATTTGTTCAAAATATTTTCCCCTCATACGCATTCCTGAATCCAGGAAAGAAATAGATGATCCGTACAAATCCATAAGGAGCGCTTTCGCGTAAATGTATTTATGATCAAAATTTCTATTTTAATTCTGCCATTAATGGTATTATTGGCTTGCCAAAAAGATAGTTTTAAAATGACGACAAATACCAGCCCTAACCTGAATACCAAGCCGAAAAATGAGATTTCTTATTTAGCGATCGGTGATTCTTATACGATTGGAGAAGCAGTTCCTTTGGAAGGCGGCTTTCCTCATCAGTTGACCACAATTTTAAAAGACAATGGACTTGATGTGGGTACGCCTCATATCATTGCCAAAACCGGATGGACAACGAGCGAGCTGCAGGAGGCGATAAAAAAGGCAAACCTCAGTGAGCAATTTACAGTGGTTACGCTATTGATTGGCGTAAACAATCAATACCGGGGCGAATCCAGGGAAAAGTACCGCAAGGAGTTTAAAGAACTCCTACAAACAGCCATCAGTTTTACTAACGGAAATAAAGCTGGGGTATTTGTGGTTTCTATTCCCGACTGGGGGCTTACGCCTTACGGACAGGAGAGCGGCCGGGATATTCCTGCTATTAGTCTAGACATTGATGCCTTTAATGCTATAAATAAGGAAGAAACCCTTTCCCAGGGAGTCAGCTATACGGACATTACTCCCGGTTCTCGCTTGGTGGTGTCAGATAAAGAACTGGTCGCTTCAGATGGATTGCATCCTTCAGCAAAAATGTACCAGCAATGGGCTGTTCAACTGGCACCTTCCCTGATTAAAGCATTGAAATAATTAGTCCGACTGAGAAGTTAAATGATTGTAGTCTTTGATAATGGTCGTTAAAAAATTAAGTTCGTTCATCCCCTGGGGAATGCTAACGGATAAATGTCCGGCTACTTTTGCTGACATGGTGTAAATCAGATCTGTATTGAACGTTTTATAATAAGTCAGGATAACCTCATGCACGAGCTCTATGTCGCGGTCGCTCATCAAATCTGCATTCTTGAAAACAGGCGTGTATTCTTCCTCCGACGGATGAAAGGCAATGTGCTCAATATTGGTTCTTGGCACGGTCTTAATGAGCGTGGTCCCGGCTACCATATCACCTATTCTTTGCTTGTTCTCTGATACCGCCACTGCAATCAAGCCACCAATCTGGGCCGTCAGTGCAAAGTCAACCAGCCTGAACAGCCAGCGGATAAAATATTGTCCAATACTCGCCTGGCTTCCGTCAATACTAATGACTTTAATCTTCATCAGCCTTTTTCCGAGACTCTGTCCATCCATAAATACCTCACAGATGAGGTTGTAGAAAACATAAAGCACACCAAGAATAATAATAAGGATGAAAAAAACAGTCTCTGTTCGAATTAAAACCCCTAAAAGAATAAATACCATATATAATCCAAAAAAGGCAGCCAGGTCGATGAGCCTTGCAGCAATTCTCTCCCCTAATCCGGCCACCGGATAGTCAATGTCTACGTGCTGGCTGGTATTTACCTTAATTGTTTCCATAAGATCAAATATAATATTGATGTTCAAATTATTATTGTAAAATTGTTTTTTGTCGCTATTTTACAGAAAATTTGATCTTCATTTATGAGAGAGGCATTGTTTGTTAAGCAGAATTCTGAGAAATGGAAGCGTTATGAACAAATGCGTACCGAAAATTCAGATGAACTGGCGGAGCGCTTCATTGACATTACCAATGACCTGGCTTATGCAAACACTTTTTATCCTAAATCAAAGACTACAGCTTACCTCAATGGTTTAGCGGCTGTTTTACACCAATCTATTTATAAAAATAAAAAAGAAGACAGCAATCGTTTCATCACCTTTTGGAAAACGGAACTGCCTGTTTTATTCTATACCTATCGCAAACAATTGCTGTATTCCTTCTTATTCTTTCTCCTTTCCGCATCAATAGGAGCACTTTCAGCCAAATATGATGATTCTTTTGTGAGGCTGATCCTTGGGGATGGCTATGTAAATATGACGAATGAAAATATTGCAAAAGGAGATCCGTTTGGCGTATATAAACGACAGGGAGAACTGCAAATGTTCCTGATGATTGCCGCAAACAATACCTATGTGTCATTAGTGATGTTTGTCAGCGGAATTTTCCTTTCCATTGGTCCTGTATTTTTCATGTTGAAAAACGGAGTGATGATTGGGGCCTTTGAATATTATTTTTTTAGTAAAGGTTTAGGTGTGGAATCCGTGCTGACCATCTGGATTCATGGAACATTGGAAATTTCAGGTATCATTATCGCTGGTGCCGCCGGACTGGTATTGGGTCATGGCTTGCTTTTTCCTAAAACATATACCCGGTTTCAGGCTTTCAAAAACAGCGCTAAAGACGGGACAAAAATCGCTTTAGGACTGATCCCGATCATTCTGGTTGCTGCCTTCTTTGAGGGGTTCATCACCCGCCATACGGAAATGCCACTTTTACTCAGCATCAGCATCCTCGCAGGATCCCTGTTCTTTATCATCTGGTACGTGATCCTATATCCATCAAAACTTCATAAACGCCATCAAACTATAGAAAATGCCTGAAAACCTGGAATTCAAAAAACTCAGAGAGTTCGGAGAGATCATCAACGATATGTTTTTGTTCATCAAACAGAACTTTAAAGCTTTGTTAAAAGTGTTTGTCTATTTCAGTGGAATTTTCCTCCTGGGATCAATTATAGCTGGAATCTACCAACAAATAGGAATGCAAAGAGCACTCGTGTCTGGTGACAATGCCTTTTCTATGCTGGAAAAAATGTTTAGCGTTAGCTATTTTCTTGTAATACTCTTTAGCATGGCGAGTTATACAGCGATGAATGTTTCCATTCTAAGTTTCATTGCTGTTTATATTAGAAAAGGAAACGTTGCCCCGAGTTTGGAGGAGGTCTGGGCTTATTTTAAGTTCTATTTCTTTAGAGTGTTTGGGAGCGGGATTTTAATCGGGCTTTTTTGTATGCTTTGCTTTCTTTTCCTTTTGATTCCCGGAATCTATGTGATGCCGGCCATGATGTTGTTCTTTCCGATCATGGTTTATGAAAATGCCAGTTTTGGTTATTCTTTCGAACGCGCATTCAAATTGGTCAAAGGGCATTGGTGGACTACTTTTGGAACGATACTGATCATTTACTTTATTACTTTGGCCAGCCAGTCAATGGCCTCTCTTCCAGCACTCATTTTTACTTTTCTGAGTGCATTTACAGAAGGAGCAAAAGGCTTGAGTAATACGGCAATTATCATTTCTACCACTGTACAATATGTGTGTCAGGTATTTATGATTATCCCACTTGTGGGCATTTCTATCTGTTATTTTAACCTCGCAGAAAGACTGGATAGCGCAGGGTTAATGGATCGTATCAATCAGATGGGTGCATCGAAAGAACCTTTTAATACCCCGGAAGAATATTAGTATGCGCAAGCTTTTTCTAATCTTTATGCTCATTACTGCGACCGTCAGCGGCTTTACTGCTCCTTTACTGCAAAATCCTATCCGGAAGCAGATGAGCAATGACAGTAGTAAGGTAATCCTGCGCAATTTTGATGCAGAGAAGATGAGGGCATATACGGAGCAGTCAGAATTCAGGTATAAGGAAACGCCACCTGATCAGGATAGTCTATGGGCCCGCTTCTGGCGTTGGTTCTGGAATTGGTTCTCGGGGGTTTTGGAGAATAAAACAGCCGGTACTTTTATCAAATATGGAATCATCACTGCCCTGGCTGCATTGGTTGTCTTTATCATCATAAAGGCAATGGGGTTAGACCTGAAGATATTTGCGGGCAAATCTAAAGCGGTGGAGGTTCCTTATTCGGAATCTCTGGAGAACATTCACGAAATTAATTTCCGGGCAGAAATAGAAAAAGCAATTTCGGCGGGAAACTACAGACTGGCAGTCCGGCTCTTTTATTTACATGCTTTAAAAATGATGAACGATAGTCAGCTGATCAATTGGCAGCCCGACAAAACCAATCAGGCTTATGTCGCTGAACTGGCTGATCCCGAAAAAAGAAGACAATTCGGAGAATTGACCACGCAATTTGAATACATCTGGTATGGAGAGTTTTTCATCGATAAAGAAAGCTTTGCAGAAGTAAAGAAGGATTTTGATACGTTTAACAGGAGCGGTATATGAAAGGCATGAAATTATACCTTATTGGAACGGGTATTCTGCTCATCTTATACCTCGCAGCAGAATATTACAAGCCAAAAGCTACAGATTGGCGCCCGAGTTACCTGAGGGAGGATAAAATTCCTTTTGGATTATTCGTGTTGAATAAAGAATATCAAAGCATATTTCCGGAAACCAGAATTGAAATGTCCAGGCTTCCGGTGTACAACACCCTGAAGGATAAAGAGAGAAAAAATACGAATTATCTAATCGTTGCAGGCGCATTGCATGTTGATGAACTGGATTATAAAGAACTCGTTAAATTCATGAAGGCAGGGAATCATGTTTTTATTGCAACGTTTAATACGGGAGATTACCTGAAAGATACCTTGAAACTGGATATCAATTCTTCGTTGAATTACGGGAAAAAGAAAAGCGTTCCGATTAATTTTGTCAATCCCTCTGTCAAGGCGAAACAGCCTTATGTTTTTGATAAGGGGCTTGGCGACCTCTATTTTAGTAAGATAGATACTTCCAGGGCCACCGTATTGGGGAGAAATGAAGAGGGGCAGGCTAACTTTGTCAAATATACCTTTGGCAAAGGTGCACTATATGTCTTACCAAATCCACAATTGTTGAGCAATTATGCATTGCTGAGCCCCGAGGGTGCGGATTACGCTGCCAAAGCCCTTTCCTATCTGCCGGTAGCAGAAACACTGATCTGGGATGAGAACAATACGAAAGGAAACCTGGGCAATGAGAGTCTGCTGAGGGTACTTTTTAAACACGATCAGCTGCGTTGGGCTTATTACTTGTCCATAATCAGTTTAGTGATCTTTGTGCTTTTTGAAATGAAACGAAGACAGAGAATTATTCCAGTCATCTCCCAGCTCAGAAATTCTTCAGTAGACTTTGTCAGGGTGGTGGGAAAAGTTTATTACCAGCAACGGGATAACAATGACATTGCCTCCAAAAAGATCAGTTACCTTCTTGAATTTATCAGAGCAACATATCGTTTAAAAACCAATGCAGTAGATGAAGAGCTGATGACTGCCCTTATCTCGAAATCAGGTGGAAATGAAAGTAATATCCGGCATTTATTTGCCATAATTGAGGATGTCAGCAAGCCTGGAAGGGTAACTGACCAGCAATTAATCACATTGAATAAATTAATAGAAAAATTTTATAAACAAGCCCAATAGAAATGGAAGCGGAAATGTTTAACAAAAGAACCGACCTGACACAGCTGAATACTGCAGTGGAACAAATCAGGGAAACACTGGGTAAGATCATTGTCGGACAAAAAGATACCATAGATTTCCTTATTGCCGGATTGCTGGCTGATGGGCACATCCTTTTAGAGGGCGTACCAGGTGTAGCAAAGACATTAAGCGCTAAACTTGTGGCCAAAAGTATTGATGCTTCATTTTCGAGGATTCAGTTTACACCAGATCTGATGCCTTCAGATGTACTGGGTACATCGGTATTTGATCCCCGGAATGCGGCTTTTGAATACCGGAAGGGCCCCATCTTTGGGCATATCATTTTGGTGGATGAAATTAACCGTGCCCCGGCAAAAACACAGTCAGCCTTATTTGAGGTGATGGAGGAACGTCAGATTACGGTTGATGGACATACCTACCTGATGGATGAACCTTTCATGGTTCTCGCTACGCAGAATCCAATTGAGCAGGAGGGAACCTATCGTTTACCGGAAGCTCAGCTGGATCGTTTCTTATTTAAAATTGAAGTAAAATATCCAAGCCTGGAGGAGGAAACAGCCATTTTGCTCAACCAACACCAACATCGTTTGGACGATGCGCTAAAAGCCGTAAGGCCGGTATTAAGTATAGATCAGGTGAAGTCATGCCGCGCGATCATCAAAGGATTGCATGTAGAGCCCAAATTGATTGAATATGTAGCAAAGATTACCCATGAAACCAGGAGCAACAAATCGCTGTATCTGGGGGCTTCTCCACGCGCTTCCTTAGCAATGCTGAATGGTGCCAAGGCATTCGCCGCAATACAGGGGCGTGATTTTATCACTCCGGAAGACATCATTAAAGTGGCTGCACCTGTGTTGGCGCACCGGATTATGCTGACGCCGGATAAGGAGATGGAAGGACTTACGACGAGCGATATTGTGGCTCAGATCATTCAAAAAATAGAAATTCCAAGATAAAAAGCTGCATATTGAAAAGTTTCATTACTAAATATTACAAAGACCTCTTCCTCCGTAAAAGACTTTTTGCCGGTATTGGAGTCTGTGTATCCCTGTTTCTGTTTTCTTTCTTTTTACCCTGGCTTGGGGCATTGCCTTACCTATGCTTCTGGGTGTTGATGCTTTTGATTGCTGCGGATCTGATTTTATTGTTCAAAATAGAAAGAGGCATTTTTCTGCGAAGAGACCTTCCGGAACGGTTGAGTAATGGGGATGATAATGAGCTTCAGCTCCATGTAGAAAACTTTTACTCTTTTGGTATTTATATCGGTATTATCGATGAAATCCCTTTTCAGTTTCAGAAAAGAGACCTTTGGTTTAGTAGTGGCTTAAAATCCAGAGAAAATAAAACCATCACTTATAAGTTGCGTCCAACAAAAAGAGGCGAGTACCGCTTTGGACAGACACGTGTATATGTGCAATCCCCATTGGGCCTGATCTCCAGAAGGTATAATTTTGGGGAGGAGACCATGGTTGCCGTATATCCCTCCTTTTTACAGTTGCGTAAATATGAGCTGATGGCCATTTCCAATAGACTCAGTGAAATCGGCATTAAAAAGATCAGAAGGATTGGGCATAGCCTGGAATTTGATCAGGTAAAAAGTTATGTGCAAGGAGATGATTACCGCACGATCAACTGGAAGGCTACTGCCAGAAGAGGAGATTTAATGGTAAATTCTTTTACCGATGAGAAGGCACAGCATGTCTATTGTGTTATTGACAAATCCAGACCGATGAAAATGCCCTTTGAGGGATTGAGTCTGCTGGACTACGCCATTAATGCAAGTCTCGTGCTCTCCAATGTCGCCTTGGTTAAAGAAGATAAAGCAGGACTGATCACGGTTGCCGAAAAGATCGGTAGTGTACTTCCGGCAGAACGGAGACCTGCACAGCTGGGGAAAATAATGGAGATTCTTTACAAAGAAAAGACGCGCTACCTGGAAACCAATATGGAGGCTTTATACCTGAGCATCCGTGGGGTTTTAAAACAACGAAGTCTCGTGGTCTTTTTCACTAATTTTGAAAGCATGTCTGCCTTAAACAGACAACTTCCATTTTTAAAAAGGATAGCGAAGTTTCACCTCCTGCTCATTGTCTTTTTCGAG
>Ga0307414_10001139_pt1 | contig 13605 bp, 21 predicted proteins | sample DK1Ometagenome_FD_203804 | JGI IMG/M metagenome (GOLD analysis project Ga0307414, IMG submission 203804) | Maize rhizosphere microbial communities from greenhouse at UC Davis, California, United States - DK15-O-3 | ecosystem: Host-associated > Plants > Roots > Rhizosphere > Soil | place: USA... | reverse complement strand
TGGTTTTCGATAGCGTACAGCTTCTTGACGCTCGCGCTGCCCGAGGCGGCGCGTATCTCTAACACGCGGCGAACGTCGGCGGGCAGGTCGGTGCGGCGTAGGGCTTCGGCTACAGCGTCGGCGTCTAGGGAGCGTATGGTCACGGGGTGCGGGGTCTTCCATAAATGGGTTGCCGGTCAAGCTCGCGCGGGCCGATCAGCATAAGCCCGTGCTTTTGACCGAAGCCCGCCGCTGCGTAAGTTGCGGCGCAAGATGTTTGTGCGCGAAACCGGATTTGATAATCCTCGCCGGGAACGGTGAAAGTCCACCAGCGCATGATTAATTCCCAACCCCAAAGGTTGCGTCCCAGCGAGCCTTGCCGCGTGCAAGATGCGCCGCATACCCAATGTTTTCTTCACGCTGATCGTGCGTCAGCGAAATGCCAAAACCCGGGTCGAATCGATCGTTCGAAGTTAGATAGTAACGCGCAACTTTGGACCGACCGCGCGTGCGATACGCCTTATTAATGTCGATCAGCTTTTCTTCGAGGCGGTCAAGGCTGCGTTCGATCCCGGCAAGCCATCCTTCGATTTCACCGTTAAGCGGCTCGCTGCGCACAAAATATCCGAGAGACCGAAGACGCGCGGCGAGCGAGAAAAAGCGGTTCTCTTGGTCCTCGTTCATGCCGTACAAAGGCTCGTTTGATTTTCGCATTTGTCTCGCTCCGTTTGTTTCTCTCTATGCGAGTCGTATGCCTGATATTGACGAGCGCGTCAATAGGGTATCTCGTCCTCAAGCATATGCTCCGTAGGCGTCGGCACGCTAGCCAACCGACCATTCACCCACCCCAACAGCGCCGTAACCTGCGACGGCCCCAACCCGCCCGTAATAGCCCGACACTCCGCGCCGTACCGCTCAAGCGTCTCGTCGAGCACGGCGATACAATCGCGCACGCCTTTGCGGTCGATAGCGATACCGCGCCAGTTTATCTCTTGGTCGATCAGCCAGTATCGCCGCTCGTCCGGGGTCATCGGCGCCATGCGGCTCATCGCTTCGGCCTCGACCAGCACGTCGGTTGCGCAATACTGGTCATAGGCCGCGAACTCGACCGGCTCGTCGCTCGGCAGGATGCGTGTCCGGGCGTCACGCAGGGTCCGGTCGCGCGGCATCGAGAATTTGCGCATCAGGCGCTTGCCCTCCGCGTCCTTCCGCGTGTCGAGCCCCAACGCCTCGCCCAGTCGCTCCAAACCGCCGGGCAGCGCGTTCACGCGGGCCGTTGCGGCGCTACAGTGCCATTGCTCGGGGCGCGGCTCGGGGAAGCCGTGTTGCGGGGTCAGCACATGGTGCCACGCGAGCCGTTCGAACATATTATTATGCGCTTCGATCGCGCCGCCTTGCAGCACCCAGTCGCGCACGGCGGGCGGGCAGGGTTCGCCGGGGAGCCACCGTTCGGTTACGCCAGCGGGCCAATGGGTCCAACGGTAGCGCATGACGAGCACCTCGGCGGATGGGTGCTCCCAATAGACGTTAGCGCCGACGACGGGGAGGCCTTTCTTGCCGGCTGGTGCGCCGTGTGGGGGGCGGTGCTTGCCGGTCGCCTCGTCGAGTATGAAGCCCGCGGTACTTAGCGACTCGATGTCATGCTGGAGCATCGGACAGCCGGTACGCTATGATGTCGCCGCCTGGATTGTTGCGATGCGGCGAAGGGACGTGGTCCCAATTCCAGCCGCCCGGATCTCGGTTTTTCACTTCGCGGCCATCGCGAAAACGAACGTCCACGCGGACGCAATCGAGTAGCGGGCATGGCCCGCCAGTCCAAGCGGTCCACCATTTCATCCCGTAATACACTTGGCAAACGGCAGGTTCGCTCATCCGCTCGGGGTCGCGAATGTATCGCTCGTCACCGTCTTTATAACCGCCAAACACGTGGCCCTGTCCGAACGCGCGATAGGGTCGCATAACTTTTCGTTCTACCGCGGCGAGTGTGATAGCGGCTCCGATGCAGCCGCCCCCAACAACGGCGAAAATGATTTGAATGTTCTCAATCACGGCTCTGTACCTCCATAGCCCCCGGCACACCCGCCAGGAACGCATATAATTGCTCACGTGAATCAAACGCATAATATCGCCAACCCGCCTCACCTACCACGCTGAAGGCGTGCGCCACTCGCGTCGGCCGTGCGGCTGCGCTCAGCGGTGCACGCCCGTAGGCGGCGGGGTTGTGGCGCTTGCAGTATCTGCGCCATAGGGTCCAATCATTCGGCATGGTGCAAAGCGACGGGGGTTATTAGCCCCCGCCGTCCCCTGCTATTGAATAAAGCCCTGCGCCCGCAAGGTTTCTTCGGTCCAGCCCTTGGCGATAAACGCCTCATACGGCGCACCGTTCGCCTTGGCAGTCATGACCGGGCCGGCACCCGGAGGAGGCGGCAGGTGCGCATCATACGGCGCGGGCGGTGCGCTGGGCAGCGGTGCGTCGGCGGGCGCCTGCGGTGTGGCCGTTGCGCCGACGGGCAGAGCGGGCGGTGCCGCGCCGAGTGCTTCATCCGCATCGCGTCCGGTGATGATGCGCTGACCCTTGCCGACAAAGCCAACCATATCGACGTTGCGATACATGCCGGGTGTCGGCCCCGTATTGGTAACGGTGGAGCCGCCAATAATCACGTAATCGCCACAGTCGAGCCCGTCCGGCGTCATATCGACCCAGCGCGCTCCGTCGTGCCGCTTGAGCGGCGGCGTGTCGCCCGTTGCGCGGCTATAATTGACGACCCAGTTTCCGGGATAGCCGTCCCGCGTGTTGGGTGCTTTTCCCTTCTTGTTCGGAACAGCCGAGTCTCCGTCAGTAATCTTATCGGCGAAATCGGAGCGAAGCGGCATTCCGTCGGGACCGTGGAACTGCGGCCATGCTGCCTTATCGGCGGCCCGAAGCAGTGCGAGAAACTGCGCGGTCGCCGGGTCTGTTTTGCTGTATGCGACGCCGAACTCGCACATCATCAGAGGCGATCCATCCTTCTTAACGACCGGCGTGCCGGGGTTGTCGTAGTCGGTTTTCTGGCGCAGCTTCGTTGGGTCGCCCCATACGAGCCGTCCGGTTGGTGCGGTGAATTGAGTCATGTCATGCGTCTCCTTCTAGTGACGGGTTGCCTAATCTCTGCTCAGCGGGTCGTTCCGGCTCAAGCCGCACACCCGCGTAAGGTCTCGAAGCGTAGGCATCTATGACGGCGGCGTCAACCAGTTTCTTCGCTTGTGTCGGCGTGACCGGTTTTGTGGGGCGGCGCACATCGGCACCAAGCGCGTCCATCACCTCAATCACTTCCTCGTCGAGTACGTCCCACGCCAGGTTGCCGTACTTCGGTTCCTTCGCCCAGCCGGTAACGCGCGGCAGTGACGCGGCAACTGCCTCGAGCGCCGTCTGTCGGTCCTTCAGGATGCGGAGCGCGCGTGCAATATGCGTCATCTCCGCGCCAACCGTATCGGGCGTTACAGGTCCGCTCTGCTGCGTGTCGGCATAGTCGAGCGCCGCGCCTTGCATCTTGCGGGCCGCCTCGCAATGGAGCAGCGCGCTACAGTAGCGGCACCACGGTCCCGTGCGCGCCATCGTGCCGGGTTTGAGCGCCAGTTCGGCGGCTTCGCGGAAGCGCGGGAGCCATATTTCGGCGAGCGTTGAGCCGGAGACGTTACATGTTCGGACCGGCGACTCCGCACCGTAATAGCGGGGCTGGACGATCGTTAGCCGGATGGACCACGTGCGCCAGTCGGTCAGGTGAGGGGCGAGCCGGTGCAGTGCGCCCATCGCATAGAGCAACAGTTGCGGGTTGTGCCAATGATCGACATAGCCGTGACCGTATTTATAATCGATCACCTCGAGCGTTCGGGCCGCTTCGTCATAGCGCACCGCATCGGGCGTGCCGTAACATTCGGCATGGACCATCGGCATGTGCAGTCGCTGCTCGACCCATTGCGCCCCGTCCGCAGCGTCGCGGAACAGCCGCGCGTGGTCGATCATCTCTTGCGTGATAGGCACGCCGTTCGGGGCGATTTTAGGGATCGGGTTGCCTAGCAGCGGTTCGGTTGCCGCCGTATGCCCGGCCTCTCCTTCCCGAGACGCTTCGCCGTCATCGTCTCCCGGATGCTTCTCTTGCATCTGGATCGACGCGGGGCAGCGGTCCGGTCCCCACTGTTCGGCACTGCTGGGGGCTAGGCGAGCGTGTGCGGTGCCGGTCATGCGCGCGGCTCCGCGAGGCGCTGCGCGTCATGCGTTCGCATCACAGCGATCATTTGGCCGCATTCATCATACACCCACGAATAGCCGTCCTCGCCGTCCGGGCCGTACTGAATGGCGTAGGTCCAGTTGGGGCGCATGGCGATAAGCACGCGGTTCCGATATTTCTCGGCCTCCTCGCTATCGGAAAACGTAACGATTATTTCGCCGCCGACAACGATGTGCCGCCCCGTGTCGCCGTCCACGTCTCCGTCATATGAGGTTCGCAACGATAGCCCGTCCTCGGTCCATTCGAGGCCGTTTAGCCCTTCCGGTGCGGCGCTCATCGCCCATCTCCTTCGCCCAACCGGGCCCGGATCAACCCGATAACCCGCTCATTATGGAACACGGCGCTCGACACCCGCGCGAGCCAGTCGTCCGTTGCGGTGTCGAGGTCGCGGCGCACCTTGATTTGCAGCTTCATGTCGTCGATGGCGCACTCGCACTCATCGAGCATATCCGCCAGCGTGTCGCGGTCGGTGCAGTTGTGCACCTCTTCGTCTGTTATGCGCATCACGCACCGCCCGCTTCGTTGACATAGCCCGGCAGGAACCGAACGCCGTGGGTGTTAACTTTCGCGGGTCGCCAGACGAAGCCGCAGCCTTGGCAAGCGTGCGTATGGTGCGCCACCTCGGCGAACGCTTGCTCGTCGATATGCCGTTCGCCGCACTGCGGGCAGTGCAGGATCATCGGAATCGTATAATTCGGATGAAGCTTGTTCGTTTCGAGCGTAAATGCCAACGATTCGGTATAGATAGACGGGTCCATGTTTCTCACTCCATTAAAGCGGTGGCTACGGCGGGCTCGTCACACCCGCCGCGCGCCCTCAACCCAGCAGCGCGATAAACGCCGCGATGTGCTCCGCGTTGGCGGGCTTGGCCAAGTCGACCACGCTGCTCAGACCGAGCGCCTGTGCCGCCTCGCTAACCTGCACCTGCGTCAGCGTTCCTTCGCGCTGGCGGGTTGTGACGATTGCCATGGCGTCCTTGAACGTTGGAGCATCGGCAGACGGCGATGCGGGCGCCTCGGGGATAATGGTAGCCGACGCCTCTGCAGCGGGGGCAGGAGGCAAAGGGACTTCAGATGCAGCCTCGGCAACGTCCGCCCCAGACGCCGTGGCGGCAGGTGCGTCGGGCGCGTTTGGGACCGGCGCGCTGTCGACGGCGGCGAGCAGTTCGGCTTCGACGGCGGCGAGCAGTGCTTTATCCACGCCGCGCTTGTTGCGCCACGTATCGTCGCCATTCGTCGCTTTGGTCGATGCGTGAATGCGCTCGTCCCATGGAATGCCGCGAACGTCGACATCGGGCGGCGTCAGGTTGGTGAGGGGTTCGTCCGACTCGGGCGGGAAGTCGAGCGCCGAGGTTTCATCGCCGTGCACCAACTCGGCCGTTACCGTCTCGCCGGTCGAAGTTACCACCTCGACGATTTGCGGGGCATTGCGGATATGTTCGGCGAGTCGCTGTGCCTGTTCGCGGCTGGTCGTTCCGTCCAGTTCGATCGTCTGCGTTACGGTTGCGCCGCCGTCCAATGCGGCGATGAGTGCGCGCAGCCCAGCCAGGTCGGCCGCGTCTTTCGTATCGAGGGAAATTTCAATTTTCATCACGTGTCTCCTTGTTGACGAGGCCGTCATAAGCGGTTAGGGCGGATCGCGTCAAGGAGATAATTAGTCATGGACGAAGAAACACTGTGGACGTGGCGGGGCATTTATTCCGCCGTCGTATCGACCGAGCAAGAGGTCGTTTTCATTCTCGCGGATCGTCGGTTTACCGAAAGCCGCAAGCGCGATCTACTGCGCCGACTCGAGCATTTGGTCGAACGCATCGAAAATATCGAGGTGAGCCCGTGCTGATCGGTAACGGCACGCTGTTGCTCGGCGATTGTTTGGACGTTATGCGCGGGTTGCCGTCGGAGTCGGTCGACCTGACCGCAACGGACCCGCCGTTTGGCATGGCGTATCAATCGAACCGCCGTGTCGTAAAGGAGCAGCACGCTAAAATTCACGGGGACGACTCGCTTGATTGGCTCGACCCGTTCGTGGTGGAAGCCTACCGCGTCGCGAAGCCCAACACAGCGGGCTATTTTTTCTGTTCGCACCACGCGATCGATGTGTTCAAACAAGCGCTCGAGCGGTGCTTCAAAATCAAAAATCTGTTGGTATGGGAAAAGACCAACCACGGCACGGGCGATCTAAAAGGCGACTTCGCCCCAAAGCTGGAATTTTGCTGGTTCGTTCACAAGGGCCGCGCGCTCATTCGCGGCAAACGCGACCCGAACATCATGCGCTTCGCCCGCACCCAGAACGAATTGCACCCGACGCAAAAGCCGGTCGAATTGATGGAATATCTCATCAACAAATTTTCCGACGAGGGGCAGCTAGTCTTAGACCCGTTCATGGGCAGCGGCACAACCGCCATAGCAGCCGAACGCTCGGGCCGTCGGTGGATCGGCATCGAGCGCGACGAGGGATATTATAACGCGGCTCTAGCGCGCATCTGGACGGAGTGCGCCGCGTGACCATCACCTTACGGCCTTATCAGCACGAGCTAGTGGCGGACGTTCGGGCCGCATGGGCGAGCGGTGCGCAAAACGTGCTCATGCATCTGGCGACCGGTGGCGGCAAGACGCTCACGCTGGCGTATATGATCCTGAACCATGACGGGCCGGTTTGTGTCATCGCGCATCGCGATTTGCTGGTGAGTCAGCTCAGCCAAGCCCTCGCAGCCTACGGCATTCACCACGACATCATCGCATCGGACGCAACGCGCCGCGAGGTTGCGGCAATTCACGTGCTGCGTTTCGGGCGATGCTTTCTCAAGGTCGGCTCAACGGTTCGTGTCGCATCGGTCGATACGCTTGTGCGGCGCCGGGGGCTAGAGTCGTGGGCCGCAACCGTGACGATGTGGGTCTGCGATGAATTTCATCACCTCACCCGCGACGGGAAATGGCACAAGGCCGTCGAGATGTTCACGCATCCGCGGTGCATCGGTCTTGGCCCGACAGCTACGCCGGTTCGCGCCGACGGTAAGGGGCTGGGGCGCCACGCCGACGGTCTCGCCGACGTGATGGTTCATGGTCCGTCGTGCCGCTGGCTGATCGAAGAGGGCTGGCTGTGCGACTATGACGTGCTCTGTCCGAAGAGCGACATGCAAGTGCTGTCTGACGTGGCCGCATCGGGCGATTGGTCGCCGAAGGTGCTGAAGGAAGCCAGCCAAAAATCCCACATCGTCGGGGATGTCGTGGAGCAGTATCTGGCGAACGCGCGCGGCAAGCTGGGTGCGACGTTCGCGACGGACGTGGACACGGCAAAAAGCATGGCGGCGCAATATCGTGCGGCTGGCGTCCCTGCCGAGGTGCTTGTCGGCGAAACGCTCGGACGGATGCGGGCCGACATTTTGCGCCGCCTGGAGCGCCGCGAGGTTCATCAGATTTGCGTTGTGGACGTAGTGAGTGAAGGCTTTGACCTCCCGAGCCTGGAGGTGTTGAGCGCCGGCCGCCCCACGCAATCGCTCAGCCTGCGCGACCAGCAATTCGGGCGGGGCTTGCGGCCGATGTTCGCCGTTGGCCATCGTCTCGACACTCGCTCGCAGCGGCTCGATGCGCAAGAGGCCAGTCCTAAGGGGCGGCGCATGTTATACATCGACCACGTGGGCAATTTCGTCCGTCACCAAGGCGGCCCGGACGCTCCCCGTGTCTGGACGCTCGATCGCCGCGAACGCCGCTCCAAGGGCGCCAGCGATGCGGAGTCGCTGCGCGTCTGCACCGAGTGCTTCAAGCCGTTCAAGCGCGTGATGACCGCCTGCCCGCACTGCGGCGCCGAGATACCGCCGCCTGCCGGTCGCGTTGGACCGGAGCAAGTCGACGGCGACCTGGCGCTGCTCAGTCCCGAGGTGCTCGCGGCGTTGCGCGCCGACCTGCCCGAGAGCGAGGCGGGGTATCGCGAGCGGCTCATGGCTTCGGGGCTACCGGAGGTGCCGTTACGCGCTAATATGCGGCGGCATCGTGAGCGGCTCGATGCGCTTGCGGCGCTGCGGCTGGAGATGGCGGTGTGGTCGGGGCGGCTGCATGCGGCGGGTATGTCGGACCGAGAGATACATAAGGCTTGGTTCTTGCACTGGGGTGGAACGGTTTACGACGCCCTCAGCTTGAGCCGGGCGGACGCGATTGCGCTAACGGCGCGGGTAAAGGAGGCGAATGATGAGCAACGGGTACCTATATAGCGAGCAGGAACCGAAGGAGCGTTGCCCCTATTGTGGCGCGCTCTGCTCGGCGGATTTTGTCGACATTGGCGTGGGTTATACGCAGTGCGGCCCATACCACTGCGAGGCTTGCCATGCGTCGGAGATCGGGCCGTTTGACGATGAGCGACCCCTTACGAAACGCGAGCAGGATTTCGGATGGTACGAGCCCGAGACGCCGCCGGGCAGTTCCGCCAACGTCGATGACGACGGTCGGATTATCCGCTATTTCGAGGCAGACACGCTCTATCGTCAGTCGGTGGGCGTAGCGCCTCGATACGATAAGCACGGGCGGCTCAAGGCATGACCAGTGAAGCCGCCGCGCAAGCCGCCATCCGAGAAGCCGCAGCCTATATCGGCATCACGCTCTTCCGCAATAACTCGGGCGTGCTGCCCAACCCGAACGGCCGCCCCGTGCGATTCGGACTGGCCAACGATGAGCCGAACCTCAACGCTCGGGTCAAATCCTCCGACCTCATAGGGTGGCACGAGCCCTCCGGTCGCTTCGTGTCGATCGAAGTCAAGGCGCCTGGATGGCGCGGGCCGCGCACCGACCGCGAACGCGCGCAGCAACGATGGATCGATGCGGTGCGGCGCGCCGGCGGGATTGCGGGGTTTGCTACGTGCGTGGATGACCTGCATCAGATACTGGTTGACGATGCTATGGCGCGCGACCATGGGTAAACGTAGCGCCTTCGAGCGGCGCCCCCGGGATATGTATCCGACCCCACCCGAAGCGGTTGCGCCGCTTTTGCCGCATCTCGCGCCCGGCACGCGCTACATCGAGCCGTGCGCTGGCGACGGCGCGCTCATCTCCGCGCTCTCCGCGGCTGGCCATATCTGCACGCTGGCAACCGACCTTGAGCCGCAAACCGACGACATCGAACAACTCGACGCGCTTGATGTGCTGTGGCCGGCGGACCAGCTTATCATCACCAACCCGCCATGGACGCGATCGGTATTGCACGCTATGCTTGGCCGGTGGAGTCGTTGTTGGTGTTTGTTCGACGCGAATTGGATTTGGACTAAGCAAGCCCGGCCGTTCGCGCGCCACTGCGTTATGATCGTGCCGGTTGGCCGCGTTCGCCGGGTACCTGGCAGCAAGCATGTCGGGATGGATGATTCCGCTTGGTTCTATTTCGACCATTCTCATATGAGCGGACCGCGCCTATTTATCGAGGAGCCAACACCATGAACTACCGCATCATCCAAAACGGCTATCCGGTCGCATGGTCCAATAGCGAGCGCGAAATCCTACATTACGCTGCGGTTTACTCGCAAGATGGCCCGGTCATTCTGGAGCAGCGCACCGGTGGCCGCTGGCGCATCTTGACACAACCGTCACAGCCCGCTACACCGACGCCATGAACGCACGTGACCGAATCCTCAACAGCGCGATCCTGCTTGCCAAGCAGTACGGATGGCGCAACCTGAAGCGTGACTCAGTGGCGCGCGAGGCTGGTTGTGCGACCGGCAGCGTCAACCATTATTACGACACGATGGACGCGCTGCGAACCGAGGTGATGCGTATCGCCGTCGAGCGCCGTATCGCGCCGATCGTGCTGGAGGGTTTGGCGGCTAAGCATCCCGAGGCGCTGCGCGCTGATCACGACCTTAGGGCTGAGGTGTTGCTTAGCCTGTAACGAGCTAGGGCGGTGAAGACGGCGAGTGGTATCGCCGAGAAACATTGTTGGGCTTTAACGCTAAACCGACGATCGCTCTTTACCGCCCGACCATAAGACCCCGCCGGCCTCTCGATGTGAACGGTCAGCGCAGCCTAGTAGTGAAGCACACTGTGCGGGGTCACTACACTCCAGTAACGCGCAGCTTAACCGTCTCGTCATAAGTACGCCCGCCGCTCGTTACAGCCCGCAGCGTAATGATGCATGTTTCGCACGCTGTCCCGCCGCTCAGCCAAGTCGTGTGCATCATGCCCGACAAGCCCGCCGGTTCGTCCAGCACCACCGACCCGCTCGTTATGAGCGTCTCCACGCTTAGCACCATGTCGGCGTCCTCGGTGCTCGCCAGGCGCGGCGTCCAATCGTGCACATAGTCGAGCACTTCGTCGGGGTCTTTGTCGGGCCAGTACAGCATCACGTCCTCCGTACCTGCGGTATAGACCGACTGGCCCGTTCCTGCAACGGCGAGCGGCTGGCGCGAAGTTGCGCGGGGCTCGCGGTGCGGCGCGACTGTCCCAAGCTGACGGTCGCGCGATGTTGCGCCTCGCTCGCGCTGCGCCGTATCTGCGGTGCGCTGGTGCTCGCGGGCGGTGCGGGTTGAGCACCGGGCCGCAGGCGATACGCGGTGTCCGCCTCATCCGCTCGGCCCACGCTCGCCACCTGCGCGGCCCCAAGCGCCAGCGCATCGCTCGCTTCGTCCGCACGCCCCGCCTGGCGTTGCTCGCGGCTGGCGGGGCGTGCAGCTGCGTTGCTCTCTGCGGCGCGGGCCACGCTGCGCGACTGGATCGCGCCGAGCGCCCGTGCGTTGTCCGTCTCCGTTGCGCGCGCTACGGCGAGGCGCTGCTCTGCGGTTGGGGCGATTGCTGTGCTCGTCTCGATCGCTAGGCCAACTGGTAGCGACGTGCCGCCCGCACTGAGCGCATATGCCGTGTCTGCCTCGGTTGCGTGGCCCGCCTGGCGCTGCTCGGAGCGTGCCGGTGCGGCGGCGCTATCGGCCTCGATCGCCAGCGCCACGCTGCGCGACTGGGCCGACCCTAGCGCGCCGGCCGTATCGCTCTCGGTGGCGAGCCCGACCGTTCGCTGTTCATGGGCCACCGGGCTTAGCGCGGCGTTCGTCTCATCTGTGCGGCCCGCCTGGCGCTGCTCGCTTCGCGCGGGCGCCCGCCCGGTGTCGCTCTCATCTGAGCGGCCCACGCTGCGCGTCTGGAACGAACCGAGCGCGGCGGCCGTGTCGCCCTCCGTCGCCAGCCCGACCGCTAGACTGACGCTGGCCACGCTTAGCGCATACGCCGTGTCGATCTCATCGGCGCGCGCCGTTGCGCGGCTCTGCGCCCGGCCAAGCGCTGCGGCGGTATCTGCCTCTGTCGCCAAACCTACGGTGCGGCGCTGCTGGGCTACCGGTGCGAGTGCCCCGTCCGTCTCGTTGCCCCGGCCCGCGGAACGCTGTTGCACGCGGCCGAGCGCATATGCCGTGTCGGTTTCGTTGCTTCGGCCGACTGCAGCCGTAGCCCCGCCCGCTGTCCAGGCCGGACGCAGCACCGCTGAAACCGTCGCCCAGCTATTCGCCGCGTTGCTCGATCCGCCCCCGAATGCTGCCGGGTTAATCGCACCGCTAGTCCATTCGATGAACCCTGCGCCAACTGCAATATCGTTCGTGTCGGCCTGATTGATCTGCCGGAATGCCGTCAGGTCTGACGAAGTGAGCGCGACCGCTGTTGCTGCCGCTTGCGCGCCGCCGAAGATACCGACCGCGCCAGTCGTGACGGGGGTGATCGCAGCGGGGTCCGGTTTACCTGTCCCTGTCCCGTTGTCGAGCACCACCGCAACGTCCATCGGGGTGGTTGCGTCCACGCCCTGAAACAGCATAATGATGCCGCCCTGGGCATCGTTCGCGCTACCCGATGATCCGAATGTGACCGTCGTATCGGCTGACGTGAGCGTCTTTGTGAACAGCCCGATGTTGGCGTCGTAAGTGGTGCCGTTGCTGTAATGGTCGGCCTGCTCCGCATAGCCGGTCGAGATGATCATGTCCCGGTCGGCGGTCGAGCCGATGGCGGGGAAGACGACAACTGTGTCACCGACCGCTGCGGCGATGCCTGTTGCGCCAGTCAGGGGGTTGGCGAAGTCGGTGAGGGACGATGTTGCCGTCGTCGTTGCCCCGGCACGGCTGTACGACTTGGAGCCTTTGAACAGGATGGCCTTAGTCGTGACGGTGATTGTCTGGGTCGCGGTCAGCCCGTCGGTGTCGGTGATCTGGATCTGGACAACCTTGGCACCGAGCGCGCTACTCGCGGCGTTGCTGGCGAATCGGAGCGTTGCCGTTCCGTTAATCTCGAATGCCGCTGCGTCAGCGCCGCCAGTTATCGCGGTGGAGGCAATCGTCTTGTCGGCCGTGATCGTGTGGGCCAGTGTCGTGTTGACGAGGTTGGTGACCGTCGACGCGCTGGTGATGTTCGGCGCAACGGGCGTCGTCGACATGACGACTGTGTAAGCTACGGCATTTGATAGTCCTGCGCCTGTCGCAATCGTGATGTTGTACAGGGTAGAACCGAACGCGCCTTGGTATGTGCCGCCGTCGAGATTCCAAACGTTGCCGTTGACCGTGAAACTGGAAATCGGGAGCGTACCGACCGTGTTGCCGACGAAGCCAATCACGTAGTACCCGCTACCCGCCGCCGCATCGATATAGTCGAGCGTATAGCCTGCAAGAGGTTCGGCGCTGATGCTCCCGAATGCCCCGTACGCGCTGCCACCTACACGGCCATATCCTACCGATCCGCCCGATAGCCCAGCCGTTAGGGTGATCGTCGCCACGGGTTAGGTGGCGCGGAAGAAGGCGCCTGTCGTCAGCACAAAATCGGTTCCGCTCGGGGTGAGCGCGCAGTCGAACATGGTGAGCGGCACCAAGTCCGCATCGGTGCCCGAACCGGTGTTGGCGTCATAGGCGACGAGCATCTTGCTGATCGCGTTGCCCGTTGCGGCGGTCCACGTCACCTGCGGCAGCGACACTTCGTTATAATCGGACGCATCGACCGGAGCGGGCACGGTGGCAAGCTCGGTATCGGTCAGCGTCTTGCGGCCCATCGTCGTCTGCTCGTTGGTCGTGCCGGCGAGCACCGCGGCGACCGTATCGGCGTCGATAAGCGTGGCGTCAGCCTCCAAGCCGCTCGTTTCGATCGGGATGAGGATCAACGCGCTGGTCGACGGGTCGTTGTTCTCGACGCGGGCGTATAGCTCGGCCACGCGACCTTTAGCGATGTTCATGACGATATTGGCCAAAGCGGTTCTCCTCGCGCGCTATGGTAGCGTAGGGGTGGCGGGGTTGCAAGGGTGGTTATCCGCTGGCGCCGTGTTCGAAGCGAGCGGAGCGTGCAGCTTGCGCGGCGGCCTTCAATATGGGGTGGTCATGGCTGTATGATTTTTCACCATCGTATCGATTACAATCCCAATGGCC
>Ga0307414_10001138_pt1 | contig 13610 bp, 13 predicted proteins | sample DK1Ometagenome_FD_203804 | JGI IMG/M metagenome (GOLD analysis project Ga0307414, IMG submission 203804) | Maize rhizosphere microbial communities from greenhouse at UC Davis, California, United States - DK15-O-3 | ecosystem: Host-associated > Plants > Roots > Rhizosphere > Soil | place: USA... | reverse complement strand
GAGCTCCTTCGCCACCGTCTTCGCCGGCGCCGCAACGGCCGCTTTCCTGGTGCGTCGTGCCATGGGCCAGCAATAACCGCGTGGATGTGAAGCGACGATGCCCCTGGCGATCGCGGTCGTCACCCGCCGGTCACCCGTACACGCTTCGTCAACGTCGGCTCGTCGACAGTGGCGCCCTCTTCCGCATTCATCGAGACAAGGTGACGCCGGCAAGCTCCGACATCGCGCCTTCCAACACCATGCCGTCCAACATCGCGCCTTCCGACATCGTGCCCTGGTGGACGCTGCAGCGCGCCGACGACGCGATCGTCGCCACTGCGATCCACGACGGCAGCGGACTGCGCGCCGAAGTCGCCGCGGCGATGGTGCTGCCGCAGCAGGAACGCCTGCGCGAGGAAGATCCGTTCACGGGGCAGTCCATCCTCGACATCCCCAACCACGTCATCCCGCACCGCTCGCGTTTCGAGGTCGACCTCAACCGACCCGAAGCCGACGCGGTTTACCTGACACCCGACCAGTGCTGGGGCCTGGAGGTCTGGCGCGAACCGCCCGATCCGCGCGTGGTCGCCGAGTCGCGCCGCTACCACCGCGCCTTCTACACGATGCTGTCCGACCTGCTCGACCGGATCGTCGAGGCGCACGGCCGCGTCGTCGTGCTCGACGTGCACAGCTACAACCATCGCCGCAACGGTCCCGGTGGCCCGGAACTTCCACAGGAGGACGCACCCGACATCAACATCGGGACCCATTCGATGCCGCGCGAGCGCTGGGCGTTCCTGCTCGATCCGCTGATGGAGGCGATGCGCGGCTTCGACTTCTCCGGGCGCCGGCTCGACGTGCGCGAGAACGTCGCGTTCCAGGGCCGCGGCGAACTTGCCCGCTTCGTCCATGCGCGCTACCCGGAGACCGGCTGCGCGATCGCGCTGGAATTCAAGAAGTTCTACATGGACGAATGGACCGGCGAACCGGACCGCGCCGCCCTGCCCGCGATGCGCGGCTTCATGCGCCAGACCGCCGGCGCCTGCCGCAGGTTGCTGAATGACTGAGGCCGCCGCCCGCCAGAAGGCACCCGCGCCCGACTTCGGCGGGGCCGGTGCGTACCGGCATTCGTTCGACGCGGGCGGTCGCGTGCACATCGACCGGCCGCTGCCGTTCCTGGTGTTGAACCGGTATCCCGACGTGGCCATCAGCCTGGCCCGGCGGGTGGCAATGGTGAGTCCTTCCAACGCGATCTGGCCGGCATCCGGCAAGGCCGATGCGGAAGCCCTGCCCTGCCTCGATGCCGTGCTGCGCCACCAGCGCCAGGATTTCCCGCACTTCCTGCTGGTCTCGCTGTACGACCTGCCGCGCGATCCGGGCCTCGACGACGACAGCCCGCGGCTGGAACCGTTCCGCTTCGTCCTCAGTGCCAGCCCGGATGCGCCCGCGCAGGCCGCGGTGCTGCAGCTGCAGCACGCGCTGTCCACCCTGCGCGCCGACCTGCGCAAGCCGGCGATCGAGTCGGTGGACGAGGCCTACACGGAGCCCGGCCTGGAAACGCTGGTGCGCGATGAACGCCTGTCGCGGCTCTCGCTCGGCCTGCCGCAGGTCTACCGCGTGCCCGGCGACGAGGCGCGGATCTACCCGCAGATCCACCACGAACTGGAAGTGTCCGTGCTCGATGCGCTGCTGCAGTGCTTTGCCGCTTTCGTGCAGGGCACCACGGCGAGCGACGACCGCCACTACCGCACGCTCGGACGCAGCCATTTCATCGACGCCGCGTTCACCGTCGACCGCGAACTGCAGCGCATCAGCCAGTCGTTCGACTTCCTGCTCAGCGTTTCGCCGATCAACACCACGCAGGCGTTCGAGCAGTTCCAGGCCGGCAAGGCAACCAAGCCGCCGGTGTTCCGCTACCGGCCACTGACCGTCGATCCGGCACTGGCCAAGCGCGCGCTGTACGCCATCGACATGCGCGCGGTCGAGGACCCGGTGCTGGAAACGCTGTTCCGCGAGAAGCAGCGCGAACTGGACCAGCAGCTGCTGATGCTGCAGCACCGCAACACGCCGGCGTTCCGCTACGCCTCGCTGCTGCAGTACGGGCCGGTGGAAACCGCGCTGCTCGAACAGGCCCGCGCGATCCTGGCGCAGGTCGAAGCCGGCGATCCGTGCGAAGGCGGCGAACGCATCGACTGCCACGCGGTCAAGGCCGCGGCGGAGATGCTGATCGCGCGCTACCGGCGCGAGATCCCGACGTTCCAGGCCGAAGTCTGCCTGCGCGAGGACACCGCGCCCGGGCTGATGGTGTCGGGCCGTTCGTTGCTGGTTTCCACCGAAACCCGCATGTCGCGCGGACGCCTCGATGCACTGCTGCAGCACGAAGTGAGCGTGCACGTGCTGACCTTCGTCAACGGCAGCCAGCAGGGCCTTGGCATCTTCGGTGCCGGCCTGGCCGGTTACGAAGGACTGCAGGAAGGGCTGGGCGTGTTCGCGGAACTGGCGGTGGACGGACTCACCGCTGCGCGCCTGCGCCTGCTTGCCGCCCGCGTGGTGGTGGTGGACGCGATGCTTGGCGGCGCGGACTTCATCCAGTGCCACCGCCTGCTCGAACGCGACCACGGCTTCAGCGCACGCGGCGCGTTCAACATCGTCGCCCGCATCTTCCGTTCCGGCGGCCTCACCAAGGATGCGATCTACCTGCGCGGGCTGAACCAGGTGTTCGACTTCGTCGCCTCCGGGCGCGACCTCGACCCGTTCTGGCTGGGCAAGATCGCCGAGCACCACGTGCCGGTGGTCGACGAACTCAAGGCGCGCGGGATGCTGCATCCGCCCGCGGCGATTCCCGACTTCCTCTCCCGCCCGTCCGCACGGCGGCACCTCGAACGGATCCGCGGCGGCTGTTCCTTCATCGACCTGGTCACGGGAAAAACCACATGCTGATCGCCTTCTTCGTCAACGCCATGGAGGACGAATACCCGCACTACACCACCACCGTGCTGGCGCACGAAGCGTGGCGGCGCGGGCACGACGTCTGCTACATCACGCCCGGCGATTTCGTGGTGAGTCCCGACGACACGCTGCGCGTGCATGCGCGCTTCGCGCCCGCCACCAAGGCCAGGACGCGGACCCTGGAGGCTTTCTTCAAGCAGCTGAAGACGGTCGCCCACAAGACGCGCCTGGTCGATGTCACGGACATCGACGTGCTGATGTTGCGCAACGATCCCTCGCAGGACGCAATCGACCGGCCATGGGCGGAGGACGCCGGCATCCAGTTCGGCCGGCGCGCGGCGCGGCTGGGCGTGCTGGTGCTGAACGACCCGGGCGCGCTGTCGGAAGCGATCAACAAGCTGTACTTCCAGTCGTTCCCGCGCGATGTACGCGCCGAAACGCTGATCACCCGCTTCCCCGACGACATCAAGGCGTTCGCGAAAAAGCACGGCGGCAAGGTGGTGCTGAAACCGCTGCAGGGGTCCGGCGGCCAGGGCGTGTTCCTGCTCGATGCGAAATCGGGCGGCAACCTCAACCAGATCATCGAGACCATCAGCCGCGACGGTTACATCATCGCCCAGGCCTACGTGCCCGAAGCCGAGAAAGGCGACATCCGCCTGTTCCTGATGAACGGCTGGCCGTTGCACGCCGAGGGGAAGTTCGCGGCGATGCGGCGGGTCAGCGCGAAGGAAGACATCCGCAGCAACATCCACGCCGGCGGCAAGGCGAAGGCAGCGAAGATCACCGAGCGCCAGCTGCGCGTCGCCGAACTGATCCGGCCCAAGCTCATCGAGGACGGGATGTTCCTGGTCGGCATCGACATCATCGGCGACACGATCCTGGAAGTGAACGTGTTCACTCCCGGCAACCTGCATGCCTGCAGCGAGATGGCCGGGGTCAATTTCGCCGCGGTGGTGCTGCAGTCGATCGAGCGCAAGCTGGCGATCGCGGCGCAGTTCCCGGGGCACTTCTCCAACCGTTCGCTGGCGGTGATGTAGGCGCGCGCCGCGCTGCCGTCATGCCTCCGCCTTGGGCTCCGCGCCTGCCGGCTTCCGCAGCGTGCGCTGGAACAACGCCAGCATCCGCCGCCAGGCTTCGCGCGCGGCGTCCTCGTCGTATCGCGGCGTGGTGTCGTTGTTGAAGCCGTGCTGGGTGCCGTCGGGCTGGTACAGCGTGTAATCGACACCGGTCGCCTTCAACGCCTTCTCGTAGCCGGGCCAACCGGCGTTGACGCGTTCGTCGTTGCCGGCCAGCACCACCAGCATCTCCGCCTCGATCTCGTCCACGTCCGCCAGCTCCGGCGCGCTGCCGTAGAACGGCACGCCGGCGTCGAGCCCGGGCAGCTTCGTGGCCAGGAAATTCACCATGCCGCCGCCGTAGCAGAAGCCGACCGCGCCCATCCGGCCGTTGTTGCCGTCGACGCCGCGCAGGAAGGCAGCGGCTGCGAGGAAGTCCTCGTGCGTCTTGTCCTGGTCGAGCTTCGCGAATGTCTCCCGCGCCGCGTCCTCGTCGCCGGGATAGCCGCCGAGCGGGAACAGCGCATCGGGAGCGAAGGCGATGAAGCGTTCCAGCGCGAGGCGGCGGGTCACGTCCTCGATGTGCGGATTGAGGCCGCGGTTCTCGTGCACCACCAGCACCAGCGGCAAGGGACCCTTGCCATGCGCAGGGCGCACCAGGTAGCCGCGACCCGTGCCGTAACCCTTCGGCGAAGGAAACTCCACGTACTTCGCCGACACCCGGTGGTCGTCGGGCTTCACCTGCTGCGCGGCGGCGAACTGCGGACTGAGCGCGGCGAGCAGGCCGCCCGCGGTCATCGCGCCGGCAGCGAACCGCGCGGCGCCGGCAAGGAACGCGCGGCGATCGATCGCACCGTGCACGTACTGGTCGAACAGGCGCAGCACTTCGGGATCGAAGTCGCTGGCCTTGTGGCGGGGACGCTGCGCCATGGGAGCCTCCGGACGGCGATGGTGCCGCGGCGGAGGATGCGGCCGCCGGTGTTACGCGGCCGAAAAGACGCGTCCGCGACCGACGCGATGGCTCAACGCAGCTGGCTGTCCTTGCTGCCGCGGCGGTTGTAGCCGGCGAAGCCGGCGGCCTCGCGGTCCTGCGCTTCCTGGCATGGCACGCACAGGCGCACGCCGGGGATGGCCTTGCGCCTGGCCTCCGGGATCTCGGTGTCGCAGTCCTCGCAATGGCTCAGGCCCGGACCCTGCGGCAGCTGGCTGCGCACGCGCTTGATCGCGTCCTGGATGGTCGCGTCGATCTGGTCCTGCACCGCGTTGTCGCCTGCCCAGCCGGTGGCCATGGAAATCTCCCGGAAACTGCTGTTTGCGCCCTCGGAGGATAACGCCGTGCGGCTGAACCGATCGCGCCCGGAGCCCTACGCGCGACGCCGCGCACCGATGCGGTCGGCCACCTCGCGCGCCAGCGCGGGCGCGGTCGAGTACTTGCCGGTATCGACCGAGAAATAGTGGCCGGCCTGGCGGATCCCGAACCGGTCGCGCCGGTGCAGGCCGGAGGCCGGATCCGACAACGCGCCCCGCCCCATCGCGAAGACCCAGCCGCCTTCGAGGCGGATGCTTTCGGCGCTGTCGAAGATCGTGCGCACCGGCGGCAACAGCCCGCACAGGGATTCGCGGATGGCATCGACGATGCCGGCTTCGCCGCGGTCGTCCAGCTCCGGGAGACTGGCATCGCTCCCTTCCGCGCGCAGTCCATGCGGATACCACGACAGGTAGAAATCGCGGCCGTTGTAATTCTTGACATCGCCGAACGGCCCCGTGGCGATCACCGCGCTGGGTACCGCGACGTCCTCCCCGGTGCGCACGAACAGCGATTGCCGGTAGCGGTGGGACCAGCCCGGTTCAGGCGCCAGGCCGACGCTGGCGTCGACCTCCAGGCGCCCTTCCCAAAGGGCGTTGACCACGGTGTCGAACACGCCGTCGACCGATACGCCACCGTCCGGCGCAACGGTGGTGATCCGCCAGCCATCGCCGTCGGCCGCGACGCCGCGCACGCGCGCGGACATCCGCCATTCGATCGCCGGTTCGCCACGCAATGCATCCAGGTAACGGTCGGCGATCCAGTTGGTCGACACCGAGCGCTCCGGCACGCGGAAGCCGGCGCGGATGGTCCGTGTGTCGGCAACGGCCTCGAGTTCCTGCTTGGACAGCTTCGACACGCCGGATCCGGACACATCGACCAGGTACGCGTCCGCCGCGCCACTCGCGCGCACGACATCCGACAACGCGTCGAAGTAGCGGCCCATCGCGTCGGCGTCGACGACCGAATCGCGATGCGCCAGGTACAGGTCGTCGCATGGCGTGATCGCCGGAGCAAGGCTGCAGCCGGCCAGTTCCTCGACGATGCCGCGGAACGCCAGGCCGCCGGGCAGCAGCTTTCGCGCAGTGGCCAGCGAAGGATCGCCTGCGTACAGGTAGCCGAGATGGATCTTGCCTTCGTTCCAGCGGCTGGCACCGCGGAACGGCGCCTCCGCGGCGTCGAACAGCACCACGCGATGGCCGCGCCGGGCCAGCATCAGCGCCACCGAGCAACCCATGATCCCGGCGCCGAGCACGGCGATCCGGTCGCGTCCGCGGGCCACGCCCGCCACGCCCGCCTGGTTCATGCAGGTGCCTCTTGGCGGCGACGCTCCAGTTCGCGCACGCGGTCATGGCGTTGCAGCGCCCAGCCGCGGATCTGCTCGCCCAGGCAGGCCAGGTCGCAGGGTTCGCCGGCGGCTGCGAAGCGCGGCGATACCTGTTGCGGATCGATCGCGACGGCGCCCTGCGATTCGCGTTCGATCGCGTGCAGCCGCGGCATCATGTGGACGTACAGGCAGAACGCCAGCGCGCGGCGTTCGGCGGCATCGGTGGTCGCGCGGTCGATGATGTCGAGTGCGGTGCGGATGTTCCCGGCATGCCCGGCGCAGACCTGCGCGGGCGCCAGCCGTTTCCAGCCGTCGGTGAGCCCGCCTTCGCGCTGGTTCCAACGGTAGTAGAGGATTTCGGGCACATGCACGGCCGGGCCGGCGGCGACCAGTCGCATCAGGTACGGCTCGTTCGCCCAGAGGCCGTCGATCTCGCCGGTCGGCAGGCGCAGGCCGTCGGCCAGCAATGCGCTGCGGGTCAGGCTGCGCAGCGGCGATCCGCGTTCCGGGGTCACCAGGAAGGCTCCAAGCCTCCGCGCGACCGACCCCTCGTAGGCAAACCCGACCGACACCGCGCGGGCCGCGCCGAAATGATCCATGTCGCAATGCACGCTGGCCGCGTCCGGGCGCCGTTGCAATGCATGCAGCAGGCGCGCCGTGTACTGCGGCACGATCACGTCGTCGTGGAAGTACAGGAAGAAGTACGGCGTCGACACCTGGCCGAGCAGGAAATTGACGTTGCCGGCCCATCCGAGCCGGCTCGGCTGGACGAACACGGCCAGCCGCGAATCCTGATGCGCGCGCGCCAGGCACATCGCGGCGGTGTCGTCGTCGCACTGGTCGATGGACACCAGCACGCGCACCCGCCGGTGGGTCTGGCCCAGGGCGAAATCCAGCGTGCGCCTGATGAATGCCTGCGACTGCCATGCCGGGATGCAGATGCTGACTTCGTCGCGCGGCACGTGTCGCGCCAGCCGCGTCCACCAGGGCTTCCGAAGCGAAACATCGCCGGTGTGCGGCTCAACCATGCGCGTGGACATAGGCATCCGGGTCGTAGGCGTCGCTCGACAGCACGAGCAGGACCGCGTCCGCACCGTAGGCCTGCTGCGCCCAGACACCGGCCTTGACCAGCAATGCATCGCTGCCGGCGCGCAACACCACGTGTTCGGACTGCCCACGATGACGCAACTCGACGTCCACCTTGCCCGCCACGCAGACCAGCAACTGCTGGCCATGGGCGTGCGCATGTCCGCCGCGCACCTGCCCCGGGGGCACGTCCTGCACGAGGAATGCGCGGCGCGGCACGAACGGCAGCGACCCGAAGTCCAATGGAACCAGCGCGCCGCGCGGATCGACGATGCCCTGCAGGCGATAGAGGCAGGCCTGGCCGTCGCAGAGGATGCGCTGCACGGAGAGGCCGCAATCGCGCGGACTGAAGGGAAGGTTCGCGGTTTCCGTGGGGGTGCCGGTCATGCCGCGATGATGCCTGCTGCGGCGCCCGGCTGCCGCAGTCGGTCAGCGCGCCACTTGCAGCAGGGCCTCCCTGTCGACCACGACGCCCGCGGCGACCACCGTGTCGATCCGCCGGGTGTTGCGGATGTCGAGCAGCGGGTCGGCGTCCAGCACCAGCAGGTCGGCACGGCGGCCCGGCGCGATCGTGCCGAACTCCTCCTGCCTGCGCAGCATCTCCGCCGCGCGGCGGGTGCCGGCTTCGATCGCCTGCATCGGGGTCAGGCCGGCCTGCACCAGCAGTTCCAGTTCGCGGTGCACGCTGTAGCCCGGATAGACGTACGGGTTGCCGGTATCGGTGCCGAGGACGACCGGCACGCCCGAGGCGCGGATGCGGCCGACGCTGGCGAGCACGTCGGCGCGATGCTGCTGCATCGCCGCGAGCCGGTCGCCACCCTCGCCGCCCGCGTTCATTTCCCAGTTCTGGCGCCAGATGCCGGCGAAGGGACCGCGCAGCGCCTCGATCTCCGCATCGCCCACCGTCGCGCGGAAAAACGGGTCGTCCATGTAGCCGGGCGCGGTCGCGTACTCCACCGCACCATCGTTGAGGGTGAGCGTCGGCACCAGTGCCAGGCCATTGGCAGCCATCCGGGCCGCGACCGTTGCATCAGGCAGCGGCCGGTCGATCACGGCATGCACCACGGCGTCGACGCCGCCCTCCATCACCGCTTCCAGCTCGTTCGGCGACGAGATGTGGGCGAACACCGGCAAGTCGCGCGCGTGCGCTTCGTCCACGATCGCGCGGATCATGGCGACCGGCATCAACGGATGGTCGTCGCCGAACGGCATCGGCCCGGACTCGACCGTGATCTTGATCGCGTCCATGCCGCCTTCGGCACGTTCGCGCACGGCCTGTCGCGCGGCGGTTTCGTTGCGCACGAACGACAGGCCGAGTCCCAGCGGAACCAGGTCCACCGGCTGGTCGGCTGGCGTGGCCGCGGTGAGGCGGTCCGCCTGCGCGCGGACCTCCGGCGGGAAGATCGTGTAGACCGGGTGCGTGCCCGGCAACGTGAGGTGGCCACCGCTCGCGTAGATGTACGGCGCCGCCAGGGTGCCCGCCTCGCGCCGTGCCCGCAGTGCGCGGATCGATGCCACGTCGCCCTCGGTGGCCCCGAGTTGCAGGATCGAGGTCACCCCGTAATACAGCTCGCGGGCGAGCACGGCTTCGGTCTCGTCCGCGCGGCGCTGCATGGGCGCGCCGAAGCTGAAATGCACGTGCATGTCGGCCAGGCCGGGCATGACGACCTTGCCTGCCGCATCGATGGTGCGCATCCCTTCCGGCACGGCGACCGATCCACCGCGTCCGACCGCGGCGATGCGGCCATCGCGCACCACGATGGTGGTGCCATCCACGGGCGCCGCGCCGGTGCCGTCGATCAGGCGCGCGTTGGTGATCGCGAGGTCCTGCGCCTGCGCGATGCAGGCCGCGCACAGCCACGCGAGTCCCGCAAGCCATTGGTGGAGGCGGTTCGTTCGCATGCTGTTCCCCTGGGTGAAGGCTGGGCAGGCGCCGGGCCGATGTGCACTCAACGCACGACGGGGCCCTGCTCGGACATGGGTGTTGCCAGCGCGCGTCAACGGCGTTGGCGCCAGGTTGCCACAGGCGGCAGCCGTCAGATCCAGTGTCGCCAGCGCGCGATGCCCGTAGCCACGACGGCGATCCCGGCCATCGCCCCGATCGCCGTCCAGAAGCCGCGCATGCCGCTGTCGAACAACGGCACCTGGAAGTTCATTCCCAGCACGCCGGCCATCACCGCGAGCGAACCGAGCAGCACGGTGACGAAGGTCAGCGCGCGCATGGTGTCGTTGGTGCGCTCGGCGCTGCGGGTGGCGAACAGCTCGAAGCTGCCGACGACCAGGTCGCGAGCGTTCTCGACGGCGTCCATGGCGTGCTCGAAACGCTGGTCGAGCGCGCGGAAATGCTTGTCGGCGGCGCCTTCCGCCTCCGGCCGGAAATCCGGGCGCGCCAGCGCCGCGAACACGTGCCGATGCGGTGCCAGCATGCGCCGCAGGCGCGACGCGCCGCGTCGCAGCTGCGCCAGTTCGGGCAGGCATTCGCGATGCACCCGGCTGGCCAGCACCGACACTTCGAGCCGGTCGACCGCGGCCTCGAAGTCGGTCACCGCCTGCAGGTAGCTGTCGACCAGCCATCCCAGCAGCGAGGCGGTGAAGCTCTCGGCGCTGAGCGTGCCGATGCGGGTATCGGCGCGCTCGCGGTCGCGCAGTTCGTCCAGGAAATCGATCGGGCCGCGATGCAGGCTCAGGACGAAATTGTGGCCGCAGGCGATGGCCAGCCCGCGGCCGCCGAAACGCAGTTCGCCCTGGTGCTCGACCGCCACCGCCTCGGCCAGGAACCAGTCGCCGAAGTTGCGGAGCCGGGCGTTGCCATCGCCAACGCCTTGCAACAATGCCGCGGCTTCGTCGCCAAGTTCCAGCTGGCGCGCCAGGCGCGACAGGACCGCGTCGGTGTCGTGCGCCTGGCCGTCCTCGACATCGATCCACAGCAATTGCTGCTCGCTGAGCGTCGACGGCGCGATGTCATCCGCCTCGACCGCCCGGTCGATGTCATCGGCGTCGAACAGCATCGCCCGGACGATGGCGACTTTCGATCCACGCGTGTGTTCGTCATGCTTCGCCTGGGGTCTTGCGGCCAATCCCGCGCTCCGTGTTGCCAGAAGTTGCAGGGATCATCGGTGGTCGACGCGAAGGGACGGTGAATCCGCGCAAGGCAGCCGGACCCGCCATCGCGGCTCCGGCCTGCACAGGGTCAGCGGACGATGTTGCCGTGGTCGTACGCGCAATCGAACATCGGACTGCCGAACCCGGCGGCGATGTTGTCCGACAGGCCAACCCAGTTGGTTTCCGGGCACCAGACGCCGACGGAGTTGCCCAGCCCCGGGCCGATCAGGTTGTTCGAGTCGACGCTCACCTGGCCGGCATCGCCCCAGAAGCTGATGCCGTAGGCGAAACCGGTGCCGTCGCCGATGACGTTCTTGACGTTGTTGTCGATCACCGAGCCGGACAGGTTGTTGCCGGGGTTGATCGCGATCGCGTAACCGTTGCTGCCGGCGGCTGCGTACACGCCGCTGATCAGGTTGCCGAGGATCTCAACGTCCCACTGGGTGAAGATGGCGACCGCCTTGGCCGGATTGGCGACCAGGGTGGTGCCGCCGGTATCCATCACCCGGTTGCCGCGGATGACGCTGCCGTCGCCCTCGACGCCGATCCCGACCCAGGTACTGCCGTCGATGCGGTTGCTCTCGACCAGGTGGCCCGAACCCTCACCGTCGAGGTTGATTCCGTAGAAGAAGCCGCGCAGGCCGCAATTGCGGATGGTGAGGTTGCTGCGGTCGGTGGCGTTGATGCCGATGGTCTGGGTGCCGACGCCTGCGCTCAGGCCGCCGATCTTGAAGTCGTTGCAATCGATGGTGACGTTGTTCTTGGTGATGTTGATGGCCATGCCGGAGGCCATCCCGGTGGACAGGTCATGGCGCAGGCACCAGGTCCCCTGGGTGGTGATCACCGCCGGCAGCGAATCGATGAACCCGACGCAGTTGTCGTAGCTCTCGGCCGAGCGGGCCTGGCCCGGGAAAAGGCAAAACAGCCCGAGGATGGGCAGTGCGAGCAGTGCTTTCATGATTCCCCCTTGAGCCGGGACCGCCCCGGACGCCCTCAGGCTAGGGGCGCCCGCCGCGCGGGTCGCCGAAGAATCGTGAAAGGTTCTGAAAAGCGCTGAATCGGCGGCGGATGCGGGTGAATCGCCGCATCCGCCCCGATCGTCGTCAGTGGCTGGCGTTGCCGCCGCCGTCGTAGCACTCGCCGATGCCGCCGATGAAACCCGACACCATGTTGCCGGAACACGTCGCGCTGTCCACCGTGTTGCCCCAGATGCCATAGCCGTCGAAACCGGATTCCACTGCGGTCACGTGGTTGTGCTGGATGATGGCGCCGGAGGCTAGCCCACCCACGCGGATTCCGTTGGCATGGCCGGCGGCGCCATCGGAATGCAGCAATCCGCGGACGATGTTGTCGCGTACCGTCCCGGGGCCGGAGGTGATGATTCCGTAGACGAACTGCGTTTCCTCGCTGGCGACGAATCCGCCTGAAATCGTATTGCCGATGAAATCGGCGCTGCCTCCCATGCCCCACGCCGTGGTCGAGTTCGGAGCGCCGCCGGTATCGAAGACCCGGTTCTCGCGGACCAGGTTGTTGTCGCCGTCCATGTAGATGCCGCGCAACAGGCTCTGGTCAATGCGATTGTGTTCGACGAGGTGCCCGCCTCCGGACTCTCCGATCAATTCGACACCGTGGTAGAACCCGCGCAGTGCACAGTTGCGCACGGTGGTGTTCTGCCTGTTGAAGGCGCGGATGCCGCGGGTGGTGGATGCCTCCCCCGCCGCCAGGCCACCGACCTTGTAGCCGTTGCAGTCGATGGTGACGTTGTTGGTATTCACCGAGATGGCGTTGCCGCTGGCCATGGCGGTGCTCAGGTCGTCGCGCAGGCACCACACGCCCTGGGTCGTGATGGTCGCCGGCAGTGAGTCGATGAAACCGACGCAGCCCTCGAGGCTTTCCGCCGCGTGCACCGATGATGGCGCCAGCGAAACGGCGGACACGGCAAGCATTGCCACGAGGCAAGTGGAAGACAGGCGTTTCATTGATGGTTTCCTTGGAGGAGATGTCGCGCGCGGGATGCGTGCGCATGCAGGAGAGCGGCGATCCAGGCCTTTCAGGCTTGGCCGGAGCCGGCGGACCGAAAAGCAAAGCCGGTCACGAACCGCACAGACCATGAATACGGCAAGCCTCCCTGCCAGCGGCCACGGCGCCGGTTCCCGGATCAATCACCGGGTATCGACCGGCAATGGCGCAGCGTTTCGCTACCGTCCGCAACCGGAGACCACCGATGCCGCGCAGGAACGAACGCGAACACCAGCCAGGCAAGGGCCGCAACCTCGGCCAGGGCCTGGCCAACATCACCGACCAGGACCGGCGCGACCTGGCACCCAGTGGCGACGACGCACCGACGCAGGACCAGCGCGACCGGCTCACCTCCGGTGAACAGGGGCACCACGCGAAAGGCGACGGCAAGAACCGCACGCGCAAACCGCACTGACACGCGCATTCAACGACGCGTTTGACCATGCGATCACGCGCGAGGCGCTAGGCTCCGCACCGTCGGAGGACAAGCAAAGGGCTGAGGTCCGGCGCGATGTCCATCCGGCCAGGGCCCGGTTGGCGGAATCGAGATGTCTCCGCCGCCGGGTCCTCTTTTTGTGGCAACGCCGGGACGACGCAGTCAGGCGGCGTCAGTGGATCCGCGCCAGCAAGGCCTGGAAGCGCGCATTGCCGCGCAACGGATCTAGGTCGCAGTCGGTCTCCAGCCAGGCGCGATCGCCCCAGCCCATCTCGACCGCGCGCTCGAGCAGTTCCAGCGCGCGCTCGTGGTCGCCCTGTTCGACGAAGAAGCAGGCCACGTTGTAGAGCA
>Ga0307414_10001136_pt1 | contig 13614 bp, 12 predicted proteins | sample DK1Ometagenome_FD_203804 | JGI IMG/M metagenome (GOLD analysis project Ga0307414, IMG submission 203804) | Maize rhizosphere microbial communities from greenhouse at UC Davis, California, United States - DK15-O-3 | ecosystem: Host-associated > Plants > Roots > Rhizosphere > Soil | place: USA... | reverse complement strand
TCGACCGCGGCTACGAGCGGCTGGAGGAGAAGCTGTCGGCGGTCGGCGCGACGATCGAGCGGGTCAGTGCAGCCTAGTCGACCGACGTAATCTGCCGCTGGCCGCTCTGCTTGTGGACCCGGCCGTGCTTCATGACGAAGCCGATATTTTCGAGCAGGCGCACATTCTCGGTCGGGTCGCCTTCCACCGCGACGATGTCGGCGTCCTTGCCGGGGGCAATGGTCCCCACCCGCGCCGAAATACCGAGCAATTCCGACGCGTCGACCGTTGCCGAGCGGATGGCCATGGCCGGGCTCATGCCATTCCTGACCATCAGCGCGAACTCCTCGGCGTTGCGCCCGTGCGGGCTGACGCCGGTGTCGGTGCCATAGGCGATCTTGACGCCCTCGCGGATCGCGCGGGCAAAGCTCTTCTCGGCGTTGCCGGCGGCCTGCCTGGCCTTCTCGAATTGCGCCGCGGTCAGCGCGCCGCGCTGCCCGTCGGCCAGCGCCGCGGCCGGTGCCAGCAGGGTCGGCACATAATAAGCGCCCGACTGCTTGTAGAGCCGGAAGGTCTCGTCGTTGGTGAAGGTCCCATGCTCGATCGAATCGACCCCGGCGCGCAGCGCGGCGTTGATTCCATCGACGCCATGGGCATGCACCGCGACCTTGCGGCCAAAGGTCCGGGCGGTCGCCACCACCGCGCGGATCTCGTCGTCCATCATCTGCTGGTTGAGGCCGCCGGGCACGTTCGAGAGAACGCCGCCGGTCGCGGTGATCTTGATGACGTCGGCACCGAACCCGATCTGCTCGCGCACAGCCCGGCGGCAATCGTCGGCCCCGTTGCAGACATTGCCGGGATTGGAGACGGCGAGCGTGGATTCGCGGTTGCGGCCGTTGCGCGGATCGGCATGGCCTCCGCTGCCTGAGATTCCGAGGCCCGCCGAGAGGATGGTCGGTCCGGCGAAGCTGCCGGCGTTGATGGCGTCTCGCAGGCTCAGGATCAGGCGAGGATCGCCGCCCAGGTCACGCACGGTGGTGAATCCCGCCAGCAACGTTTTCCGGCCATTGAGCATCGCGATATAGGCATTGTCCTCATGGTCGAGCACATTCTCCTGGAGCCGGCGCTGGATGCGGTCGTCGAGGTCGTCGAGGTGGACATGGCTGTCGATCAGCCCGGGCAGGACCGTCGCCGTGCGAAGGTCGACCACCCTGGCGCCGGGAACATCGGAGAAACCGGCCTGCACCGACTCGATGGTCCGCCCGCGGACGATCACCGTAGCGTTGGTCATGGGCGCCTTGCCCGGCTCGGCAAGCAGCCGCCCGGCATGGATCACCGTAACGGGTTCGGGCTGCTGGGCGAACAAGGGGGCGGCGATGCCCAAGGCGGCGACAGTGACGGCGAAGCGAGCAGTGAGATTCATGATGCGACCCCTGACCAAGTTTGACCGCAAGTGGAGCCGGTCAGGGCAGCCAAGGCAAGGCCTTAGATCGCGTCGAGCGCGTGCAGGATCACCCCGACCAGTCCGCCGACCAGGGTTCCGTTGATACGGATGTACTGCAGGTCGCGCCCGACGGTTGTTTCCAGCCGGTCGGTGATGGTCTGTGCATCCCAGCGGCGGACGGTCTCGCTCACCAGCTTGACGATCGACCCGCCATAGCTCGCCGCCATGCCCGACACCGCTCGGCGGGCGAACATGTTGATCGCATGCTTGAGGCGCGGGTCGTTCTCGAGGCTCTGGCCCATCGACTGCAGCACCTCGCCCAGCTTTCCGGCCATCGCCGCATCGGGATTGCGCGCCGCCTTGATCATTGCCTCGCGGCCCCGCTGCCATAGCGTGTCGAGCCACAGCGACACCGATTTATTGTCAAGCAGCTGGAGCTTGATCTCCTCGACCTTCTCGCGCGTCTCGGGCTTGGTCTGGAGGTCGTTGGCAAGGTCGGCCAGCGCCTGCTCGATCTTGACCCGCACCGGGTGGGCAGGGTCGGTATGCATGTCGGCGCTGAGCTTCCTGAGGCCGTCGACGATCGCATCGGCCAGCTTGGCGTCCAGCCCCGCCAGCTTCAGCACCCAATTGGCCCGCTTGTGGACCATGTCGCGGATCAGTCCCTCATTGGCGTCGAGCGCCCGGGAGGTCCAGCGGATGGTCGCCTCCAGCATCGGCACGTGCCGGTCCTCGTTGATTGCCGAGGCGAGGGCATGACCGAGCAGCGGCGACAGTTCCATCTTGCGGATGCGATTGGCGATCGAGTTTTTGACCAGCCCGCCTAGCCGTTCGTCGTCGAGGCTCTCGAACAGGTCGGCCAGCAGGCGGCTGGCGCCATGGCGGATGCGTGTTTCCTGCCCTTGCGGTGCCTGCAGGAAGCGTCCGACCGCTCCAGCCAGGTCGATGTTGCGCATTCTTCGCGCGACCACGGGCGCGATCAGGAAATTGTCACGCAGGAAATTGGCCAGCGCGTCGCCGATCCGGTCCTTGTTGCGCGGGATGATCGCGGTGTGGGGAATTGGCAGGCCGAGGGGGTGACGAAACAGGGCGGTAACCGCGAACCAGTCGGCCAGGCCGCCAACCATCGCCGCCTCGGCAAAGGCCTTCACATAGCCAACCCAGGGATAAGCTGCCTCGAACTGGCGGGCGGCAATGAAGATCGCCGCCATCAACACGAGGAGGCCGGTCGCCGCCGCCTTCATCCCGGCCGCACCGGGCTGCGCCGGATTGAATCTCGCGAAGGCGGGCTGTGAGGGCGGCGAGTTCATCGCCGCCACTCTAGCTCCGACAATCCCAATGTCACTCCGCCGGCGCTGGCACCGCTCCGCCCGGCTGGTCCTTATGGGCTTCGCCGTTGTCGATCAGTCGGCTGAACCGGGCAGCGACCCACTGCTCCATGTCGATCGCGATCGAATAATAGGCCGGGACCAGCAGCAGCGTCAGGATGGTCGAGAAGATGAGCCCGCCGATCACGGTCATGCCCATAGGCGCGCGCCAGCTGCCGTCGCCGGTCAGCGACAAGGCAATCGGCAGCATGCCGGCAACCATCGCCACCGTGGTCATCACGATCGGCTGGGCGCGCTTGTGCCCTGCTTCGTAGATGGCGTCGTTCTTGGGCATGCCATGGTTCATCATCTCCACCGCGAAGTCGACCAGCAGGATCGAGTTCTTGGCGACGATTCCGAACAGCATCAGGATGCCGATCAGCACCGGCAGCGAAAGCGGCTGGCCAGCCACCAGCAGGGCGATGCAGGCGCCTAATGGAGCGAGCCACAGCGATCCCATGTTGACCAGTGGCGCCAGGAACCGGCGGTAGAGCAGGACCAGCACGGCGAACACCAGCAGCACGCCCGACATCAGCGCGATCAGGAAGTAATAGATCAGCTCGGCCTGCCACTTCTGGTCGCCCAGGCTGAGGCGCTGCACGCCCTGCGGCATATTCTTTACCGTTGGCAACTGGTCGATCTTCTTCCAGGCATCGCTGGCCACCAGCCCCGGCGCCAGGTCGGCGCCAACCAGCGTGCGGCGAATCTGGTTGGTCCGCTGGACTGTCGTCGGACCCGATCCGAAGCCGATTTCCGCAACCGACTTAAGTGGGACCGAACCTCCGCTGGTTGTCGGAACCGGCAAATTCTCAAGCGTCGACAAGTCTCGCCGCGAATTCTCGGGGATCGCCACGATGATCGGGACCTGGCGATCGGCGAGAGAGAATTTTGCGCTGTTCTGGTCGATGTCACCCAGAGTCGCGATGCGGATCGTCTGACCCAAGGCGGCGGTGGTGACGCCGAGGTCGGCGGCCAGATCAAAGCGCGGCTTGATCACGATTTCCGGTCGAGCAAGGTCGCCCTGAACGCGCGGCGCGCGAAGCTCCGGCAGGGTCATCATCTCGTCGCGAATCTTATTGGCCGTCCGGAACAGCAGCTCGGGATTGTCGCTGCCCAGGAACATGGTGATGTCCCGGCCGCCGCCGCCGCCACTCTGGCTGGAGAAGCTGACCTGAGCGTCGGGGATGTTGCTCAGTGCCGGAGTCAGTCCGCGCTCGAACTCCGTGCTCGTCTTTTCGCGGCCCGGCTTGAGCACGATGTTGAGGCGGCCCGAGCCGACGAACACGCGCTCGAACACGTGTTGAACGTCAGGATCCTTCTCGACGACGCGCTTGGCTTCACCGACCTTCTCCTCGGTTTGCTGCAAGGTCGAACCCGGTGGCATCGTCACTTGGACCCTCGAGAAATCGAGGTTGAGCGGCGGCTGGAACTGCATTCCAAGCATGGCGATCAGGACGCCCTGCAGGATGAAGGCGCCGATGCCGACAAACACCATGCGCACGCGATTGTCATACATGCGCGCCCACACCCGGCGCACGGCAAAGCGCGACCAGGCCGTGAAATTGTTGCGATGCTCCCCGGCGACAAGCCCAAACAACAGGCCGCCGATGGTCATCACGACCAAGGCCATGAAGCCGGCAAACAGGGTGGTGAACAGGAAGACGGTGATCAGCATGCCGGTGCCCGGCGGCGAATCGGCCGGGGCGCCCTGGATCTGGCTGGCAACCGACAGGCTGGCCAGGATCAGGCCGGCAACCAGCGGCACTATCCAGTAGTGCGGCCTCGCCGACACCACGGGGATCGCCGCGCGCCGTTCGTCAGCTTTCGACGTATCAAGGCTCCACTTGAGCGTCGCCAGATACATGTCCATGCCCTTGCCGGAAGCGTGGGCCTGGACGCCATGAGCCTTCAAGAAATAGGCAGCGATCAGCGGCGTGATCATGCGGGCGACGAACAGGCTCATCAGGACTGCGATCACGACGGTGTAGCCGAAGCTCTTGAAGAACTGGCCGGAAATGCCCGGCATCAGCGCGACCGGCAGGAACACGGCGACGATCGCCATGGTGGTCGCAAGCACCGCCAGCCCGATTTCGTCGGCGGCGTCGATCGACGCCTGCCAGGCCGATTTGCCCATGCGCATGTGGCGGACGATGTTCTCGATCTCGACGATGGCGTCGTCAACCAGCACGCCGGCGACCAGGCTGAGCGCCATCGTCGACATGAAGTTGAGGTTGATTCCCAGCATGTCGAGGAACCAGAACGAGGGGATCGCTGACAGCGGAATGGCGAGCGCGGAAATGGCCGTCGCCCGGATGTCGCGCAAGAACAGGAAGACGACCAGGACTGCGAGGACCGCGCCTTCGACGAGGCCTTCCATCGCCGAATGATACTGCTGCTTGGTATATTCGACGGCATTGAAGATCTCGAGGAACTTGATCCGGGGATCCTCCTTCTCAATCTTGCGCAGTTCCGCCCAGGCGTCGTCATAGGTGGTGACTTCCGACGCGCCCTTGGAGCGCTGGACATTGAAGCTGATCACCTGCCGCCCATTCATCTTGGCGATGGTGCGCTGCTCGGAATAGGCATCCTTGACTTCGGCGATTTCCGCCAGGCGGACCATGCGGCCGCCGGGGACAACGATCTCCGTCTGGGACAGGTCATAGGCTGTTCGTGCATTGCCGAGCACCCGCACCGATTGTTCGGACCCGGCGATTTCGGCGCGGCCGCCTGCGGCATTGAGGTTGGTCTGGCGAAGCTGCTGGTTGACCTGGGCGGCGGTGATGCCGTGGGTCTGCAGCGAGGCCGGATTAAGGATCACCCGGATTTGCCGGTCGACTCCGCCTTCGCGCGATACGGCCGCGACGCCGCTCACGCCCAGCAGGCGGCGGGAAACGAAATTGTCGACGTACCAGCTGAGCTCCTCGAGGCTCATGTCCGTGGTTTCGGCGGCGACGAACAGGATCGGATCACCTGAGATGTCGACGCGGTTGACTTGGGGCTCCAGGATTCCGTCGGGCAGGTCGCCGCGGATCTGGGAGATAGCGTCGCGGACGTCGTTGACCGCCTGGTCGGTCGGCGTGCCGATCTTGAACTGGACGAAAGTGTTGCTGTTGCCCTCCCGGACCGAGCTGTTGATCTCCTCCACGCCATTGACCGAGCGGACTGCCGCCTCGACCTTCTGCGTGATTTGGTTTTCCATCTCGGTCGGCGCCGCGCCCGGTTGGCTGATATTTATCTCTGCCGCGGGGAAGTCGATGTCAGGGTTGTTATTCACCTCCATGCCCATGAAGGCGACGATTCCGGCCAGCATCAGGCCGACGAACAGGACAATTGGCGGGACCGGATTGCGGATGCTCCAGGCCGAGATATTGCGGAAATTCATTTTTCTAAGCCTTCGCTAGTCTCGACCGGCCTCAGCGGGCTGCCTGCCGCTTCGGGGCGACCTTCTGGCCGGGGTTGAGGAACGGTCCGGCCGACAGCACGACCGCTTCCTGCCCCGACAAACCCTGGATGATCGTAACGCCCTTGTCGTCGACCGTGCCGATCTGAACGTTGCGGCGCTCGACCTCATTCTTGCGGTTTATGATGTAGACATAGTTGCCCTGCTCATCGCTCAACACAGCGCTCTGCGGCAGAAGTGGGGCCGTGGTCGCGCCGGCCGCGATCTTCGCCTCGGCGAAACCACCGGGGTGAATGGCCCGGTCGTAGGGAAGCGCAATGCGCACCTCGCCCTGGCGGCTCGTCGGGTCGATCATTGGGGAAACCTGCCACACCCGGCCAGCGAAGCTGCGATTGGTACCGGTTGGGGTGATGGAGGCGGCCATTCCTTCGCGGATGAATGCCAGATCCTGCTGCGAAAGCTGGGCGCGCATCTCCATCTGGCCGCCTTCGGCCAGCCGGAACAGCGCGCCGCTGCCTGGGTTGACGACCTGTCCGACCTCGACGTTGCGGGCCATAATCAGGCCCGCTCTCGGCGCCCGGATGTCGAGCCGGCCGACCTGTGCGCGCATCGAGTTAAGATTGGCTTGAGCGACCCGGATCCGGGCGTTGGCCGCGTCACGCGCGGCCCTCTTGCGGTCGAGATCGGCCTTCGACACGAAGCCACGGCCGACCAGCGACTGGCTGCGCTCGAACTCATTCTGGGCCAGGGCCGCGTCAGCGCGGGCCACCTGGACCTGCGCGGCGAGCTGCGCCAAATTCTGCGCCTGGACCGAGCGATCGACGGTCGCCAGAACCTGGCCCTGGCGGACCCACGTTCCGGCATCGACCAGCACCGCACGGACCATTCCGCCTTCGCCCGCGACTCCGACGGGCTGATCGCGCATGGCGGCAAGCGCGCCCGTCGCGGTTAGTACCCGTGCCACCTGGCTCCGGCCCGGAACCACGACGGTAACGGTTGGAACCTGGCCACCGCCGGCCTCAGCGTCCGCTGCGGCGCCTTCTTTGCCGCCGCCGCGAAGAATCAAGAATGCGGCAACAAGCGCTGCGATCACCAGGACCGCGGCAATGATGATGTTCCGCCGGCGCTTCGACCGATCGACGATGACCAGCGTGTCGGAGCTGGAGAAACTGGTTTCCCGGTTCATAGGCCGCATTCTTCCCGCCATTCGTAACAAGCGGCAGCAAATGGGGCTGCCACCGCTGTATTACGCAAATAACTCACCCGGCGCAACTGCACCGGCTCTGCCCCTCGTGGAAAGGCTTTTTCTACGAACGGCGGCACCCCTTACACCTATGCGCGTTGTTGCAAAGCTGAAACGAGCGGGTGCAAGAGTGGCTTCTGCGTTTACCACAGGGAGGTAGGAAAAGATGCTTGGAGGTTACCTGGAAGGTGACTCGATCCTGGTATGGATCGTGCTGGGCCTGCTAGCTGGCGGCATCGCCAAGCTGCTCATGCCGGGCAAGGATCCCGGCGGATGCGTGATCACCATCCTGCTGGGGATCGCCGGGGCGCTCGTTGCCGGATTCCTCGGCAAGGCAGTCGGCTGGTATGACCATAACGAAGGAGCCGGCTTCATTGCCGCGATAGTCGGCGCATTCCTGATTCTGCTGATCTACCGCCTGGTGCTTCGCCGCCGCGGATAGCCGCAAATCCGTTCACGTTCGGGCCATCGCCGCTTCTTCAGGAATGCGGCGGTGGCCTTTCTTTTTGGGAGATGCGCTTTGCGTAAGATTGTTATGACCGCTCTGGTTTTGGGCGCCGCCGCCGTACCGGCAATCGCCGCTGCTCAGGTGCAGACCATTCCCGTCCAGGTGCCGTTGATCAGCGGGACCAGGCTCGACGTCAGCGCCACGGGCGAAGTTACTCGGGTGCCGGATCTGGCGATCATATCGGCTGGTGTTCAGACCCTTCAACCGACCGCCAGCGCAGCGATCGAGGAGAATGCCTCCCGGATGGAAAGGGTTCGAGTCGCTCTGAAGCGGGCCGGGATCGAAGACCGCGATATCCAGACCTCGTCGATCAACCTCAATCCGGAATATCAATATGACCAGAACCGCCCGCCGCGCCTGACCGGATACCGGGCGACCAACACGGTCAACGTCAAGTTTCGCGACCTGAAGCGGACCGGCTCGATCCTCGATGCGCTGGTGGCGGAAGGCGCCAACCAGATCAACGGGCCGAACCTCACCATCGACAAGCCGGAGTCGGCGCTCGACGAGGCGCGGACCAGGGCGATCGCCAACGGCCGCGCGAGGGCCGACCTATATGCTCGAACGCTCGGTATGCGGGTGGTGCGGCTGATATCGGTCAGTGAGGGCGGGGGCTATCATGTGCCGCCGCCAATGCCGATGGGTGCGGTGATGATGGCCGAGAGGGGCGCGGCCGACACCAAGATCGATCCCGGCACGCAGCAGCTGCAGGTCAGTGTGTCGATGAGTTTCGAGCTTCAATGACAAGAAAAGGCCGCCACGGCTGAACCGGGGCGGCCTTTCCACTTAACGGTCGATCGGGTCGTCTAACGTACGCTTCCGCGGCGGACCAGGTTGACCACTGCCAACAGGATGACGGCGCCGAGCAGCGACCAAAGGAAGGTTTCCAGCGTGAACCCCTGGTTGATGTTTCCCTTGCCGAGCACCAGACCGGCGATGACCGCGCCGATGATGCCGACGACGATGTTCATCAAGATGCCCTGTTGGGCGTCGGTGCGCATGATCAGGCTTGCAAGCCAGCCGACGACGCCACCGACGATAAGCCAGATAATGATACCCATCTCGTTCCTCCTCTCCCAGGCGTCCCCTGTTATCGATCGGCGGGGCGCCCTTACGGCACGACAGACGCACGATGCAGGCGAGTGGTTCCGGATTTTCGACCGACAAACGCAAATGACGTGTACGAAACGAACCGCGGCAGTCCGAAAAAAATGGCCCCGCGGTTTCCCGCGAGGCCGACTGGTCTTTCGTCGCTGGGGACGGACGAAAAGCCCTGAAAAATCCTAATAGCGCTGCTGACGCTCATATTGGTCGCGATAATGCTTGATCCGGGTCACGCGCAGGCCGGGCATGCCGCTGCGATCGACCGCGCGCTGCCAGCCGGTGAACTCTTCCAGGCTCAGCGTATAACGCTCGCACGCCTCGTCGACGGTCAGAAGTCCACCCGCGACCGCGGCAACGACTTCGGCCTTGCGGCGCACGACCCAGCGGGTCGTCGAAGCCGGCGGCAGCGAGTCGAGCGTCAGCGGTTCGCCGAGCGGGCCGATCACCTGTGCGGGACGGATTTTCTGATTCTCGAGCATTACAAAACCTCAACCACGTTAAACTTTTGTCGATGGGCTATTTTTAACCGAAGGCCGTTTAGAAGGTCTGAAACACCAGGGTAACCTTCGCTTTCATCATTCCTTACCGTCCCTTAACCATGAAGCCTTCGCAGCTGCCGCGAAGGTCCCTTTCAGTGCCTCCCTGGCTTCCTCCCAGCCCTCGCTGGCAGAGAGGAAACAGGCAATTGCGTCCTGTCTTCCCCGGGCGACGGCTTCACCGGCTCCGGGAAAGGCTGAGAAAAGCTCGTCGATGTCGAGCTTTGCTTCTCCCGCGGCGTTAAACTTGCCGTCGAATCGCGCCAATTAACGTCCCCCTCACCCGTTACGGGCATCCATGCTCTAGCCGGACAGGGTGAATTTCGAGTAAAGACCCGCCATATTCGACAATCCTCATGACCATTGATTTCCAGCTTGGCCGGCCCGTCGCCGATGCCCGTATCGTCGTCGCCATGTCGGGCGGCGTCGACAGCAGCGTCGTGGCAGCGCTCGCCGCGAAGACCGGTGCAGAGGTGATCGGCGTCACGCTTCAGCTCTACGATCATGGTGAGGCGGTGAAACGGTCGGGCAGCTGCTGTGCCGGCCAGGATATTTATGATGCCAAGACCGTCTGCGACCGGCTCGGCATCGCTCATTATGTGCTCGACTATGAAAGCCGGTTCCGTACCGGCGTGATCGATAGGTTCGCCGACGAGTATGCCCAGGGCCGCACGCCGGTACCTTGTTCGCTTTGTAATCAGGGGGTGAAGTTCACCGACCTGATCGGCTTCGCGCGAGATCTCGGCGCGGATTGCCTCGCGACGGGCCATTATGTCCGCCGGGTCGTGAGGGACGGCCGGATCGAAATGTGGAAGGGTCGCGATCCGTCGCGAGACCAAAGCTATTTTCTCTACGGCACAACCAGGGACCAGCTCGACTATTTGCGATTCCCCTTGGGCGACTTGCCGAAACGCGAAACACGCAGGCTAGCTGCCGAAGCCGGTCTGGTGGTGGCCGACAAGCCCGATAGCCAGGACATCTGTTTCGTCCCCGACGGCGACTATGCCGGCCTGGTCAAGCGCCTCCGGCCCGAGACCGCCGCGCCTGGGGACATCGTCGACTTGAACGGCCGGGTGCTGGGTCAGCATCAGGGCGTGGTCCATTTCACCATCGGCCAGCGTCGCGGGATCGAAATCGGCGGGCAGCCCGAGCCTCTCTACGTCGTGCGCATTGAGCCCGAGGAGCAGCGGCTGGTCGTTGGCCCGCGCCGGGCGCTGGCCGTTGCGGCGGCGAGGGTCGAGCGCATCAATTGGCTCGCCGAGGACCAGTCGAAGGTTGAAGCCAAGGTCCGCTCTCTGGCGCGGCCGGTGGAAGGGCGATGGAATGGCGAGCATCTGACCTTCGCGTCGCCCGAGTTTGGCGTTGCTCCGGGCCAGTCGGCAGTCTTCTACCAGGGTGACCGGTTGCTGGGCGGCGGGACTATCGTTGAAACGCAGGCGGCGCTGGTCGAACAAGCGGCCTGAAGCGCACACCTTCCGGAACGGCTGCAAATTCCGTCCGTTCACTTCCCAGATGTCCGGTACTCCGGACGCTCCCGCCAAGGAGGAGGAGGGATATGGACAACACCCTGCTAATTGTTCTCGCAGCCGTTGCGGTCGTCTTGATTGCCGGCTGGCTGATCTACAACAAGCGGCGATCGGACCATCTGCGGTCGCACTTCGGCGCCGAATATGAGCGGCAGGTCGAGGAAGCGGGCAGCCGCTCGAAAGCTGAAGCCACCCTCGCCGAACGCGAAAAGCGGGTTGGCAAGCTCACCATCCAGCCGTTGAGCCCCGCCGACCAAGACCGATTCCTCGACCGCTGGACCAAGGTCCAGGCGACCTTCGTCGACGACCCCGAGCGCTCGGTCGACTATGCCGACGCCTTGTTGGCGGAGGTCATGACGGCCCGCGGCTATCCGGTCAGCGACTTCGAGCAAAGGGCTGGAGACATTTCGGTCGACCATCCCAATGTCGTCCAGCACTATCGGGCCGGCCACGAAATCGCGCTGCGTCACAGCCGCGGCGAAGCGAGCACGGATGACCTAAGGCAAGCCCTGATCCACTATCGGTCGCTGTTCGAAGAGCTGGTCACGGAACGTGCGCCCATTCCGGAGCACAGCCATTAGCAAGCGCGGGCTAAAGCTGGAAATGGCCTTCGATCACCGTCACCGCATGGCCGCCGAGGATCACCCGGTCGCCGCGCAACTCGCAATCCAGCAGCCCGGTCCGCTTGCTCGCCTGGAGCGCGGTGAAGCGGTTGCGGCCTAGTCGCCGCGCCCAAAAGGGCACTAGCGCGGCATGGGCCGCCCCGGTCACCGGATCCTCGTCGATCCCGACCGACGGGCAAAAGACCCGGCTGGCGATGTCCTGCTCGGTGCCCGGTGCGGTGACGATGGCCAGGAACAGGTTGAGTGCCTTGAGTGCCTTGAAATCAGGTTTAACCGCACGGACGGCCCGTTCGTCTGGCAAGAGGATGATGACCGCCGGCTCGGCTCCCTCGGCAATATGGATTTCGCCCTGATCCAGCCGCAGAGCTTCGAGCAAGCCGGGAACCGATCCGGCTTCCAGCGTGAATGCCGGCAGGCTCATCTGCAGCATGTCGCCGTCGCGCGCGACGGTGAGGACGCCGGATTGGGTCGAAAAGCGGACCTCCGGCCCCTTGATCAGGATGTGCGCCGCGGCGAAGGTGGCATGGCCGCAAAGCGGCACTTCAGTGGTCGGCGTGAACCAGCGCAAGTCATAGTCCGCGTCCTCACGCTCGCTCGGCACCGTGAAGGCAGTTTCGCTGAGGTTGTTCTCAGCCGCAATCGATTGCATCGCCTCGTCGGGCAGCCAATGGTCGAGCGGCATGACCGCCGCCGGGTTGCCCGCGAACGCCTTCTCGGCGAAGGCGTCGACTTGAAAGAATGGCAGCGGGGTCATCGCGCGCTCTCCGTCAGATGCTGGGGCAATATTCCTTCGCGGTCGACATGGCCCTCAGGGTCGAGATGGATGATGATCTCGGTGCCCGGAAAGCGGTGCTGCATCTTCTGCTCGACCGCGTCCATCCGTTCATGCGCTTCGGCCACCGTCCAGTCGCCTGGAACCCATACATGAAACTGGACGAACCGGTGCGCGCCCGAGGTCCGGGTACGTAGATCGTGCAGCCCGGCCAGCTCGGGATAATCCTGAGCCGCCTCGAGGAACGCCTCCCGCTCATGATCGGGCCATTCGCGATCCATCAACTGGTCGACCGAATGGCTGGCCGCGCCCCATGCGCCGTACATCAGCCAGGCGGCGATGGCGAAGCCGAAGATCGGATCGGCCAGTCGCCAGCCGATCAGCTGGTCGAGCAACAGCGCGACGATCACCGCCAGGTTCAGCAGTACGTCGGTTTGATAATGGACATGGTCGGTCAGGATCGCGACCGAGCCCGTCTTGCGGATGACATAGCGCTGGTAGGCCAGCAGCCCGAAGGTCGCGACCATTGCCACGATCGAAACGCCGATGCCGAGCTCCAGGCCTTGCGTCGGCTGGCCGCTGCGCAGGCGGTCGAAGGCGCGCCAGGCGATTCCCAGCGCCGAGACGGTGATCAGTATGACCTGGGTTAGCGCAGCCAGTGACTCCGCCTTGCCATGTCCGTATCGATGTTCTTCGTCGGCGGGCATCGCCGCCCACCGCACACCGAGAAAGGTGATGAGACTCGCGACGAAGTCGAGTGCGGTGTCGGCCAGCGAGCCCAGCATCGCAACCGATCCCGTGTCCCAGCTGGCCCAGCTCTTCAGCGCGACTAGGAACAGGGCCATGCAGATGCTGGCCAGCGCCGCCCGGGAAGTCAGCATGGCGCGCTCGCCCGGGCCATGGCGATGATGGTGGTTGCCGTGCCCATGGGCGTGATGATGATGAGCGCCGCTCATGGGTAGAGCAATCCTTCCTTCCAGCCGCTGCTAGTCTTGGTGAAAAGCCGCCGCTCGTGAAGCCGGTGCGGTCGGTCTGTCCAGAATTCGATCAGGTTCGGCCGGACTCGGAAGCCGGTCCAGCGCGCCGGCCGCGGCACGTCCCTGCCTTCATAC